>JAEEGF010402760.1_pt1 | contig 15204 bp, 14 predicted proteins | sample 9134171 | NCBI WGS metagenome assembly JAEEGF01 (sample SAMN16246542, study PRJNA631951) | gut metagenome | biome: gut microbiome; feature: rumen; material: AP-attached | host: Bos | place: Iran: Karaj | collected 2018-10 | reverse complement strand
GCGCTTCTTCAACCGCACTTTCTTCATTTCGCTGCTGCCGCTGTTAGGCTTGCTCTTCGTAGGCCTCTTCCGTCGCATCGGCGACTATGGTCTCACCACCAACCGCTATATCGTCTTCCTCGTGGCTTGCTGGTTTACCGTGATGGCTATCTTCATGGCGATTAAAAACACGAAGAATGTCTTGCCATGGCTGATGTCGCTCACCGCCATCTCACTGCTGGTCATGTTCGGACCATGGAGTATGTTTGCCGTACCAAAAGTAATGCAAACGCGTCATTTTGAGAAGATTACAACAGAATACAACCTGCTCGTCGACAGTCACATCGTGGCACCGGCCGAGTCGCTGACCTTGGAGCAGAACATCGAACTGAGCGAATCGCTCGACTTTTTCTTGGAAGAGCAAAACCGCTACGACTTCACCGAACACTACTTTGCCCTCTCCAAAGCCGAAACCGACTCGTTGGATGATGGTGGTTACTACGCATTACATAACAGACTGATGGAGAGAATGAAAGGTGAATATATCCACGAATGGGACCGCCGACACCGCGAAGATGCGGAAGTAGAAGAGGTAGACCAAACATACTCTTTCCGCCAGCATGTCGATACAAGACAGATGTATCATATTTCGGGTTATGATTACAGTTTCTACTTGGATGAATGGAATAATGGGCTTAAGGAACATTGGTACGAAAACGATCCTATCCGCTTGAATGTCAAGACCAATTTGGACAGCTCGGCGGTTATCACTTTCTCGTTTACCGACCACTCATTCGACATCAACCCGATAGAGTCGTTAGGGTTGGCCAAGCGCATCGACAACGGCTGCGATAACTACGGAAATCTGTTGCATAATCATGAAATAGTACACGAAGACAGCTATCTCAAACTCTATTTAGATGTTTTAGATATCCGTGTTTTAAGAGACTCAACAGGAACGGATTACCTTGACAATATTGAGTTCAGAGCGTTCTTGAAGAAGAAATAAAGAGATTTCTTCGGCTGCTGCGCAGCCTCGAAATGACGCGCTACGACTGTTTGCCAATGTTTTCCTCAATCATCTCTTTGAGGTATTGCACAATTTCGGGGTTCTGGACCGACATGCCGTCCAGGGCCTCGTTCACTTCGTCGGTGTCGAGGACAAAGTCGGTCTGGTCGTCTTTGTAGTGAAAGATAAAGCGTACATCGGGATAGGAAGATAGCGTGAGCACCACGGCACCGGCCAGGTCACCCATAGGCTTGCGGTCAATGTGTGTCAGGCCGAAGGTGGCGGTCACCTCAGTGCCTACGCCCACCTGTGATTGTATGTTGAACGAACCGCCCGTCAGCTCGGCGTTCTGCTTGAGCAGTGGCAGTCCCAGTCCCACTTTGCGCGTAGTGCGCGTGGTGAAGAATGGCTCAGTCACCTTTTTCACCATCGTCTCGTCCATGCCGCAGCCATTATCTTTGAAACGGAGCACCAGTTTGTCGTCGGCGGTGCTTTTTTCCACATCCAATTCAATCTTCGTGGCCTTGGCGCGGGTGGAATTTTGCAATATGTCGATGATATGCAACGATAAATCTTTCATACTGAGTTATTTTAAGTTAGAGAAACAAAACGTCCCTGCTCCTGGTGCAAGGCCATACGAACCTCTTCAAACGAACGCGTCTCCATCTCGAAAAAGCAGGGCGCCGTGCCCACCACATCGGGAATATGGGCATCAGAAGCACGCGTGAAGGTTTTGTCTTTAAGGTAGGAATGCTCCTTCAAGATCTTTTCTTTGTCGCCACGCTTCGACAGTTCAACAGCATCGTAATCCAAATCGAAGGGGATGAAGCCCAACTGCGAGATGACGCTGTTCTTCATCTTATCAATATGAGCCGGAATAAAGAGGCCGTTCAACTCTTTGACTTTTGTATTTATCTGTTTAATAGACACATCCAAGCCAGAAGTCAGCAATCGTGGCTCTTCATATATGATATTGTCCTCTTCGTCAATCTGCACCTGGTCGCCGAAGAAGTCGGGCGAGTTGGGAATATTGGGCAGATGCTCATCGAGATACTGCTGGAAAGCGTCCAGCTGCTCGTATGTTTCGAAAAAAGCCAAACAGTGCGCCTCTTCCTTCGTCGTCACTTCAGCACCACAGAGGATGAAGATATTGCGGCGTTTGGAATAGTGTTGCGCCAGACGGCAGTGGCGGGTAGCGTTATGGTCGGTGATGCCCAGAATGTCCACGCCGCGTTGTAACGCCAACTCGACGATATACTCGGGCGTCATATCCAAATCGCCACACGGAGAAAGAAGTGTGTGGTTGTGCAAATCGGCTTTATAGCGAGTCATGGCGGAAAAGCTGTTAGCAGATAAGCTGATATACCTGACCTGCCGTTTCGAAGGTTTGCTGTGTGGTGCCTAAAATCGGAATCTCTTCTTCTACAGCATGTTGCAGCGTATCCTCTTCGGGCTCAAAGCCTTTGACAAGGATAATGCACGACAAATCTTTCAACGAAGCAATGGCAGCCACATTTTGGTGCGTTTGCAAAGTAATCCAGGCCATGCCCGATTTTGCATTGCCCATCACATCGCTCAGCAAGTCGGATACATAGCATCCTTCAATAGTTCTATCTAAATTGGTTTCTCCGCAGAAGATTTTCAGATTCATCTTCTCTGCTAATTCTTTTACTGTCATATTGTTAGGGTTTAGGTTTAAAAGTTAAGAAGTTAAGGAACTAAGGAGTTAAGAGTTATAGAGTTATGGAATTATGGAGTTATTGAGGCTTCTAAATTCTATGATTCGATAATTCTATTTTCATTCTGATTTTTTTCTTTTAATTGTGAATCGTGAATTATGAATTGTGAATTACTCAATGGCCAAGTCCGCAATATTATCGGGGTTAAACTTATCGGTACCCCAAATCTGGTAGGCAATCTGCAGTGCTTCTTCGGTTGAGAGGCGGGCATTTTGTTCCAATATGCGTTGAATGAAGACACAGCGCTTAATGTCGGTTTTTTCGCTACCCACGGCCAGCGAGAACTCCTTGCACGACTGGTAGCCGCACATACGGCAGTCGATTTGCGGCAGGTGCTTGTTGATAGAAATGGATTTCTCCATCTTGCGCATAGCCACGCTGATGTCATTGTCGAGCTTGTCCATGGAGCGCGGCTCCACCTTGCCTACCTTGCTGTGTTTATCCAAATAGTCGGCATCGGCCAGCAAGCCGTTCTCCTTCACAGTCACTTCGGCGGGACTCTTCTCGGCTCTATATTTCTGTTTTTCAACGATAAGGAAGCGGTTGTTGGCGCAGAGGATACCGCCGGCGCAACTCTGGTCGCACGCGCGCAGTTCGAGGAAGTCGATGTCGTCAATATCCTCATTTTCCAACTTCTCCAAGAATGTGGAAACGTTGTGCACATCGTCAATTGCCAAGTTACGACCTTTTTTCAGCAGGCTGATTTCACCGTCGGTCAGCGCCCACAGCAACGCATCTTTCGACAAGATATTCATACGAAGATCGGCGGGTGGAGGTGGACAATCGCCCTGCTTGATACGACGCAACACTTTGTTATACAAGTAGTTCATATTGATAACGCCATCAATGGGCGACTTCTCATCACCCACAGGGCTTTTCACGGCAGCAATCTTGGCGGCGCAGGGAGCCACATAGAAAATGCCGATATCTTCAGGAGCAACACCCTGTGTCTCAACAAGATGCTTTTTGATATACAGGGCTGTCAAATCCAACGGCGGCTTGGTCAGCATCAGGTTGCCTACCAGCGAGGGAAACTTCACCTGTATCAATCGCACGATGGCGGGGCAGAACGAAGAGATGACGGGCATTTCCCTATCGGGATCTTGCATCTTCTTGGATAACAACTGCTTAATCACATCCACACTCTGTTCTACTTCATAAATATGTCGGAAGCCTAAATCGGCCACGGCGGCCACAATATCTTTTTCCTTAACTTTGTCAGGAAACTGCGATCCGAAAATGGAAGGGCATAGAAGCACAGGAACCTTATAGTTGTAAATCGTTTGGAAGTCGTCCTGTTCAATGTAGATAGCGTGCACAGGGCAGGCCAGATAGCAATGGCCGCAGTCGATGCAACGGTTATCGTCTAACACGGGGCGACCGTTTTCGATATGGATGGCGGCGGTAGGGCAGCACTCGGTGCAATGCGAGCAGCCTATGCACAAGTCATACTTGAATTTAAGGGCGTGATGAAACGATTCTTGAGCTTCCATGGTTAAAACTTGTTGGTTATTTCAACGGTAGTGCCTTTACCCACGACGGAATGGACTTCCAGCACATCCGAGTTGGCTTTGATATTGGGCAAACCCATACCAGCGCCGAAGCCCATCTCACGCACTTCGGGCGAGGCGGTGGAGTAGCCGCGTTGCATAGCCTGATTGATGTCGGGAATGCCAGGACCTTCGTCATCCAACTTGATGTAAATTTTGTCTGAGTCCAGTTGTACCGTGATAACCCCTTTGTAAGCATGAGCCACGATATTGACCTCGGCCTCGTACAGCGCCACAATGGTCCGCTTGATAACACCTGCATCAACGCCGAGTTGACGCATCATCTTCTTGACCTTGCTGGACACCGTGCCCGCATTTGTAAAATCGCCGCCTTGTACCGGATATTCAAAAACCATAGTTCTGCTAAATTGGATTAGTAATAAGGATAATTATGCCAATGTGCACCGTTTTAATACAACGGTGAGAGGCCATGAGCATACAAAATGCCCGACGTGCGGAACAGCGTGTAGTTAGTCTGAATGAGCACCATGCCGTTCTCTTCGGCCAATTCTTTCATCTCGTCGGTAATGTTTTTTCCTCTTACGAACAAGACGATTTGGATGTCAGACATCTCGCATGTCCGGATAGTTTGGGTGTTGGCTAACCCTGTGATGAGCATCAGCGAGTCGGTATCCTTGATGGTGAGCACATCGCTCATCAAATCCGAAGCAAAAGCGTGCGTAACTTCTTCATTTTCAACATCGCCACCCACAACCAAAGTACCTTCAACAAGAGAAATAATTTCTTTAATCTTCATGATTACGAATTTTATAATTTTGTTCGCAAAGATAGGAAATTAATTCTCAAACTCCCATATTTATTTTCATTTTGAATAATAATTCCAGCAGATTACGCGGATTGTTTTCTGTGTTGTTCTGCGAGTTCTGTGAGTTCTGCGAGAGAAAAAAATTTTTTCATTATTTTTGCCATTCATTTGCTAATCTAACACACCTTTTTATGCTTCGAAAACTTAGAATTGGCCTTGCCGTACTCTTTTTCATTCTGCTAACGCTGCTATTTTTGGATTTCACTGGCGCGTTACACACATGGTTCGGCTGGATGGCTAAAATCCAATTCGTACCCGCCGTTCTGGCTATTAATGTCGCCGTTGTCATCGGCTTGATTGTCATCACTTTGCTATTTGGAAGAGTCTATTGCTCGGTCATTTGCCCATTAGGAATCTTCCAAGACATCTTCTCGGGAATGGCAAGCCGTATCAAGAAAAATCGCTTCCATTACCACAAAAACAGACCTGTTCTAAGAGGTGTTATTTTATTGATTTTCATTATTTTATTAATTTTTCTACCACCTATTGCGCGGCTCATTGAACCTTACAGCGCCTTTGGCCGCATGGCCGCCAATCTGTTTGCCCCGCTGTATGCGTGGTGTAACAACCTGCTGGCACAAATTGCCGAGCGTGCCCAAAGCTACGCCTTCTACTCGGTGGATGTGTGGTTGAAAAGCCTCTCGTCGCTCATCATTGCCGCAGTGACCTTCGTGGTGATTGCCGCCTTGGCTGTCTGGAAAGGCCGTATTTGGTGCAACACGGTCTGCCCTGTCGGCACGATACTGGGCTTCCTGTCGAAATACGCTTATTTCAAGCCTGTAATCAATACCGACAAGTGCAACCACTGTGGCCTCTGCGGCCGCAACTGCAAAGCCGAGTGCATCAACTCGCAAGAGCAAGCTATAGACTACAGCCGCTGCGTGGCCTGTATGAACTGCCTCTCCAACTGTCATCAGAAAGCCATCAGCTACAAGCATATCCCCAAAGCCACAGCCGCTGACGACCAGCCCGACCAGTCAAAGCGCAAGTTTTTGGCTATCACAGCTTTATTTACCGCTGGCTCCGTACTCAAAGCCAAAGCCCAAAAGGTGGACGGCGGCCTGGCGGTCATTGAGGACAAGAAAGTGCCCGACCGTAAATTGTCGCCCTGCCCTCCCGGTGCCCGCAGCTATAACAACTTTTACCACCGCTGCACTTCGTGCCAACTGTGTGTGGCCGAATGTCCTAACAATGTGCTGCGCCCCTCCAACAAGCTCACCTCGCTGATGCAACCCGAGATGTCGTATGAGCGCGGCTACTGTCGCCCCGAATGTACGCGCTGCTCGGAAGTGTGCCCCACAGGAGCCATCGAGCGCATTACGCCTGTGGAGAAGTCTTCCATCCAGATTGGCCACGCCGTATGGATTAAGGAAAACTGCCTCGCCTACAACGGTGGCAATTGCGGCAACTGCGCCCGCCACTGCCCCGTCGGCGCCATCCAGATATTGCCCGCCAGTGAAGGCAGCGTGCAACAGACCGTGGCAGTCAACACCGAGCGCTGCATCGGCTGCGGCGCCTGCGAGAACCTCTGCCCCGTGCGGCCACTCAGCGCCATCTACGTCGAAGGCCACGAACAACAGCGAATCCTATAACTCCCTTAAAGCGAAAACTCATGTCACAAGAGAAATATATCAACAGAAGAGACTTTTTGAAAGTGCTGGGCGGCGGTGCAGCAGCCACTGCGGCCATCATGGCGGGCTGCACACCCAAAGAATACACCTCAGCAGGCGGACCGCAAGGCGAAGTGCCCACCGACAAGATGACCTACCGCACCAGCAGTCGCGGCGACAAAGTGTCATTGCTGGGCTACGGCTGCATGCGACTGCCTACCGTCAACGGCGCCAGCGGCCGCGAAGATAAGAATGCCGACCTCGACCAGGAAGCCGTGAACCGACTGATAGACTACGCGTTAGACCACGGCGTGACCCTGTTCGACACCTCCCCCGCCTACTGCCAGGGACAATCGGAAAAGGCCGTAGGCATCGCCTTAAGCCGACATCCACGCGACAAATATTTGGTTTCCACCAAGTTATCCAACTTTACCGCCTACTCGCGCGAAGAGTCGCTGAAGATGTACCATAAGTCGTTCAAAGAGCTGCAAGTGGACACCATCGACTTCTACCTGCTGCATGCCATCGGCGGCGGCCAGGACGGCATGAAAACGCTGCACGACAGATATTTGGACAACGGCATGCTCGACTTCCTGCTCAAGGAGCGCGAGGCCGGAAGAATTCGTCACTTGGGCTTCTCCTATCATGGTGATGTCCGCGTATTCGACTACCTGCTTTCGAAGCACGACGAGTACAAATGGGACTTTGTGTTGATACAGCTTAACTATGTGGACTGGAAGCACGCCAAGCAGATCAACCCCCGCAACACCAATGCTGAATATCTCTATAGTGAATTGGAAAAGCGTGGTATTCAGGCGTTTGTGATGGAACCTCTGTTAGGCGGAGCCTTGGCCTCGCTCAACGACCATGCCACCCAACTGCTACGTCAGAAAGAACCTGAGGCCAGCACCGCATCGTGGGCTTTCCGCTTTGCCGGCTCCAAACCCAAAATCCTCACCGTGCTCAGTGGCATGACCTACATGGAACACCTGCAGGACAACATCCGCACCTACTCGCCACTGAAAGAATTGACCGATGAGGAATATGCTCTGCTTGAAGAGATTGCCGACATCTATGTCAACTTCCCCATCATCCCGTGCACCAGTTGCCAGTACTGCATGCCCTGCCCTTACGGCATTGACATACCCGGCATTTTTGCCCATTACAACAAGTGCCTCAATGAAGGGTACATTGTAGAAGACCGCCGCAGTCCCGAATACAAAAAAGCACGCCACGCCTTTCTGGTAGAGTACGACCGCAGTATTGAGCGACTGCGCCAAGCCGACCACTGCATCAACTGTGGACGATGCCAGCCCGCCTGCCCGCAGCAGATCGCCATCCCCAAGGAGCTGCACCGCATCGACCGCTTTACCGAAGACCTGAAGCGCAACGGCGCCGAATTGGGTTCCGCCGCTCTGCTCACCGGCCTCATCCGCCACTTGGACGAAGGCAATTACTCGTGCGTCATCTACAAAAATGGCGAGATGAGAACTGGCACACAACGCGGCGTCCTCGACTTGTACGGCATGGTGAAAAGCAAAGACACCTTCCTCAAAGACGCCAGCATGGCCGACAAGGTGGTGGGCAAAGGCGCCGCATACCTGATGGTGTTGGGCGGCATCAAAGAGCTGCGCACCCATGTGATATGCACACCTGCATTGCAACTACTTCAAAAACATAATATTAAAGTCACTTTTGATAAGGAGGTGGACTATATCATCAACCGGAGCAAAACCGATTGGTGCCCGCTCGAAAAGAGAGTGAAAGAGTGCCGCACGCCCGAAGAGGCCTGGCCCGTGATAGAACAGTTTGTCAACGATTTGTTGGCTGGCAATATTTAATGTAAATAACTTAAAACAAAATAATTATGATGACATTATTATTTATAGGAACCACCGAAATCATCATCATCGCCGTAGTCATTATTCTGCTTTTCGGCGCTAAAAAAATTCCCGAACTGATGAAGAGTTTAGGCAAAGGAGTGAAGAGCTTCAAAGACGGCATGAACGACACCGAACAGCCAAAGAACGACGAACCCAAGAAAGAAGATTCCACTTCTGACAATGCCCAATAGCGAACACACGCAAACATTCTGGGACCATCTGGACGAACTCAGGTCGTGCCTAATACGCATGATTGTGGCCGTACTGGTGTGCGGCATCGTTGCGTTTTGCTTTAAAGACCTGCTGTTCAAGATTATACTTGCCCCTAAAGAGGCTTCGTTTGTCACCTTCAAACTTATTGAGCGACTCACGGGGCAGGCGTCCGATTTCTCGCTTACGCTCATCAACATCGACCTGGCGCAACAGTTCATCATCCACTTGAAAGTGGCCTTTTACTTCGGACTGCTGTGTGTCAGTCCCTACCTGCTGTACGAGCTGTTCAAGTTTGTGGCGCCTGCGCTCTACACGAGCGAGCGGAAATATGCTGTCACTGCGCTGGTTGGCGGCTGTGCGATGTTTTTCGCGGGCGTGCTGCTCAACTACTTCATCATCTACCCTGTGACGGTCCGTTTTCTCGGCAGTTATCAGGTCAGCACGGCGGTGCCGAACATCATCTCGCTCGAATCGTACATCAGTGCGCTGCTGATGCTCAGTCTCACCTTGGGCATTCTATTTGAAATTCCCATATTATGCTGGCTTTTGGCCAAATTCGGTCTGCTAACCGAAGCGCCCATGAAAAAGTACCGCCGCCATGCCATTGTGGTCATTCTCATTGTGGCTGCCATCATCACCCCCACCGCCGACGCTTTCACCCTCACCATCGTGGCGCTGCCCATCTATTTGCTGTATGAAATAAGCATCGTTATTGTGAGGAAAACGGCGAAGGCGTAAGGTCTTCAGCAATAGTCCCACGCTATTTGAAGAATCATTTTTATGGGATTTCTTCGGCTGCTAACGCAGCCTCGAAATGACGCACTGTGGGTTGCCCGTGAGAAAGCGGCGGCACCACGATAGTGCGAACACTATTATGTGAACTGCCGCCGCTAGTGTTCTAATAGGAGCCGTCGTCATTCCGAGCACGCGTTAGCGTGCGAAAGAATCTCATTAATCAACTTTTTACATTTTTTTGTTGTTTGTATTAAAGAACTATTTTTCTAACTTTGTGCGATTGAATTAATTAAAAATATCATGAACGCCTATCCCGCTACAAATGTGCAACGGCCTAAGGATGGCTTATGTACTTTTGTAGTTATTGCAATAAGTTTAATATCACCAATTTTTGCCAACAACATACCTTGTACTTGGAAATTTGAGAACAGTGCCGACAGTGAAAAACTTAAGGTGTACGAGTGCTGGAAAGCCTACTTGCAATCGGCTCCAGACAGCTTGTACGACAATCCGTATTGGAATAGCGATGATAAACAAAAGTACAGGAGTTATGATTTGCTAAATTCTGAAGGCTATCTCACGCCAGGCCTGTACAAATTTCGTGGGATACGAAATGAGGTTCTGTCAATCAGTAAGATAGAGGATAAATATGACATAAGATCCATGTTTTACTGGATATACAAAGATACACTATCCAACAGTTACAATATCTATGTTATGGCTATTACACACACCATGGCACAGATAGATTCTACGGGCCAATGCAAATTGTCAAATTTTTTACACCATTATACAATAAATTGGAAAACAGAAAGATATGGCAACATAGCTTACTTCTATTACCCGGAATACAACTTTAACAAAGCGGAGGCTTCCCGTGCAAACCGAATGCTTGCTTTTTTAAGAGAAAACCTTGATATCCAAGTTGACGACATAAAGTATTATATTTCAGAAAATTGTGAAAACATTAGCAAATTGAAAGGTTTTGACTATGTTGTTGGAGAAGGTGAAAATCCCACCAACGAGTGTGGCTTTTTTGATGTTTATAACAACATTATCTATGCAACGGCTAAAAGAGGAGAATGTTATGAGCATGAATTCATGAGATTGGTATGGCAGCAATATCCCCAGGCACACGGACTATTTATACAGGGAGTGACGGAATGTTTTGTGCAAAACGGATCGCAGAGAGGCATTTTGCATCAAGAGCATTTTAACAATATAGACGAATACTTAATTCTGCATCCTGAAATAGACTTTTACGAGTGGCGAAACCTTCCTAACCTTAAAGGGGTAACAGCTCCCATTTACTTGATAGGAGCCATGATCTGTATGCTTACTATTGAAAAAGGAGGAATCCCCTTACTGGCAAAAGCCATCAAAGAGTATGGAAATACCAAGGAACAACTTTACCTGTTTATTCAAACAGAATTAGGAATAAGAGAAGAGGATTTTAATCGCTACTTCAGACAAAAAGTTCACGAATACGCCATTGAGGGATTTCCAAATTATGTCTTGGAGTAAAAACTCCGTACAAGCAATATGAATATTTTATTAATCTTTGTATTAGGTAATTAAAAACCATGAAAAGCAAAAACACATTTCTAAACTGTGCTGCCGCCACCATCATTGACCTTAGCCTCGTGTTTATGATGACGGCAATGACCGCTCGCGGGCTGTCGGCATGGATTTACCCACGTCGCTGGGTTTATCTGTTGGTCTTCTTTTTAGGCTATTACCTGATTTCATATCTGTGGGAAAGGCAAACCTTGGGACAAAAGGTAATGGGTGTGGCATTGGCTAACAAAAACGACAAGCCGCTGCGATGGTGGCAGATAGTTATTCGGGAAATATCTAAAGCTTTGTTATTGATTGTAGTGCCCGCTATCTTTTTCAATGAAACACTCTTCGGTATGTTGCCCAAGAGAGGATTATATACAGGCTGTTACATTATTCTGTTGTTAGTTCTGTGCTTGGTTGTAAAAATAGCGACGAAACGAAGTCTATGGGATTGTATGGCTGGCACTTGTAAAATAAAACAGCCAACATTACAGCCGTTTATGAAGAGGTTTGGCATTTCGTTTTTGGTTGCTGGTGCTGTTTTCGTTTTAGGCTTAATGCTGTATAACAACACCTCGAATTCCGGTCTTACAAAAGTGTGCGGGTTCAGGTTTCCCTTTAAGGGCATGGATTACCCTCAGAATTTTAAAGCACGTGAATGTGCTGATTACATGAGCGGTATATCTCAGACTCCTGTGGAATATTTATTGTCGTTGTTCGAAAAATACGACATTGTGATTCTGGAGGAGGTTTCGCACCAGCATGTGAAAGAATGGGAAATGATTGTCCAACTTGTCTCTTCCAAAGAATTCATTAACAAGGTCGGCCACGTGTTTACCGAGTACGGCAATTCGGTTGACCAGCTTGCGGTGGACACTGTTCTGCAAACCGTGTATGACAGCGACAGCTCTTTAATTCAGGCTATTAGGAACTCTACCCATACGCGCAAAAATGATTTGTATTTTCTTCGTCACGTGAATCTGTTGAATGCCACTTTGGAAGATAGTTTGAAAATAAAAGTCTATCCTTGTGATATCTTTGAAACCAGGAGTTTTCAGGTTCCGAAAGACGTGGATATAACCAAACGTGACAGTCTTATGGCTAACTGTGTGATAGACTGGTACGGGCAAACACGAAAAAAGTGTTTAGTGGTAACCAATTACAGGCATGCATTTATTGCGAGTACAGAGTTCTTACGCAAAACAGGAGACTTATTTAGAAAAAATCGGTTTGAGAATCAAGCACAATATATTCATGATGCTTATCCGGATAAAGTAGCCAATGTTCTCTATTTCAGACCGCGTCCGGCACTTGTCAATCCTTTACAGTTTGCCATGGGTAAATGGGAAACAGCATGGCGTCTGGAAAATTATCGTCCTATTGGATTTGATTTTAAAGACACCCCCTTGGGCAAGGATGAATTCGACATGTATATTTTCTCGAAACAACAGCAACAGCAAGCCCATTATCAAGACTTTTTTACAGGTGTGATTTTTGACGAATACGATGTAAAAGGGGTGGACGATACTGTCGTAACGGATATTGTTTTGGGATGGTGGTGTTATATTGATATATGGATGGCTATGTTGTTATGGTTTTGTTCGTTAATAATCCTGTTAATTTGCATGTTAGCAGAAAAATGGAAGATAAAGGCTCTCAACAAAAAGATTTGAAAAAAGAATATCATGAAACATTATCTGTTGCTATTTTCAATGTTCTTTCTGTTTTACGGCTGCTACGCACAACCCAAAACTGTACGCCAGTACTATTATTGGACCAACCAGGCGGAGTTGGCCATTTGCGACAGCAATTTCCAGAGAGCCAATGAGTGTTTTGCAAAGGCTTTCACTTACAAGTTTCCGTTTGCCAATCATTTGCGAACAGCTTATCATCTCAATACACATATTACGCATGATGAGGAGAACATACTGCAATATGCGTATCAGCTTTGCCAAAGAGGGGATGGAGAATATGCTGTGGCCGAATATCGTAGAAATGATTCATGCGACACACAACTTCTTGGAAAATTGCAAGATATGGCCGATACCACCCGGCCATCATACGACACCTTGTTGCAGAGGAAACTTGAAAAAATCATCGAAACAGACCAGTCTTTTATACATCAAATACCCGCCTCGACAAAAGAGGATTCGTTGAACAAAAGCAACTTGGAGGCAATTAAAGATATTTATCAAAGATATTCTCATGTGAATGAAAATACTGCAGGACAATATTATTGGCATTATTTGGGAACCCCTGCTCTTCATTATGTCCAAGCTGGCAGCTATTCTTTGCAAAAAATTCTGCGAAAGCAAGTTAACAAGGGCGATTTCTCTGCCTATGAGTTCATGTCGCTCGAAGACGAGTATCATTGGCGTAAACGTTTCAACAAAAACACTCCGCCACAAGACCCCAACCGCTATGCTCAAGGACATTACTATTGCTTTGAGATGAGCAATACTCTGTTTATTAACTATCCTGCCAATGTCAGGAAAGTGAATCGAAACCGAAAGAAGTTGGGAATAGCAGAAACATTTGAAGAGATGGTGACGAAGCGCATTTGGGAATTCAAACACCGTTTGTATTGGCATCCAGTTAATCACCGGCGATATGGTACAGAAGAGGACACTGCCCGTGAGGCAGCAAAAATGAAACAGGAGATAGATGCGGAGCACGCCGCAGGCGATTTTTCGAGAATGTATTATGATAGAGAAAACACTTCCGATAATGTAAAGTAGGCTCCCGGCTCGCCATGGATGCGGAAAAATAATTTTTTTTGTTTCGTTGTTTATAATAAAATATTGTTCTAACTTTGTGACGATAAATTAATTACAAAAACATGAAAACAAAATCCACCTGTAATGGATTTGCATTGCTGGTTCTCTCCATGCTGTCATGGTTGACAGGAGACTGCTGTGCGCAAGCCACAGCGCAGCAAGACACCAACTACTGGCACTACCACGAACTAATTTACAAAGCCGAGTGTGCATTGTTTGACAAGCACGATGTGGATGCCTGTTTTCAGTATTACGACCAGGCCTTCAACAACTTTGAGTTCAACTATGCGCATGATTTGGTGAATGCTGCCCAACTGGCACATTATTACCATCGTGATTACATGAAGTACTTGAAAAGGGCGGTACTTTTCGGTGTAAGGCCGTTACATTTGTCGAGTATTCCCGTTTGGAGGAAATCTTATATTACTGTATATAAGGAATTTATTTCTTATTTTAGAAGCGAAAAAGGTCAAGCCGTACGCCAGCAATATCTTGCTACCATTAATCAGGAATATTTGGCATGGACATACCAATTTGTATTACGAGAAATGAAATACAGACGTAGTAATCTCGGGGATGAATATTGGCAAAGTTTCAACCCTTGGGATGAGGAATTGTTGACGAAAATTAAGGAATACGGATTCCCAGGAGCTAAATTGATAGGTGTGGATGATTCTCTCTTATACAAAGATTTACAGAACGAAGAGTTGAACTTTAACCGGTTGGTCAAATTGGGTGCCGACAGTCTCTGTTTGCGTCCTAAAACCGACGTGGTGAAAGTCTCAATCACAGGGGAGAAAACTTGGATAAAAAGAGATGATTTGCCTAAAGATGATTGTCCGAAATTGGATGGTAGTTGTGCACAGATTTGGTTCTTTGTTTATATGGCCCATAATCCTTGTCCGCTGAAGATTTTCGAGGCCACGTATGATGAAATTGCCAAAGGCAATCTTCATCCTCGGGAATATGCGAAGATGATAGAGTACGCAATATTTTCACGCAGGGAGTGTGATTGTGAAAAATATGGCAAACAAGTTTTTAGAATAGGCAATACTATGTCACACAAAGACTTCCGTTTGGGAAAATTCTTTTTGCCAGACAATGAAACGGATGCTCTCAGAAAAAAATACTGGATTATACCATTGCGGGTAGAACAAGCCAAAGCACAATTTGGCATAGAGCACGGCTATCGTTTTAATTGGGGAATGAACAACATGTATAGTTATCAATAAATATTTTTAACCATGAACACAATTACTAAATTCAAAAAAATTATCGTGTTTGCCTTAATTTTGCTTGGGAACCAAGTTTTTGGGCAAACCA
>JAEEGF010378411.1_pt1 | contig 15204 bp, 16 predicted proteins | sample 9134171 | NCBI WGS metagenome assembly JAEEGF01 (sample SAMN16246542, study PRJNA631951) | gut metagenome | biome: gut microbiome; feature: rumen; material: AP-attached | host: Bos | place: Iran: Karaj | collected 2018-10 | reverse complement strand
ATGCCCTGCGTGTTAAGCCAAAGAGCTATGATGCCGGAGAGGCATTCAAGGCAAACCTCAGCACGCTTTCCTATGAGAAAGCTGTTGTCAGCAGCGTTGTCCCTTATCTGACACAGCCTATCATCGACGAGGTGAAAGAACACAGCGGAATTGATCCTGTGGTTGTCAGCAATGACATCGAGACAGGGCTTAACAAGGCATCCATCCCTGCTGAGATCGGTGCCGACATCCTCTGCAACCTGATTGCGGCCCATAAGCTGTATCCTGATGACTATGTCACTGTCGCCGATTTCGGCACTGCTTTCACAACTGAGACGGTCTCTCCTGAAGGTGATGTCCTTGGAGTCACAATCGGACCTGGAATGATGACTTCGGTCAAGGCCCTGTTCGCAAGTGCGGCCCAGATTCCTGAGATCAGGCTGGATCTGCCGAATACTGTTCTGGGAAGGGATACTGTGGCATCTATCCGCGCAGGTGTGATCTATGGTTTTGTCGGTCAGCTCAAGTCCATTGTCGAACAGGTCGAGATGGAGGTGGGGCACAAGGTCGTGGTCATTGCCACAGGCGGTTTCTCCAGGTACCTTGAGGGAAAGATCTACGTCAACAAGGCTGACGTGAAGCACACCCTTGAGGGCGCAAGACTGGCCTGTATCCTTAACAGCTGATTATATGGAAAAGAAATACATCGATTACGCCAATGCCATAGTCAGGGATTTCCTAAATCTCAGGACAGGCGATGCTCTGTCAATCAACACTGATGAATGTGATCTTGAGTTCGCAAGGCTCATTGCACAGACGGCCCTGCCTGTCACTGATGTGACGGTCAAGGTCCTTGTCATTGAGAACGGCAAGCCGTCCCAGGTGCTTGAATTTGATCCGACTCCTCCTGCCCATCTACCAAAGGCAGCAGTGATGCTTAGGCTCTCCCATGAGAGAACCGTCACCCAGGAAGGGCATATGCTGGACATCGTTGTGGAGCAAAATGACATGGGTGCGCTCCAGAAGCTCGGGCATCTGGCTGATCCACTGGTCCTTGACAGGCGCATTGCTGTGCCATGGTGTGTGGCATCGGTCTTTGATGAGGGTGATGAGGCCTGGAATCCGCTTTTGAGCACTCTGGACGTGGGAGTTTCTTCCCTGAGTCTGGCCTCCAGATACAGGAGAGCGCGTCTTGAGGCGATGAATCTGGCTGACATGACGATCTGTGGGCCGAATACGGAGCTGAGTCTTGCTGTTGCGCCTTCAAGCCGTTTTGTCGACGGGAATCAGGTGCTGAGCTCGGGACGTGAGTTCATCAGCGGTGTTGATTTCGACAGGCTGTCCTTCAATGTCGACAGGTCTTCTGCAACCGGCCATGCACACGGGACTGTCACTGTGCTGGGAAAGAGCCAGGACGTTGACCTTGTGTTCGAGGACGGGCGTCTGGTGGATTGGACGCATACGCCACAGATGGACAGAATACTGGACTTTGACGAGAACCTGAAGAGGATAGGGTATGTCTCCTTCCGGGACAATGAGGTGATCCTGAACCTAGGCGGGGCGCTTGTGGAGGCGCTGAGCGTTCTTCCTCCGACGGAGGAGATGCTTCCGGATTTCTTCAACACAAGCCTGTACAAACTCTCATGTGTCCTGGAGAGGAACCTTGATGTCCTTTGCAGGGACTCAAGCGGAATCCCGCATGAGGTCATGAAAAACGGTTTATTTGTTGAATGATTTCAAATAAAGGTGTGGACAAAAACCTTTTACAATGCTATTTTAGCAGAGCATGTTATCTATCTTTGGGCTTTTAGGCAGAGGGGGTGAATAATTTATGGCATACGTGAAAGTCGATGAGACTGAGCCGCTCGAGAAAGCTATCAAGCGTTTCAAGAGAATGGTTGAGAAGGAAGGCGTCATCCGCGAGTTCAAGATGCGCGAGTACTTCGAGAAGCCGTCTGCAATTGAGCACAGAAAGAAGAAGGCTCTTGCCCGCAAGCAGATGCTTAAGGTCAAGAAGATGCGCAATTCAAAGGCTTATTGATTATTTCATCAATTCGCAGTCCTGGATTGTATGAGGGACATCCGGTTTCGGGTGTCCTTTTTTTAGCTATTTTTGTAAAATTATTTTTCAATTTAAAAAAAAATTCTGTAAAATATTTTCAAAAATATTGACTGCATGGCTAAAATTTTAGTAATATAAGGGTGGAGATGAGAGTTATGAAGAAGTATATCCTGATATTCACATTCCTAATGATCTCTCTCAGTGTCTTTGCGGTGAGCACAGGGAACATCCAGTTCAATGTCCACTGGAACGTCATAAACATTAAGACCACAACAATCAACATACTGCCGTATTCCGGATCAGGGACCTTGCCTCAGGACCAGCAGGAGCGTTACCTGAAGGGCATCACTCCTGACAGTGATTCCGTCCTGTATAATGTCTGTCTTGTCAAATACAAGACAAATGAGAAGGGGACTCACAAGGTTTTGTTCTCGGCAACACCGCTGGTGAATAATGAGACACATCAGGAAGTGCCATATAAACTCTATATCACATATAATAACAGTTTTCCCGTTGAGCTGGATGTGAATCCTGAGGATCCGGATAACTCAGAGGACATTGAGTTCAGTGTCATAGGATCCGGTGATACCATAGTCAACATTTATCTTGATGCAAAGATAACTGCCTTCATGACAATGGATATCGGTGATTATTCCTCAGTGGTCACAATTGAGAGGATAACCGTATGAAGAAACTGCTGATAATTGTCCTTTCATTCATATCATTCAGCCTCTTCGCAACCAATCCTGTGACCGATTATGTCCATGTCAAAGGCTATTATGAGGAGGAGGAATCCAGTCTCATCTTCAAGGTCTGGAGACAGAATGAGCAGGAGGACATCGGAAGGGTCTATCATGCAGGTGATATTTATCTTGATGGTGATCCCACTACCAGAGAAGAGAGGATCTTCACCTGGGAGCTTTCCGGAAACAAGAATCTGACAGTGAACCTGACATTCACCATCACTCCGCTGCAGGCATACTCAAACGGAACATACCATATTCCGAAGCATACTCTCAAGATGTACAGCGGCAACAACACCAAGACCCATGAGTTCTCAACAGCCACAAGCGGAAGCACTTCTTATCCCGGATACAGGCAGGGTTCCTCCGGCAGCTCTTCATTCATCATCAAATCAGCTGTGTTCAAATACACGAATGAAAGCATCACCACCCAGACACCAAAGTCCGGATACTGCACTTTAAGGGTCCTCGAATACGATGAGGATACTGCAGGTAATTTCGATTATGTCAGTTATGTGACAGTGGAGTTCGATACGGTATGAAGAAGATTATCTCTATTCTGATCATCATATTGACTGTCTCTGTATCACTTTTTGCCTGGAAGGAACTTGACTTCGCCTCAACAAGCCAGGGCGTTATAGCCCATATCAACGGAGTCTTTGAGCTTGATGTCTCAGAGTTCTACTATTCGAATGATAATGACGGGAAGGGAATTAACCTGAACATAAACGACGAGAACAACAACTTCAGGTACCTCATCGCTCCTACATCGACACCGAAGAGCATCCCGGGCCTTCTGATCGCCAACTTCTCACTGATCTCATCCAGCTCTGATTATAAGCTTACAATCTCTCATGACAAGCTTACCAATAAGACCAATCACTCAATCAAATATGACTATGAGCTGTCTACTGTTTACTCTGTTCTGAAGGGAACATCCATGGTGGAGAGAACCGTGTATTGTCTCTCTGAGCCTGAGCGTTCCGTGCTTAACTTCAATGAGCTTCACGGTGTTCTGATGCTTCAGAACGCAGGCCTTTACCTGAGGCTCTGCAATGAGGTCGTTGACAGTGGAGAATATGAGTCCACCATCACGTTGGTATTGGAGTCACTGCAATGAGAAAAGTACTGATATTTATCTTCATGATATTGAGTTGCTCTATATCTCTCTTTGCTGATGAGCAGGTATGGTACATGTATTCCACGAGGATGACTGAGAACATCAACCTTGGAGATGCATATTATCTTCCGGATTATACAAAGACATGGTCGCAAGATAGAAGTATTGGAGACCCCATCAGCGGAACATACAGCACAATCAATACTCTCGGCAATTTCGGAGTTCAGGGTTGTGCACATAAGCTAAAGTTCACTATTTCGACAGATGGAAGATTCGTCTCACAATCTGATCCTTCAAAATACAGGAATTACTACCTTGCCATGAGACCGAAGTGCAGGATCTACAAAGGCGGTGACATGAATTACAACCTCGGTTCTAATGGAGTGGATATCGATGAGTCTGACAGACTGGTCAACACTAAGCTCACAGGCTCAATGACCTATATAACTCCTCCTGTATCCGAGTCAGGAAGCTATGTCAGAGTCGACAGCAAGGGGACAATGAAGACGATTGACAGATTCCATGCCGACCTGATTGTGATGATGGATGAGCTTTCCTCTGAAGACAAGCAGAAGTTATCTGAGCTTGATGACTACTTCGCAACATTCACCATCAGCTGGGAATGTGAGGAGAACAACTGCACCAATCCGAAGCATTTCGGCGAATACACCGTTGTCCTCAGGGGTTATTACGGGAGTGATAAACCCAGATACAGTCTTGTGTCATTGTTCGTCAAGCCTACGGTAAATGCCTATAACCTGGATATCATTGATACCATCAACAATCATGACGGAAAGTCTGTCATTGCAGATATGTCATTCTACTGCGCATCCAAGGCTAAATTCGATTGGAAGAACAAGGTGTATGTGTTCATGTCTGCTAGCAATAGCTCAAAGACAACTGAAGCCCAGGGTTTTACCCTGATCAACAGGACCACAGGCAAGACAATCCCATATACTTTGAATGTGTTGCAGGATGGGGCTGTAGTAGGTACTTTTGACGGAAAAGACAAGAGTAATAACTCAAAACCGGCTCACTATGTTGATTTCTCTAATTCCCAATCGTCCCTTGTTGACAGAGAAGGAAACACCAGTTACTCAATCATGTTTGACGGCAACGTACAGATTGATTTCGGCAACCTCACTGAAGATCAGATCAATGCCGATCTTATCAATTATGGCGGAGTCTATACCTCGGATATCTACTATTACGTCGTGACATCAGAGAACAATTACCTCTGATCTTCTCAGACATTATGTTGTTGCGGTTTGTTGCAACAAGGAGTATACTTTCTTCTAGCAGAACATCATTTTCGGAGATGACAGCATGAAGAAAATAGTCATTGCCCTGGGCGGAAACGCATTGGGGAACACTCCTCATGAGCAGCTTGAGCTTGTCAGAGAGACAGCCAAACCCATAGTGGACCTTATACAGGACGGCAATGAGGTTGTCATTGCCCATGGAAACGGACCTCAGGTCGGAATGATAAACCTCGGCCTTGCCACAGGCGCAAGAGTAGGTGCGATCAAATCGGACATGCCTTTTCCTGAGTGCGGTGCGATGAGCCAGGGTTATATCGGCTATCACCTCCAGAACGCAATCGGCAACGAGCTCAAGGGCAGGGGCATTGAGAAGGAAGTCGCCACTGTTGTCACACAGGTCATTGTTGATGAGAACGACCCTGCCTTCCAGAACCCTACAAAGCCTGTCGGAGGATTCTATGACAAAGAGGCCGCCGAGAAGATCCAGAGGGAGAAGGGCTACAAGATGGTGGAGGATGCCGGCCGCGGATACAGGCGTGTGGTGCCGTCACCGCTTCCGGTGGACGTTGTTGAGAAGAAGACCGTAGAAAACCTGATAAAGGACGGCTGTGTGGTCATCACCGTCGGCGGTGGCGGAATCCCTGTCATTGTCAAGGACGGTCTTCTTTACGGGACTCCTGCCGTAATTGACAAGGATTATGCGTCCGAGAAGCTCGCTGAGCTGATCGATGCCGACATGCTCATTATCCTGACTGCAGTAGAGAAGGTCGCAGTGAATTTCGGAAAGCCTGACCAGAAGTGGCTCTCTCAGATGACAGTAAAGGAAGCTGCTGAGTACTGCAAACAGGGCCAGTTCGCTCCCGGATCAATGCTTCCCAAGGTAAAGGCCTGCATGCAGTTCGCTGAGAGCAAGAAGGGCCGCATCGCGCTGATCACATCCCTGGACAAGGCCCTTCAGGCACTTAACGGAAAGACCGGAACACGGATAGTTTTGGAGTGATTCAAATGAATATCAGAGAACTCAAGCTCATTGCCAACAAGAACAGGCAGAGAATCATCGAGATGCTTCATGCATCCAAGTCAGGCCATCCAGGCGGATCATTGTCAGTTGTTGAGATAGTCACTGCCATCTATGAGATCGCCGTAGATTTCAGTCAGAAGGACAGATGCCGTGTCGTCCTGTCAAAGGGCCACACAGTTCCTGCCGTATATGCGGAGCTTGCCCAGAAGGGAATCATCGCGGAGAATGATCTCCTTACATTGAGGAAGTACGGAAGCCCGCTTCAGGGGCATCCGGCTGTGACAAGGATCCCTGAGGTCGATGCCTCCACAGGTCTTCTTGGCCAGGGACTCTCCACAGGAGTGGGAATGGCACTTGCTAAGAGGATGAAGGGTGATGACCACAATGTGTTTGTCATCTGCGGTGACGGGGAGATGACAGAGGGCCAGAACTACGAGGCCCTTGCCCAGGCTGCTGCCTACAAGCTTGACCGTCTTGCCATGTTCCTGGACCTGAACCGAATATGCCTGAACGATTTCACAGACAAGATCCTGCCGCTCGGAGATCTTGCCGCTAAGATCAGGAGCTTCGGATGGCGTGTCGTGGAGATTGACGGCCATGACATGGAGCAGGTGGCAAATGCAGTTGAAATGTGCATTGAGAACAGGGGAACGCCTATCTGCATTGTCTGCAACACATCCAAGGGCAAAGGCGTGAGCTTCATGGAGGATAATCCTGCATGGCATGGCGGAGTTATGACCGACGAGCAGTACTGCACTGCCATGGAAGAGCTCAAGAAGCAGAGGGAGGCGATATGATGGACAGCACTTCTCTGAGAGACCTGATTGGAAAGGATCTTGCGAAGATAAACGATGACAGGATTGTCGTAATAGACGGTGATATCGCCAAATCGACTAAGACAACTGATTTCAAGGCAGTTCATCCTGAGAGATTCGTTGAGTGCGGAATCAGCGAGACAAGCGCAATGAGCATCGGCTACGGCCTTGCACTTGAGGGAATGACTCCGTTTGTAGTCAATTTCTGCATACTTACGCTCGGAAACGCCTGGACACAGGTCAGGATGGCCTGCTATGCCAACGCGAACCTCAAGATCATAGGCACCCATCCGGGAATAGATAACGGCCAGGACGGTGCAAGCCATCACGGCAATGAGGATCTTGCCCTTGCAAGGGTCCTGCCCAACATGAGGGTCCTGGACCCGTCCACTCCTGAGCAGCTTGAGGAGGCCATAAACTTTGCCGCATCTGTCAAGGGTCCTGTGTACATAAGGGTTCCCAGAGACAAGACTTACTGCTACGGCTCAAAGCCTTTGGAGGTGGGCAAGGAGGATGTCGTCTATGATAACGGTGATGACTTTGCCATCCTCTATGAGGGCTCGTGCTCACGTGCCAGCTTCGATGCGTTCAATGCGCTGGAAGAGAAGGGCATTCACGGGAAGCTTGTCAACTGCGTCAGCATCAAGCCGTTTGACTGTGACCTTGTCAGAAGGACAGCAGAGAAGGTGAAGGTCATTGTCACAGTAGAGAACCATACTGTCATAGGTGGCCTCTACGGATGCGTCTCAGAGGCTCTTGCATCTGCCGCGCACAAGGCAAAGGTCATTGCCGTAGGCATTGACGACAGGTTCTCGATGTCCGGCACCGCCGATGAGCTTAAGAGGGAATTCGGCATAACTTCGGAGAACATAGCGAAGACTGTTCTGAATAACATCTGAAGCTGTTAAAAAGCCGGAATAGCACTTGACGCGTTTCGGCTTTTTGTTTATAAATACACCGTATTGCGCTTGTGGTATAACGGTATTACCTCAGCCCTCCAAGCTGAAGACGCGGGTTCGACTCCCGTCGGGCGCTTAAAGACCACGGCAAACGTGGTCTTTTTCGTTTACGACTATTATCAGCGAAGGAGGCCTTCCATGGGTCAGAGAGGTGAAGTTTTCTCAACAAGGTTCGTCACAAACGACAGGACGTATTTCTTCAATGTGAAGGAGAACTACAAAGGGGACATGTACCTCAACATCGTTGAGAGCAAAGGTACCGCTGACGAAGGACGTTTCATCCGCCAGAGCGTCATAGTCTATCCTGAGGACCTGGGTGAGTTCATCCGCGAGTTCCAGAAGTCAGTCGACTACATGAAGATGCACGCCAAGAAGAAAGACAACTGATCAATCCCAGTTGAATGTGTATCTGTGGATCGGACATGGTCCGAACTCTTTGAGGGCTGCCTTGTGCGCTTTGCACGGGTAGCCCTTATGTTTCTCAAAGCCGTATTGGGGCCACTTAGTGGCTGCGCACACCATGAAGCGGTCCCTTGCGTTCTTGGCGAGGATGCTGGCGGCCATTATCTCATGAACGGAGGCATCGCCCTTGACTATGGCCTTGCACGGGATGTCCACGTCGGGGCGTCTGTTTCCGTCCACAAGGAGGATGCACGAGGTGTCAGCACTCAGGTTAAGTTGAGATATCACCTTGAGATAGGCCCTTTTCATGGCAAGCATCGATGCCTGGAGGATATTGATCCTGTCGATCTCTGCCGGGCTTGCCCATGCCACGGCCCAGGCGGTGGCGCGCTCCTTTATGATGAGCTCCGCGGAGAGGCGGCGTTTCTCGGAGAGCTGCTTGGAGTCGGCGAGGATCTCAAACGGGAAGTCCGGAGGGAGCACGACTGCCCCTGCGCACACCGGGCCTGCGAGAGGACCGCGGCCGGCCTCATCGGCTCCGATTGTGATGTCGTATGATGGTTCCTCGAATAATGAGAGCTGCTTCATAAAGACATTTTAAATCAAAAGCAATTGTTTGTCATTTATGGAAACTGACGGCCTTTTGTGCTATGATTTGACCGTATGTTTCTGAAATCAGTTGAGCTTTACGGTTTCAAGTCGTTCGCGGACAGGACCAAATTCGAATTCTCTGACGGTATCACATCTCTTCTGGGGCCTAACGGCAGCGGAAAGAGCAATGTCGTTGATGCCGTGAAGTGGGTTCTTGGCACCCAGGCGCTGAGCACAATCAGGGCCAGCAAGCGCGAGGATGTGATCTTCAACGGAACCGACAAGCGTAAGCCCATGCCCATGTGTGAGGTCATACTGACCATGAACAATGAGGCCGGGATCCTGAACATCAACGCCACAGAGGTGGAGATCAAGAGAAGGGCGTTCCGCAACGGAGACAACGAGTATTACCTCAACCGTGAGAAATGCCTTCTGAGGAACATCAAGGACCTTTTCCTGGACACAGGTGTCGGAAAGGCCGCATACAGCATCCTGGAACAGGGTAAGATAGACCAGATCCTCCTTATGAAGCCTGAGGACAGGCGCTATATCTTCGAGGAGGCTTCCGGTATAAGCCGCTTCAAGCAGCAGAGCGAGGATGCTGCGCGTAAGCTTGCCAAGACTGACGAGAACATGGCCCAGGTAGAGCTTCTTTTGAAGGAGGCCGAAAAAGTCTACAACTCAAGGAAGCTCCAGCTGGACAAAGTGATCAAGAACAGGGAGCTCAACGCCCAGCGTGAGCAGCTTGAGGTTGACCTCCAGCTCTCATATGTGCAGTCGCTTACAAAACTCAAGGATTTCAGGCAGTCAGAGCTGGATAAGCTTGAGGATGAGGAGCGCACCATAGATGCAGTGCTGGATAATGCCAGAGCCGGTCTTGCACAGCAGCAGGATGAGCTTGAGCAGCTTCGCTCACGCAGGGAGGACATGTCCGGAAAGGCCAGGGCGTTGGAGGAGAAGATCAACTCCTTCAAGTCCACGATCGAGGTCTACAACGACAGGTTCCAGGAGATCTCACAGCGCTCCAAGGCCGCCAAGGACAGGGCAATGCAGGTCCAGGACCGTATGGACCGCGACAAGCAGCGCCTTGAGGAGAGACAGGCAGACTACGAGAGCATCCTCGAGAACATACGCCTGACGCAGCAGAGCATCGAGAAGGCCAAGGAGGGGATTGAGATCCTCAAGTCTGACAGGATCAGGCATCAGATGGACATCAATGACCTCATTGAGACCAATGAGAGCATCTCAGCTGAGAGAATCACAATCACAGCCCAGATTAGCGATCTGGCAAACGACATCTCCAACCGCCTTGAGGCCGAGATCAAGGGTAGCGGATACAGCTCAGCCCAGAGATCCAAGACTGAGAGGGAGCTTCTTGCTGAGTTCTCCAAAGCAAGACGGGTGCTCACCGAGCGTGTGAGCTTTTTGCGCGACATCTCATCTGTCTCATTCGATGCCGATGTGTTCCGTGATGCAATTGACCAGGCCGAGGAGTCCGTCCTGGAGGAACTTGATGAGATCAAGGGCCTTTTCCAGGAGTACAGCGGGACAATCCCGACCTTCCTGGATGACTTCATGGCCCCAGAGGGTACTCTGGCCAAAAAGACAAAGCTGGATAACGACCTTGAGCGCTCCTACGAGCGTGAGGCCGAGAACCGAGACAAGATTGCCGACCTGACAGCTGAGAACGAGAGGCTGTCAAACCTCCTCATCCTGAAGGAGTCAGACCTGCATGACCTGGAGCTTGACGAGGTGCAGTTCAAGGCTAACGCAGACTCGCTAAAGAACTCAATTACGGACCTCAAGTCCAGCCTGCAGCAGATGGAGTTCGATTTCTCCGATGCATCGCATTCAGCTGAGGCCGAGGAGAGCAAGGTCAACGAGATCCTGGAGAGGATCGACGATCTGAAGAGCAGCAGGCAGGAGACAATAGAGGAGATACAGGCAATACGCGATGATATCGCAGAGCTGAATCTCACAATTGAGCAGAGGTCCAGGGAGATCACCGAGAACAACTCCGAGTTCCAGACCAAGTTCCAGCGCAAGCAGACCCTTGCAGTTGACATCGCCACTGCCAGGGAGAACATCAGGACCATATTGGAGAACATCCAGAGAATCTTCACCGAGTTCTTCGACAACACCGGAAAGAGCCTCAGGGAGTTCAACGACCATGAGATAACCGCTCCCGTCGAGGAGCTCAAGTCAACGCTTGACTCCGTGAAGAAGAAGATATCGGACCTTGGATACATCAACTTCATGGCTGAGGACGAGTTCAACGAGGCCAAGAAGAACTACGACTTCTACAGCAAGAACATGGATGACCTTACCAAGGCCAAGAACGACCTTGAGGAGGTCATAGCCGAGATCAGGCGCCGCAGCGAGGAGATGTTCCTCGAGACATACGGTCAGATATCGGATAATTTCCAGGAGATGTTCACAACGCTGTTCGGAGGAGGAAAGGCTGAGCTTGTCCTCACCGATGAGGAGAATGTCCTTGAGTCAGGAATTGACATCAAGGCCCAGCCGCCAGGAAAGAAGATGCTCCAGCTCGGTCTTCTTTCAGGAGGAGAGAGGTCCATGACCGCCGTTGCACTCCTGTTCGCAACATACATGGTCAAGCCGTCCCCGTTCTGTATCCTTGACGAGATCGATGCCGCACTGGACGCCAGGAACATCGGTGCATTCATGCGTGTCCTGGACAAGTTCGAGGAGAAGAGCCAGTTCATCATCATCACCCATAACAAAGGAACCGTCATGGGATCCGACTGCCTTCTGGGTGTGACTCAGCAGGAACCCGGAGTGTCCAAGATGATCGGTTACAAGATCGAGGACATCGAGAACCTGTCGGACGACAGAGAGACATTGAAGAACTGATTGAATTTTGGTTGTTTATCCCAAAATTTGCATTGTTTTATCTTAAAGTACTTGTATTTTGTTAAGTTTTTTTGCTTAAAATAGCTCTCTTTATCTATGAAAACAGTCATTGCTGTGATATATTGTAGGCATGGAAAGAAGCATCATCATCGCCCCGTCAGTACTGTCCGCGGATTTCTCGGACATCAGGACTGCACTAGAGGATATCAGGCTCAGCGGAACCAACTGGGTCCATCTTGATGTCATGGACGGTGTCTTTGTCCCCAACATCACCTTCGGGCCCAAGTTCATAACGGACATCAGGCCGCACTCCGACCTGTTCTTTGACGCCCATCTGATGATTGAGGAGCCCGTGAGGTTCGTCGAGCACTTCGCAAAGGCAGGGTGCGACTGCATCACGGTCCATACAGAGGCATGTGAGGACATCAGGGAGACTCTTGAGATCATCAAGTCCTATGGAGTGGAGTGCGGGCTGTCTATCAGGCCATCCACACCGGTCTCTGAGGTTGAGCCTTATCTGGACATGGTTGACCTTGTGCTGATAATGAGCGTCAATCCCGGATTCGGAGGTCAGACCCTTATTCCGGAGACCCTGGACAAGGTGAGACGTCTTGCCGATATCCGTGGCAGCAGGGATTACTTCATCTCCATAGACGGCGGTGTTAACTCATCCACAATCGCTGATGTGTTTGACAGCGGTGTTGATGTCGCCGTGGCAGGCTCGGCTTTCTTTACCGCAAAGGACAAGAGGACCTTTGTCCAGAAGATGTCCCGCGGCCAGGGTGATCTGAGATGAGAGCTGTTGTCCAGAGGGTAAGGGACGCAAGTGTCACTGTAGACGGTGCCGTCACAGGGAAGATAGGCTACGGTCTTCTGATCTATCTCGGCGTGGTTGACTCTGACACGGAGGATCTCTGCCGCAAGATGGCCGCCAAGATCTCTAAGATGAGGCTGTTCCGTGACAGTGACGACAAGATGAACCTCAGCGTCTCTGATGTAGGAGGCGACATCCTGGTGGTCAGCCAGTTCACGCTGTACGCGAACCTGCACAAGGGCAACAGGCCGTCTTTTGACGGAGCCGGGAAACCCGATCATGCCGAGAGGATGTATGAGCTCTTCATGCAGGAGCTGAGGAATCTGGGCTTCAACGTGCAGCACGGGATGTTCGGTGCCCACATGCATGTTTGCTATGAGAATGACGGACCTGTGACGATAATCGCGGATTCCGAGGATCTTTTCGGGCTTAAGTGAGTTATGATTAGGAGTTTAGATACAATGGCTAAGGAAAAGGCAACTGAAGTTAAGACAATGGATGTACATAACCAGAAGATGGCTGCTCTTGAGGCTGCCAGGGCGCAGATAGACAAGGAGTTCGGAAAGGGCTCCCTGATGAGGCTGGGAGACAACCCGGTGGCCGCAAATGTGGAGGTCATTCCGTCAGGCTCGATCCTCCTTGACGAGGCTCTGGGAGTAGGCGGTTATCCGCGCGGAAGAGTCATTGAGATATACGGTCCTGAGTCATCAGGAAAGACAACCCTGGCACTTCATGCCGTGGCAGAGGCCCAGAAGGCAGGCGGAATCGCCGCTTTCATCGATGCAGAGCATGCCCTTGACCCCACATATGCCAAGAAGCTCGGAGTGAACACCGACGAGCTCTGGATCTCACAGCCGGACAGCGGAGAGCAGGCTCTGGAGGTCGCAGAGTCCCTTGTCAGAAGCGGAGCAGTTGACATCATAATCGTGGACTCAGTAGCAGCTCTCACACCGCAGGCTGAGATCGAGGGTGACATGGGAGACTCACACATGGGTCTTCAGGCACGTCTGATGAGCCAGGCACTGAGAAAGCTCACCGCAATCCTCGCAAAGAGCAAGACAACAATCATATTCATCAACCAGATCAGAATGAAGATCGGCGTCATGTTCGGCAACCCTGAGACCACCACAGGCGGAAACGCGCTTAAGTTCTACAGCTCAGTCAGGATGGAGGTCCGTAAGATCGAGACCATCAGCAAGGGTGCGGACGAGTATATCGGAAACCGTGTCAGGGTCAAGATCGTCAAGAACAAGGTTGCTCCTCCGTTCAGGAAGGTCGAGCTGGATCTGATGTTCGATGAGGGTATCAGCTACGCAAGCGGAATCCTTGACGGAGCGCTGCGCTACGGCTTCCTGGAGAAGACCGGCTCATGGTACTCGTTCAACGGTGAGAAGATCGGGCAGGGCAGGGACAACACCCTGGCATTCCTCAAGGCCAATCCGGATATCATCGCGGAGCTTGACTCCAAGCTCAGGGTTGCGATGTTCAGCAAGGGTGTCTCAGAGGGAGTTCCCTCCGCAGAGGCTTCTGAGCTGACTGAGGTCTGAGGCTGACGCTAAATCATGGTTGAGTTCAAGACCGCTAAATTCGAAGGTCCTCTTGATCTGCTTCTGGCTCTCATCCAGAAGGCTGAGGTCAACATATACGACATCCCCATCTCCGAAATCACGGACCAGTTCCTCGATTACCTCCATCATGCAAAGGAGATAGGTCTGGGGGACCTGTCCGAATTCTACAAGATGGCAGCGGAGCTCATCTGGATCAAAAGCCAGATGATGCTCCCTGTGGACATCGAGTACGACGAGGAGTACGCGGACCCCAGGGAAGAGCTGGTGGAGCGTCTTCTGGAATACTCGAAGTTCAAGAAATACTCGGAGCTTCTCATGGGCACCGAGGATACGGACAATCTTGTTCTCTCGCGAAAGGCTTCCGAATTCCAGCTTCCGTTCTCGGACGACGAGCTTTGGGAGGACGTGACTGCGCGCGATCTCATGGACACCTTCATGGACATGATGAAGAAGGAAGAGAAGGTCTTCAACGTCTATGAAAGCGTAACGGAGAAGGAAAAGATTGCCCTGATGAACGAGCTATTCGAGACACATGATTCGATCAAGTTCTCCGATCTTTTCGTAAAGCGCTCGGCAGAGCACATAATCTGCGCCTTCCTTGCCGTCCTGGAGTCCGTGAAGGACAAGATGATCCTGGTCGACCAGCCTGAGCTTTTCGGCGAGATGACGATCACCAAGCGTCCTGCGGACTGGAATCCCAATCTGGCTGATGATTACGATGCCGAGTATGATGAGATTTCAAAGAACCATCTGGAGGACGAGGACGATTATTCGGTGGTAAGCGAGGACAGCACCGAGTAGTCCGTCTGGTCTATGGTCATGGGCGTTATCGCTATGTGGCCGTCCAGTACAGTCTTTATATCAGTTGTAGCATCAGTGAACTCCAGACCGTGGAAGCGGTTGCGCTTGTAGGTGTCCTCGTCCAGTTTGTCGAAATGGTCGGACAGGAAGATTCCGCCCTGGCGCACGAAACGCATTTCCATGTTCTCTGCCG
>JAEEGF010407199.1_pt1 | contig 15207 bp, 11 predicted proteins | sample 9134171 | NCBI WGS metagenome assembly JAEEGF01 (sample SAMN16246542, study PRJNA631951) | gut metagenome | biome: gut microbiome; feature: rumen; material: AP-attached | host: Bos | place: Iran: Karaj | collected 2018-10 | reverse complement strand
CGAAAGCAAGCTTTCGGTGGTCTCGAGAAACGAATTCATAACTGCTTATCCTCTTTATTCACTATTCGCCCAGATAGCTCAGTTGGTAGAGCAAGGGACTGAAAATCCCTGTGTCACTGGTTCGATTCCGGTTCTGGGCACTAGCTTCAGGTTTGACCTGAAGCTTTTTCTTTGCAAATCTTTATCGGTTGGGCAGAGATCATTCGGAGCGTACATATATGCGTACGTAGAGAGAAACATATATATTCTTAAACATAAGAAAGGCATATTATGAAAGAATTAAAACCTAAACTTTTTGACGTGATGAAATCTTATTCGGGTAAGCAGCTTGTAAGAGATATCATCTCAGGTATAATCGTTGCGATCATCGCTCTTCCGCTTTCGATCGCGCTTGCTATCGCGTCCGGTGTCAGTCCCGAGCAGGGCCTTTACACCGCGATCATCGCCGGATTCTTTATCTCTTTCTTTGGAGGAAGCCGCGTTCAGATCGGTGGTCCGACAGCCGCATTTGTTGTTATTATCTGCGGGATCGTAACACAGTACGGGATGAGCGGCCTTACCGTAGCAACTATTCTTGCCGGTATCCTGCTTGTGATCATGGGAATCTGTCATTTCGGTTCCCTTATCAAGTACATACCTTATACGATCACCACGGGCTTTACATGCGGTATCGCAGTGACGCTTTTTGTCGGTCAGATCAAGGATTTTCTCGGCCTTTCGATGGAGAGCGTACCTTCGGATTTTCTCCCCAAGATGATCGCATACGGAGAGAATATCACATCCGTAAACTGGTGGGCACTTGGGATCGGAGCTCTTGCGGTTCTTATCATGATCTTCTGGCCCAAGGTGACAAACAAGATACCCGGATCACTCATTGCCATCGTCATCACGACAGTGATCGTCACAGTGTTTGAGCTTCCCGTAAACACGATCGGAAGTGTATATGGTGAGCTGAGCTCATCATTCCCCACGATCACCTTCCCCGATATTTCGTTTGATCTTATAAAGCAGATGCTTTCTCCTGCATTTACGATCGCGATCCTTGCGGGTATCGAGTCGCTTCTCAGCGCCGTTGTTTCCGACGGTATGATCGGCGATACACATAAATCAAATGCAGAGCTTGTCGGACAGGGTCTCGGAAATATCTTCTCCGGTCTCTTCGGAGGAATTCCTGCAACCGGCGCGATCGCACGTACAGCTGCCAACGTCAGAAACGGCGGAAGAACACCGATCGCCGGTATCGTTCACTGCGTTACACTTACGGCCATCCTCCTTGTGTGCATGCCTATAGCAGCAAAGATCCCGATGACGACACTTGCCGCAGTGCTTCTTGTGGTTGCTGCAAACATGGCAGACTGGAAGAGCTTCTTCCACCTCTGCAAGACAGCTCCCAAGAGCGATATCATCGTCCTTGTAATGACATTTGTTCTCACGGTATTCTTTGACCTTGTTATTGCTATCGAAGCAGGAGTGGTTGTTACGGCACTTCTCTTCCTTAAGCGTCTTTCGGATACATCGCAGATCAGATCTTGGAAGTACGTCGGAGAACCCGATATCGCTGAGAACGAGCAGGAAAACATCATGGACCTTCCGAAAGAGATCCGTGTGTTTGAGATCTCCGGACCGCTTTTCTTTGCGGCGGCGGATAAACTTCTCGGCATAACCGCCAAGTCGTTTACAAGGGTTCTTATCCTCAGAATGAGGAGTGTTCCCGCCATCGACATAAGCGCTATGAGAAGACTCGAGGAGCTCTATCAGAACCTTAAGAAAAAGGACATCACACTTGTTCTTTCACATGTAAACGAGCAGCCCATGCATGCTTTCGAAAAGGAAGGCTTTGTTAAGCTTGTCGGGAAGGAGAACTTCTGCGTCAACATAAATGAAGCTATCGAGAGAGCAAAACAAATTTTAAATGATGATAAACAATAAATAAGTGGAAAGACACGAAGGAAATCTGTAGAATCCGAATCGTCAGCTTCGGAAACAAACGCTATACAGAGTTTTTGATGGGTTCAAAAGATAAAGTGCAGAGGGAAAGGAGACACGCATGGCAGGAAAAACCAAGATAATGACATCCGGAACGCCGTGGAAGCACATTTTGCTGTTTTCTCTCCCTGTACTTGCCGGATCCCTTCTTCAGCAGCTCTATAACACGGTCGATACGATCATAGTCGGAAGATATGCCGGTGAAGCGTCACTGTCGGCAGTCGGAACAACGGGTACCATTACGTTCCTGTTCCTGTCGCTCGCGATCGGTTTTTCTGCAGGAAACGGCGTTGTTGTAGCGCAGCATTTCGGAGCGGGCGATGAGGAGAAGGTTCGTGAAAATGCTTCTTCAGGAATCCTGTTCCTCATGATACTCGGTGTGATCTGTGCGGTTGTCGGAGTTCTGATCGCGAGACCTATCTTCGTTCATGTTGTAGATGTGCCGGAAAGCTTCCTCGATCAGACGCTTGTCTATTTCAGGATATATGCGCTCGGATTTGTGTTCCAGTGCGGATATAACATCTTTTCCGCTATACTCCGTGCGGTCGGCGACAGCGCGGCGACGCTTTATTTCCTGCTGATCTCATCGGTACTTAACATTGGTCTCGACATGCTTTTTGTAGCGGTGTTCGACTGGGGCGTGGCAGGAGCAGCGATCGCAACGGACATTTCCCAGGCGATCTCATTTGTGGCGGCATATTATTACATGCGCAGAAAGTACCCTGTATTCCGCTTCGCATTAAAAGAATACAAATGGAACAACACTCTTATATCGAGAACCGTAAAGATCGGATTCCCGATATCGCTGCAGCTCATTGTTGTATCGTTCGGTCTTACGTTTATTCAGCGCGCGGTTAACGGGTTCGGACAGGTCATGACGGCATCGTTTACGGTAGGCCAGAGGATCGAGATGTACATCAACCTCCCTTTAAATGCACTTCAGACAACACTCGCGACATACACCGGGCAGAACGTGGGAGCCGGAAAGATCGATCGTGTCAAAAAAGGAACAAGACAGACGGTTATTATTTCTTTACTCATGACCGTTGTTATATCGGCACTTGTCTGGGCTTTTGCGCCGGAGATCATATCCTTGTTCGGACTGAGTGACCGGGCGGCTGAGTACTGTCTTGAGCATCTGAAGGCCATTGCACTCATAAACATTGTACTTGCCGTATATGTTCCGATCTTCGGAGTTTTCCAGGGAAGCGGACACAGTATCTTCCCGATGATCGTTGCGTGTGGAGCGCTGGGGATGCGCGTGCTTGTGACTTACCTCTTCAGGTACAGTACATTTCTCGGTCACACGGTTATATGGTGGAATGGGATATTCGGCTTCTCGCTCGGTTTCCTTATTACGTGGACATTCTACCTGAGCGGCAGATGGATAAGGGGCAATGTCAAAGAACAGGTGACACTGACCGAATGATCCGTTGCAGATCGGGCTGCCGAAAATTGGACAGTTCAGACAGATCAGATTAATGCTTATATGAAAGAAGATATGACAAATGTCATGTCTTCTTTTTACTTTAATACCTTGTAATACTAAACATGCTGTGATAGAGTTTATTGTACATCAAAAAAAGTTTGAAGATCGTTTCGGAGCCTAATACATGGTTATGTGATGGGCGAAGAATCAGCGGCCGAAAACCGCCGCTAAAGGGATTGATCGAGAGGTGACGATCATGTTCGGGGAAGACTTCAGACGCTTGATAGATCAGTATTTTTTTAGGAGGAGACAGTACATGAGAGAAGTAAGATTAGGTTCCACAGACTGCAGACCGGAAGAAACAGGATACGATTCGTCAAGGCTTGAGGTGCTTCATAAGCATTTTGACAAACTTATCGATGAAGGCGTTATCAACGGAGCGCAGTATACGATCGCCCATAAAGGCAAGATCATCGCCAACGGCGCCATCGGAGGCGGAAGCTTCACTGATGACAAGGCCCTGATGCAGACGGACATGCCCTTCGGCCTTGCGTCGATCACAAAAACCTTTGTTGCGGTTTCTATAATGAAGCTTGTTGAGGACGGCGTTATCAGACTTGAACAGCGCATGGGTGAATTCATCGACGTGTTCGGCAAGAAGCCTTTTGACGGGATCAACATCTGGCACATGCTTACGCACACATCGGGACTTTATCCGGACGGCGGCTGCTTCCCGGAAGTAACTCCGGAGGATCACTGGAGCAATGTCTATAAAGACTATCTGCTTACAGTCAAGAACGGCGGAAATCCCGATGAGATCGACTGGATCGCGTCGGGCATCAAAGGGGGCCTGCGAAGATCTACAGGTACGGAGTGGGCATATTGCTCTTTCGGATATGTGATACTCGGCGAACTCATCCGCAAGGTCACGGGAGTCAGCCCCGAGGAGTACATCATCAACAACATAGTTAAGCCCCTCGGAATGGAAGATACATTCTTCCCCGGGATGCTCTCCGACAGTGATGCTGTAAGATTCATGAAAAGGATGTACGTGAGAGGAGAGCGTTTCCAGAAGCTTAAAGATCAGGTCCTTGCGGAGGGCAAGATGCCCGAAAAGGACGATGAAGACAAGTTTTTCGACAGATTACCCGCAACGGCGGGCGGAATGATCTCGACAACTCACGACCTGTCGATCTACGGAAGAATGCTGCTCGGGAAGGGAACCTTTGGGGGCGTCAGGGTGATCGGCAGAAAGGCTGTTGAGAAGATGACATCACACCAGCTCTTCAACATTCCCGACTATTGCTGGGGCGCAAACGAACCCGACAGAGGCTACGGCATCGGATTCGATATGAGAAAAGGACTTCCCTGGACATATTCGGACGGAACGTATATGCATGAAGGCTCGGGCTCGTGCTCGATAGATATAGATCCTGTCGAGGATATCGTTGCAGCATGGTTCGTACCGTGGAAGGACGGACAGAGCTGGAATGCACGCGGCCTTTACAATGTCCAGAACATTATCTGGTCGGGACTAAAATAAGACAGGATTTATATATGTTTAAAAAGATAAGACACATATTCGGCGAAGGCAAGGCAGTTGCCTTCGCCACTTATAAAGAGTGGTCCGCATACCGTACGCATTCACTCGTTTCGGCGTTTGTCGGACCCACTTACTTTATCGTACAATACTTTGTCTGGAAAGCCGTGTACGGCGACACCGCGATGATCGCCGGGATGAGCTTTGAGGCAATGGTGCGGTACTACGGAGCATCGGCCCTCATCGGATATCTTACGATGGACTTCGCAGACTGGAACCTGCAGATGCTCATCAGGACAGGAAAGTATCTTACTTTCGTGCTTCGCCCCATCAATCACAGGAGATTCGCACTTGAACAGAAGCTCGGACACAGGGTTCTCGGACTTGTCTTCGAATTTATCCCTTGCCTTCTCATTTTGTGGCTTTTGTTCGGTGTCGACATGAGGCCCGTGTACATCGGATGGACGATTTTGTCGGTAGCGATCACGTTCCTGATGAATTTCTACGTCAACTACACTCTGGGAATGACGGCGTTCTTCCTCGTGAATGCAGGCGGTATCAGAGTTGTTTATCAACTCTTCGCCAACGTCCTTTCGGGTGCGCTCATCCCCATCAACTTCTTCCCGGAAGCAGTGAGACGGATCATGATGTTCCTGCCCTTCCAGTACACAAACTACATTCCCGCGATGGTATGGACAGGCGGAGCAGATATCGCAGGTTTCGGACTTACTGTCCCCGAAGCGGTCATGTTCCAGGGTATAGCACTTGTTATCATGATAGGATTCAGCGAACTACTCTACAGAGCAGCAATCCGCAGATTCACAGCCGTGGGGGCATAATGGTACGCCACTTATATCCAGTAACGTAAATACATGAAGTACGCTATATATATTCGGAACGTAGATACAGGGTGCGAGCGATACAGTCCGTCATGGACCATATCGGGTCTCGATGCTTAGCGATTCCGAGCGATAGCGAAGGAAGAGCTTAGCAGGCGCTAGGGGCACCCGATATGTGCGGGAGCAGAGTCCATGACGGACTGTGGTCGGTCGCACCCGGAATAGTACTATAATGGAGGAATATATTTGAAACTCAAGATATACCTGACATGCATTAAGATTTCGATCGCGCAGGCAACCGCCTACCGCGCCGACTTTATCATGTCAACATTCATCACACTCCTTTCCAACATCTTCTTCCCTCTCGTTACGATCGTGATCTATGCGAACGGACTCGAGTTTCCGGGATGGACGATGTGGGAGGTCCTGGCGCTTCAGTCGATCTTCTCGCTCTCGAGAGGTATCGCATCGATGTGCCTTTCGTCCGTTATGTGGGCGACGATGGACCACGTCAGGGGAGGAAGCTTTGAGACGGTGCTCTTAAAGCCCATCTCGCCACTCTTTTACATCATGACCACCAACTTCTCGGTTTCCCAGATCGGACTGGTGGTCGGATCGGCAGTCGTGCTTACCGTATCGCTTATCAATACGGGCGTCTCAGGCGTGCTCGGGGTCTTAAGCGCGATAGTCCTTTTTATCGGAGGAATACTTGTCGCCGCAGGACTTTTTCTGATCATGGCGGCCATAAGCTTTATCTGGGTCGGCAATTCGAGACTGGACGAGATCTCATCGAGTGTCAGCAACTTCGGAAATTATCCGCTTCAGATCTTCGGACAGGGCTTAAGGATCGTGATGGCATTTGTGATCCCTGCCGGGATGATCGGATCGCTTCCGGCCGAGGTACTCTTAAAAGGAGTCGAGCCACTTTACTTTCTTGGGCTCATCCCGTGCGTACTGGTGCTCATGTTCGGAGTATGGATCTACAACCGTATGATAAAGCGCTATGAGGGCGTCGGAGGCTGATATAAGGGAATTCAGAATAAAGGAAGAATTACTATGGAGATCATAAGCGTTAAAAACTTAAGAAAAACATACAAAACGTACAAACGCAGCGAGAAGGGCTTTTTAAAGAGCTTCTTTAAGAGAGAAAAGGTCCTTGTGAATGCGGTGGACGGGATTTCGTTCGAGGTTGAAAAGGGAACGATCGTCGGCATGCTCGGACCAAACGGAGCCGGAAAGTCGACGACCATAAAGATGCTGTGCGGCGCGCTGTTCCCGACCGAGGGAGAGATCAGTGTCATGGGCTACTCGCCCGCGAAAGAAAGAGCGAAGTATGTCAAAAAGATCGGTGCCGTGTTCGGACAGCGTTCGCAGCTGATCTTTGACATCCCGCCCGTGGACAGCTTTGCGATGAATAAGGCGATCTACGGGATACCGGATGACGAGTACGAGAAGCGCCTTGCCGAGATGGTGGAGCTTTTCGGGATCGCGGATGTCATCAACAAGCCCACCCGAGTCCTGTCGCTCGGCGAAAGGATGAAGTGCGAGATCGTAATGGCTATGCTGCACAAGCCCGAGGTGGTCTTCCTCGACGAACCCACCATCGGACTCGATGTGATCGCGAAGGCTACGATCAGAGACACCATCAAAAAGATGAATGCCGAGGGCGTGACATTTATTCTTACGACCCATGACCTCGGAGATGTTGAGGAGCTTGCTGAGAGAGTCATCGTCATCAATCACGGCAAAAAGATCTTTGATGACAAGCTGCACGAGCTCAAGCTCCTGCTCGGCAACAAAAAGATCGTTGATATTTCGCTTACCGCTCCTTTTGAGGGGGATGCGATAGACGGAATACCGGTCAGCAAGAATGAGGACGGAACAAAGATCTCTGTTGAGCTTGACCTTGATAAGACTGAGGTCAAGGAGTTCCTTTCGAGACTCGGAAAGGCAGTCGATTTTTCCGATATCGAGATCAAGGAACTTCCGATGGAAGAGATCATCACCAGGCTTTATACCGAATGATCATGTAAAAAGTAAATAAAGAATCTCAATTGACAATTTTTCTTTTGCAACATATAATACCGAGTAGTTTCGGCGATGAAGATGTGTAAGTAGTATCTTTGAACCCCTCCGACAGAGAGTCGCGTCACGGGCTGAGAGCGCGGCGGAGAAAGCGAAGACACGAATTTCAGCATCGGAGCCTTCCCGTGAAAACAGATTTTGGTTAAACGGGATGCAGGCGCAGCATTACGGCGCGAAAGTGCGGACTTATCACATAAGCGTTAGGTCCGAAACAGGGTGGTACCGCGGATTTAAAGATTCGTCCCTTCAGGAGATTTCCTGAAGGGATTTCTTATTCATAAGAGGAGGAATGATCATGGATATCAACGAACTGACAGCGAAGCTCTCGGCCATCAAGGAAGAAGTGCTTTCTGACATCAAAGGACTCGCAAGCTCAAAGAGCGTGTACGAGTACAAGAAGGGGATAATGGACCCGAAGGCCGGTAAGATCGGAACGCTTATGCGTGAAATGGGCAAGATCCCCAACGAGCTCAAAGCAGACTACGGCAAGGCCGTTAACGAGATCAAGAACTGGGCGTCGGAGCGCTTCGATGAGCTCGATGCGAAGCTTAAGGAAGCTGAGATGCGTGCCAGGTACGACAGCGAGAAGATCGACGTCACACTTCCCGCAAAGAAGCAGGCAAAGGGCAATCTCCATCCCAACACACAGGTAAGGAATCAGATCGTTGATATCTTCGGTTCGATGGGCTTCGAGATCTATGAAGGAACCGAGATCGAGACCGATCACTATAACTTCACGGCGCTCAACACACCGGCCGATCACCCCGCAAGGGATATGCAGGATACTTTCTACCTTTCACCCGAGTTCCTGCTCCGCACGCAGACCTCGGCAGGTCAGATCCACGTCATGGAGAACAAGAAGCCTCCGATCAAGATCATCTCTCCCGGTAAGGTGTTCCGTTCGGACGATGATGCGACTCATTCGCCCATGTTCACGCAGATGGAAGGTCTTGTTGTCGACAAGGGTATCACACTCTGCGACCTGAACGGCATGCTCGACGAGTTCGTGACCAAGATCTTCGGCGCAGGCACAAGAACAAGGCTCAGGCCTTCCTACTTCCCGTTCACGGAGCCTTCCGTTGAAGTAGATGTAAGCTGCTTCGAGTGCGGCGGCAAGGGCTGCAGGCTGTGCAAGGGCACAGGCTGGATCGAAGTCCTCGGCGCAGGCGTTGTTAACAAGAAGGTGCTTGAGGGCTGCGGCATCGACAGCGACGTGTACAGCGGTTTCGCTTTCGGTATCGGTATCGAGCGTATCGCGATGCTCAAGTACGGTATTAATAATATCAAGCTGCTTTTCGAGTCGGATCTGCGGGTTCTTTCACAGATAGACGACTGATAAAAGCAAGATATGAACAGGAAGGATTGGTGACAAAATGTTAGTACCGCTTAGTTGGTTAAAAGATTATGTTGATATAAACGTTACACCGGACGAGCTTGAGGAGAAGCTTTTCTCGTGCGGTTTTGAGGTTGAGGAAAAGTATGAGGTCGGCCGCGACATCAGCAAGGTCGTAGTCGGACTCGTGAAGAGCTGCGAGCCCATCGAGGGCACACATCTCTCGCTCTGCAAGGTCGACAACGGTTCGGAAGAGCTTCAGATCTGCTGTGGTGCGGACAATGTCTGTGCCGGCAAGAAGTTCCCCCTCGCGCTTGTGGGCGCTACCGTCTATGCTACAGCCAAGGATCACAAGACAGTTGAAGGCGTCATGACGATCGGTCAGGGCAAGCTCCGCGGATATGATTCCTTCGGCATGCTCTGCTCGGGAACCGAGCTCGGCGTGAGCGAAGACATGTACCCCGGTGCCGGCTACAACGGACTCCTCGTTCTTCCCGACGACGCACCCGTGGGCGCCGATGTCAAGCCCATCCTCGGGATCGACGACTACATCTTCGATATCTCGATCACGGCGAACAGACCCGACTGCCAGAGCATCTTCGGTATCGCAAGGGAGGTTGCGGCAGTCCTCGGAACGACCGTGAAGACACCCGACATTTCCTATACGGAATCCGGCGAGAAGATCGACTTTAACGTTTCGGTAGAGGCACCCGACCTTTGCCCGAGATACACCGCGCACTACGTTTCGGATGTTAAGATCGGTCCTTCGCCCGCATGGATGAGACGCAGGCTCGCCCTTGTCGGCTGCCAGGCCATCTCGAACGTGGTCGATATCACAAACTACGTCCTTAAAGAGCTCGGCCAGCCCATGCATGCGTTTGACTACAGCTACTTAAAGGGCGGCCGCATAAACGTTCGTCGCGCAGCCGACGGTGAGAAGATCCAGACACTTGATGAGAAAGAGTTCACCCTGACTCATGACAACCTCGTGATCTGCGACGGCGAGAAGCCCGTTGCTCTCGCAGGTATCATGGGAGGCCTCAACTCCGAGATCCTCGACACCACGGCAGCAGTTATGTTCGAGTCGGCGAAGTTCGCCCGCGACAACATCCGCAAGAGCTCGCGTGCGCTCGGTCAGAGCTCCGATTCAAGCGCGAGATATGCAAAAGGCGTTGATGAGTACGCAACGGTTATGGGCATGAAGCGTGCGCTCCACCTCATGGAGGAGCTTGGCTGCGGAACCCCTTCGTCCACTCATTTCGATGTCAATACAGGCAATTCGGTTGAGCCTTCAAAGCTCACCGTCAGCATAAAGAAGGTCAACGGAGTGCTTGGCATCGAAGTTCCCACGGCAGACATCGAGCGCATCCTTAAGGGCCTCGCGTTTGACCCCGTGATAAACGGCGACGAGCTCACTCTGTCGGTTCCCGCGTACCGCGAGGACATGGAGTCCTACCAGGACGTTGCGGAAGAGATCATCAGGATGTACGGCTACAGCCATATCACTCCTACGCTTATGCCCACGGCTGCGGTTACCCCCGGTGGACTTAACCTCGCTCAGAAGACCAGCCTCAAGATCAAGAACGCTCTCTGCGCGGCAGGCGCATATGAGGGAATACACTATTCGTTCTTCTCTCCTTCGGACCTTGATCTTATAAAGCTTCCCGAGGATGCGCCCGAGAGACATGCGATCAAGCTCATCAATCCCATAAACGTTGATCTTTCGCTTATGAGAACGACCCTTGTACCTCAGATGCTCGAAGCCATGGCCAGAAACCAGAAGCGCGGAACGCTTTCCGGAAGGATCTTTGAGCTCGGTAACAGGTTCTTTGCGAAGGAGCTTCCTCTCAAGGAGTACCCCGACGAGAGAGAGACTCTCTGCATCGGCGTGTTCGGTGAGGACGAGGACTTCTTCTCACTCAAGGGACTTGTGGAGACTGTTGCGGACGCTCTTGATATAGCCTTCAGATATGAAGCGACAACGAACACCTTCCTTCATCCCGGAAGAACCGCGAAGGTCACATATGACGGAAAAGAGATCGGCTTCATGGGTCAGGTTCTCTACGAGATCGCCGATGAGCTCGACGCGCGCGTGCCCATGTACGTTGCACAGATCGATGTCAAGGCACTTGAGGGCGTGTTCGGCAAGAAGAGAGTCTTCGTTCCGCTTCCTAAGTTCGCGGTCGAGAAACGTGACCTTGCGCTCGTCATGGACAAGACCGTCACAGCCGGCGCAGTTGAGGATGTCATTAAGGCATCAAGCGCATATGTGACGGAAGTCAGCCTCTTCGATATATACGAGGGCGCACAGCTTCCCGCAGGCAAGAAGAGCCTTGCATACAGCGTTGTATTTACACCCGCGGATACAGAATTCACCGATGAGATCATCGAGGGTGAGGTTAAGAAGATCCTTGATGCTCTTAAGGAGAAGCTTGATATTGTACTTCGTTCGTGATAGTCGGAAAATCTTCCGGACGGTTGTGGATTAAACGTAAAAGGACCGTGAGGGACGTTTCGGTCAGGCAGAGGAGACTTTATGCGCATAGGACAGGGTTATGATGTACACAGACTTGTCGAGGGCAGGGATCTTGTGCTCGGAGGAGTTAAAATTCCTTACGAGAAGGGACTTCTCGGCCATTCGGACGCCGATGTGCTCGTGCATGCCGTTATGGATGCACTGCTCGGTGCGGCGGGTGAGCGTGATATCGGATACCACTTCCCCGATACGGATGAGCGATATAAAGGGGCTTCGAGTATCGTGCTTCTTGAGGAAGTGATGAAGATCCTTGCGTCAAAGGGCCTTAAGCCGGTTAATATCGATGCGACGATCATGGCCCAGAAACCGAAGCTTTCTTCCTATATAGAAGAAATGCGTGAAAACATAGCCGGGGCAACGGGCCTTGATAAGGACTTTGTTAATGTCAAGGCAACGACCGAGGAAGGACTGGGATTTACGGGCACCGGCGAGGGTATGAAAGCAAGCGCGGTTTGCCTGGTAGAGTAGGTGGTCATTTTGCGGAAGCAGAATCGCAATATTTGGCGACTTTACAGATTTTTGATATATGATATAATGAGTAACATGATTTAAGTATTCGCTTAACAAAGAGGAAGTCGTCAAAAAGCGAAGCGAACTTCGTTTTTTGACGATTGTACATTTGGGCGCGGGAGTTCAGGATAGGAGTTTATTATGAGACTTATTACAAGATCAGATTTTGACGGACTTGCATGTGGTGCTCTCTTAAAAGAAGTAGGGATTGTCGACAGCTGGAAGTTTGTTCATCCCAAGGACCTTCAGGACGGACTTATCGAGATCACCGAAGACGACGTTCTTGCGAACGTTCCTTTCGTTCCGGGATGCGGACTCTGGTTCGATCATCATTCGAGTGAGTTCGAGCGTAACCAGCTCGAGGGCAAATATAAGGGCGAGAGCAGGATCACACCCTCGTGCGCAAGGATCATCTACGAGTACTACGGCGGCAGGGAGCGTTTCCCTCAGTTCGATGACCTCATGGAGGCGGTTGACAAGGTTGACTCAGGTAACCTTACGATCGATGACGTTATGCATCCTCAGGGCTGGATCCTTGTCGGATTCCTTATGGATCCCAGAACCGGTCTCGGACGCTGGAGACAGTTTACCATCCCGAACTACCTTCTTATGGAGAAGCTCATGGACGCTTGCCGTACCATGTCGACACAGGAGATCCTCGACCTTCCCGATGTCAAGGAAAGGATCGAAGTCTACAACGAGCAGACAGAGAAGTTCATCGAGATGGTCAAGGCTCACACAGTGACCAAAGGCAACGTTATCATCTCCGATCTTCGCGGTGTCGATCCGATCTACACAGGAAACAGGTTCATGATCTACAGCCTTTATCCCGAGCAGAACATCTCGGCTTGGATCGTAAACGGCAAGGGCGGCCTCGGCTGCTCGGCAGCGGTCGGCTACAGCATCCTTAACCGTACGAGCAATGTGGATGTCGGAGCTCTAATGCTCAGGTACAACGGCGGCGGTCACAAGGCAGTCGGAACATGTCAGTTTACGGACGAGACCATGAAGACCGATCTTCCCCGCATGCTCGATGAGCTCTGCGAGATGGCAAACAATTAAAGTTTCGTGTAACGGAAGGAGGGATGACCCTCCTTCTTTGCGCTATAAACGTTAGAGAGAAAGGTCACCTGTAAAGGTTTTGCTTTTGATTGGCGGATCAGTACGCGAGGAATCGACGGCGAAAGAACCGCTATTAATGAGGAGGACACGAGATGAGAGAAGGAAGCGTAGAAGAGTTCGTACAGATCATTAAGGAAAGCAACAACATCGTCTTCTTCGGCGGGGCCGGTGTTTCCACCGAGAGCGGCATCCCTGATTTCAGAAGTGTGGACGGCCTTTATAATATGAAGTATGACTATCCGCCCGAGACCATTATCAGTCATTCGTTTTTTATGTCACGTCCCGAAGAGTTCTACCGCTTCTACCGTGACAAGATCCTCCTTTCGGGGATTGAGCCCAATACTACACACAAGCAGCTTGCAAAGCTCGAGGAAATGGGAAAGCTGAGGGCCATCGTGACGCAGAACATTGACGGCCTCCATCAGAAGGCCGGGAGTAAAACTGTTCTTGAAATTCACGGAACGGTTGCTCTCAACACCTGCATGAAGTGCGGCAAGAAGTTTGACGGGCAGTACATGATCGATGCCATCGATAACGGCGTCCCCGAGTGGGAGAAGAAAAACTACGGCGCGGTTCTCGAGAAGAACGAGAGAAAGTATCACCTCCCTCTCTGTGACAAGTGCGGCGGCCTCATCAAGCCGGATGTTGTTCTCTACGAGGAGGGGCTTGATGACCATACGTGGTATCTCTCGCAGAAGTACATCAGTGAGGCCGACGTCCTGATCGTTGCGGGGACTTCGCTGGTTGTTTATCCCGCAGCCGGACTCGTTAACTATTACAAAGGACACAAGCTGATCCTTATCAACCTTTCCGAGACAGGGTATGACGATGAAGCGGATCTTGTGCTCCATAAAAAACTCGGCGAGGTATTTGACGGTCTGTGTGAAAGGTTATGACTGCATTGGCATGCGGATGGGAAGACAGGGATTTATGCTCTGTCTTCCTTTTATTATTGTGCGACATGACAGCAACTTGCGAAATAATGAAATAATACCAACAAACAACCTTATAACATCACGAACGCAAAAGCAGAACCGAAAAATTGCTAAACAGACGAGATAATTACAAAAGAATGGTTGACAAAACGTGGATTCGGTGGTAATCTATGACATATCAGCGACTTTATGTGATCAGGAGGCAAATATATGAAGCTTAAAACACTCAGTTCACGAATCATTATCTTCGTTGCAATAATTGCACTGGCAGGCAGTCTTGCGCAGGCACTTGTTTCAATGAGCAACATCATGGGCACCATGGAAGTAAACGCTGAGTCTTCACTTCAGGGAAGACTTGAATCCGCTACTCATCAGCTTACGGCATGGTGTGATACACAGTTTGCATATCTTAATTCTTATATGGCAGGAACCGACATGAAGGCGATGTACCCTGTAGCAAACACCGCATCGATGGAGGAGCTTGCAAGCGCACAGAAGTATACAGAAGAGTTTGCAAAGATCATCCCCAACTTTGACAGTATGTGCTTTACCAATTATAACGGCACATGTATATTACACAATGATCCCACAATGGTAGGCTTCCGTAATCCGGATGATCAGGTTGCGTTGATCAACTCGATGTTCTTCCCCGAAGGCGGATCTGAGATGCAGATGACTGCAGCTCTTGTTTCCCCCGTAACCAACAATGTTACCATTATGGTTACAAAGACTGTCTGGACTGAAGACGGAAAACCTGCGGGATATGCGTCGCTCACACTTAACAATGAAGGCTTTAACCAGATTCTTGACGGTATCAGCATGGGCGGAAAGCAGCTGGTAATCCTTACATCTCCCGCTAATGAAGGTGAGGCAACAGCCAGTTATCACATCA
>JAEEGF011111205.1_pt1 | contig 15210 bp, 13 predicted proteins | sample 9134171 | NCBI WGS metagenome assembly JAEEGF01 (sample SAMN16246542, study PRJNA631951) | gut metagenome | biome: gut microbiome; feature: rumen; material: AP-attached | host: Bos | place: Iran: Karaj | collected 2018-10 | reverse complement strand
TAAGATTAACTATTACGCCAACTATCTCAACTGCTAATGTTGCTATTAATGTGCTGATACATACTTTTTTCATCATAAACGTTCTCCCCCGTGTAATCCCCATAAGCAACCATTCAACTGGTTGCTTTGCTCATTAGCTGAATAAATTCATTATAGCATGAGAGACTGGTGCATTGGGGTCGGGAAAGTGCTGCTTATGTCTTTGAAAATGCGTTTTCCCCGATTGATAAAAAATTGACGATAACAGCCTCAAATCGTCACACAAACTTCAATTCGGGCTGAATTGACGAAAACATTGACGAAATCAGGGCAGAATCGCCAAATAATCATACAATCGGTTTTGCCAGTAATAGGTCTGCTTTTCGATATTGGTCAGTTATACGATTGGCTGCTCTTATTTGAATATAAACGCCAGTATATCCGGCAGGTATGTATATACGAACAGGAGCAATGCCAAAGAGAAGAAGACCCACATGGTTACGCTGTGCGTCATGGTGCGGAGGATCTGCTTTCTGGGGAGCTCCCCTACTATCGGCATGAGCTTGAACTTCTTGCGTTTAACGATGACCATTACAAAGCCTGCGATCTGGAATCCCGCGAGGGTGATGATCCAAACCAGAAGGACGAGAAGAAGCGGCATAACCGACTTCATCATGGCATCGTAATCAATATTCGGATTTATGGTTCCGTTGCTCATGTCCATGCCCATGCGCTTCATCAGCTCGGCGAGCAATTCGACTGTGATGGAAGAAGTTACGACATTAAGGCTTGCATGGAGGATCATTGTATAGATGATCCTTCCTGTGCGGATATAGACGAATGCGAAAAGAACTCCTAAAAAGAACGCAAAGAAGAACTGCTGGAAATTGCCGTGCCAGAGTCCGAACATGATTCCGGACATTGCACAGCTGATGAACTCACCGTGGCGGAGAGTGCGGTCGATCAAGAACTTTCTGAATAAGAGCTCCTCGAAGATCGCGGGCATGATGCCTACGGTAATGATCCTGATGACCGTATCAGAGCCGATTATCAGGCTGTCTTTAAGGCTGCTCAATGCATCTTCGGAAGAATTATCTCCGAATAAAGTGACAGATGACAGAGCGGTATGAATGGGCATGCCCATGAGGGATCCAACCTGGCCAAGGCCGTAGACCATCATAATGAGGAGCATTATCTGTCCGAAAGTAAGTTTTTTCTTCTCTATCTTTACGGAAGGAAGCACTTTGAGAGAAAGTCCCAGAACAAGGCAGCCGAGCACGCTTACGTTGAATGAATTCATAAGAAGATAGATAGTTGTAAAGTGCGCGTTGTAGAATTCAGGGCAGATGAGGTCCAAAGCCGCCGAAGCAAATTTGATCGGGAATATGAAGCACCAGCCCCAGATTGCATATCTGGACGCTACTGCGGCCATAGTCTCTTCCACAGTATCGGTGCTGTTGCAGCAACGGGCGAGTACGATAAGCACAGCTAAAAGAGGAATGGCAAAAGCTGCGATGAACGGAATACCGTATAATGACACTTCATCGCCGTAAACAAGGCCGTTTGCATTATTGAAGCTGAGCAGCAGTGCCAGGATCACGGTAAGTATGATTGCTGTGACTGATAAGCCTTTGCGCAAAGCTTTATTTTCCATAAATTCCTCCTGACTGTCCCTTACACGGTTCACACCGAAGCTAATTATACTTAAATAATACCTACATTTCATTAATAGCAACAAAACCGAACCTTAACGCTGCCTTAATTATTCTATTAATTGGCATATGTTTATTTTGGGCAAAATGCGTGTATACTGTCGTAGTTATCTTTATAAAAAGAAGGAAAATTCTATGTCTGATTCAAAAGTATTCAGGATTTTTGTAGTAAATCCCGGCAGCACGTCAACCAAGGTCGAGTTTTTCGAGAACGAGAAAAGCGTACTCGAAGGCAATGTATTCCACGATTCAGCGATCCTAAAGAATTTTCCTACGATCAACGACCAGCTGGATTACCGTATGGAATATGTAAAGAAATGGCTGAAGGACAATAATATCGATCTGACCGGTGTTGATGCCATCGTCGGCAGAGGCGGTGCATGCTACCCCATAGAAGGCGGCACTTACGAAGTAGACGACAGGCTTGTAAACGATATCCGCGAAGCAAAGGGCGGCGTTTATCACTCCAGCATGCTCGGCGTTCAGATGGCTAAGCAGCTTCACGACGAGTTCGGCGGAAGGCTTCTCATGGTTGACCCGATCGTTGTTGATGAATATCAGGATGTTGCAAGGATCACAGGCGTTAAGGGCATTTACAGAACATCTGCCACACACGCTCTTAATCTCCGCGCAACTGCTCACAAGTACGCAAAGAGCGTAGGCAAGAAGTATAACGAGATGAATCTTATCGTATGCCACATCGACGGCGGCATTACGATCACGGCTCACCAGCACGGCAGAATGATCGATGCCAATGACGGCAGCGGCGGTGACGGCCCGATGACTCCTACAAGAATGGGTACGATGGCAATTACTGATGTGCTCACAAAGCTCATGGACCGTCCGAAGGAAGAGATCAGGAGCCTTTGCATGGCAACAGGCGGTCTCTCCTCCTGGTTCGGCACGTCCAATTCAGATATTATCCACGACCTTGTCGAGGCAGGCGACGCCAAGGCTACGCTTATCTGGAATGCCATGATCTATCAGATCACAAAGTGGATCGGCTCGATGGCATGCGTACTTCACGGCGAAGTTGACGGCATCGTCCTGACAGGCGGCCTCATGCGTTTCCAGGACGTTTATGACGGCATCAAGGATGCATGCGGCTGGATCGCACCTGTAGCGTCCTACCCGGGCGAGCTTGAGCACGAAGCAATGAGAGCTGCAGCGCTCAGAGTCTTAAGAGGCGAAGAACACGCAAAGACATATCCCGGCAAGCCGAGATTTGAAGGATTCGATTATCTGTAAGGAGAATATTTATGAGCTTTATCGAGACAATCAAAGCAAGAGCAAGAAGTGACATTAAGACTATCGTTCTTCCCGAATCTGAAGACGACAGAACAATACTTGCGGCAGCAAAGGTTCTGGCAGAAAAGACCGCTCAGCCCATCATCATCGGAACGGAAGAAGAGGTCATGGGCGCGGCAGCAAGACTTAATGCCGATCTTACGGGCGTCCAGATCCTTGATCACACAAAGTCAACCGAGATCGATAAGTATGCAACACTCCTTGCCCAGATCAGAGCCAAGAAAGGCATGACCTTCGACATGGCAAAGGATCTCTTAAGCGACAAGCTCACATTCGGCATCATGATGGTCAAATCAGGCGATGCTGACGGTCTCGTATCCGGCGCATGCCATACATCAGCAGACATGCTCCGCCCTGCTCTTCAGATCATTAAGACGGCACCTGAGAGAAAGATCGCGTCAATAGCTTTCATGTTCGAACTTCCCGACAAGACCATCGGTGAAGACGGCATCATCCTCTGTGCTGACTGCGCTTTGATGCAGGATCCGAGCCCTGAAGAACTTGCTGAGATCGGTGCTGAATCTGCTGCATCTTTTGAAGCTCTTATGGGCAAGAAAGCAAAGGTAGCATTCCTCTGCCACTCTACAAAGGGTTCTGCTAACCACCCCTTCGTAGATAAAGTAGTTGAGGCAGTTAAGATCGCCAAGGAAAAGTATCCTGATGTCCTTCTGGACGGCGAACTCCAGCTCGACGCTGCGATCATCCCCGAGATCGGTGCTTCGAAGGCTCCCGGTTCACCTGTTGCAGGCCAGGCTAATGTATTGATCTTCCCTAACCTTGAAGCAGGCAATATCGGTTATAAGCTCATCCAGAGGATCGGCAAGGCTGAGGCTTACAGTTTCCTCCAGGGTCTTGCAGCACCGGTAAATGATCTCTCCAGAGGATGCAGCGTAGATGAGCTTGCAGGCGTTATCGTTATCACCGCAGTTCAGGCACAGCAGATGGCTGCTTCGAAATAATAGTTTTCGACAAAACTAATGTAAAATATAGGAAGCGTTGATAAGTCAGCGCTTCTTATTTTTTGCAGAGGTTTATCTCGTTATGTGGAACGGACTTAAGATATCTGAAGTTTTTTTCGAAGAGTATGGTCTTCCCATGCTCGAAAAGGATTTCCCCGAATATAAAGATCAGATCGCGGCAGGCCTTGCCGGCCAGACGTCCGAATGCTTTGGCTACGATGACTACATCTCAAGAGATCACGACTATGCGCCGGGCTTCTGCCTGTGGCTTCCGGAAGAATTAAAAAAGCAGATCGGCGATGATCTGCAAAAAGCATATGAGGATATTCCGGTACAGGAATTCATCTTAAATCACAGAAGCGATGTCGGAATGGCTGAACCGTCACCGATAATGACAGGCGCAAGGCGTCACAGGGTAGGCGTTCACAGCATCGAGGAATTTTATTACGAACATACTGGAATGACACATGCACCGGTTACCACGCAGGACTGGCTTGCTACGCCCCAAATGCACTTAGCCGAAGCAGTCAACGGAAAAGTATTCCGTGACCCTCCGGCTAAATTTAGTGCTATTCGAAATGTTTGGGCTGGTTATTATCCTGAAAACATATTGAAGAAGAAAGTCGCTGCAGACCTTGCCATGGCGGGTAAAACCGGGCAATTCAACTATGTTCGCTCAATAAAACGTGGTGACGTAGGGGCCGCTTATTTCTGCGTTACAGAATTCATATACAAGATTACTGCGGCATTGTTCCTTCTTAACGGCCGCTATATGCCATATTACAAGTGGCGTTTCAGAGCGATGAAAGAGTTTACCGTCTTGAGCTGCGTGATAGAACCGCTTATAAAGCTTTCTCAAATGAGCGAAGAAGAAAGTCTGGGTAAGGTCGATCTTATAGAGAGTATAAGCGGCGAGGTTGTCAAGGAACTGGTTAAACGCGGTTGGTCTTCGGGCTACAGCGACTATCTTCTCGACAATGCAAAACTCGTTATGAAGACCATAGATGATACAGAGATTGCATCCTGGAATGTTTTCGTCGGTGAAGATTGATTTACTTAATCTGCTTCAGGAATGAATACGGTAACATATCCCGAATCATTGATCGTTGTTTCTAACTTGGGTTTATCCTCGGTCATGCTGTATGAAGCATTATTCTTTACTCCGTTCCAGCGTGCGAAAACAAGAACAAACACCATAGCGATTGCGAGCAGGAAGCCCGCAATCACTACGAAACCGCTCCCCATATTTGCGGCGTAACTTTTTACTCTTATAGCTAAATCCGGAAACATGCTATTTCCTCCTTTGCTTAACTTCTGAGCTTATTATGGCAAAGGAAAAAATCAAAAAAGTACTAAATCGGCATCAAAACGGCATCAATTACATAAAATCAAGATGTCTGGATCGTACAATATATAAAACTTACTTCTACATTTACCTGGAACGTATAGTTCTTACCGTCTCTGAATACAAGACGGTATGCTACGCCCATATCCTCAGGGGATTCCGATAACATATGGTATGTAACGAGCTTTGCGGAAAGCTGTCTCTGGTAATGATTATATATAGCATTGCTGTATCTCTCCGCTATTGATTTCGACGGATCGGAATACTGATCGACACCTTCTACCAGATCAGTCCACAGTCCGTTATCGGAATTGATACTGCTGCGGAGAATAGCTCCTGTCCTGTCATCGACCAGACAGTTGAAGCTCCACTCGTCATTTATCTTGCTATCGACGACCCAGATAACTATGGTGCCCCTGTTGTTGGCAAGGTTTGCAAGCATCGGCTGTGCATTCGTTCCAAACCCGGTCTGCGATTTAATGCCCGTAAAATCTGTTATGAACTCAGATACTATACGTTCGATGTCGGCCTTCTGATTAGCGATGCCTTTATCGAGTTCGATATATGTGGTAATCGCAGTTTCATAATTAACCAGATTTATCTTCTGATTCATTGCGAGGTCATCTCTGTAGGAAAGGTTTACCTGCTCGATGTTAAGGCTCTCCTGCTTTCCCTCGGATAACCTGTCTTCGAAATTATAAACAGCAAGAGGAAGGAACCACCCGAGTGCTGCCGCCATAAGGAAGAAGATTGCTGTAATGACCGTACTTATCCGCTTCATAACGTCATCTCCTTGATCGTAACCGTAACACAGGTTCCGTTTCCTTCTCTCGAAGCAAATGCTATCGTTCCGCCGTGAAGCTGAATGACTTCTTTGCACAATGTCAGACCGAGGCCTGCACCGCCCTGCGCTCTCGAACGCGATTTGTCGACACGGTAGAACGCCTCAGTAATATGCTTGATCGCTTCTTCCGGCATACCTCTTCCGTTATCGAAAACACGGATTCGGTAATATCCCTGTATGCTCTCTCCGACGATCATGATATTACCGCCGTTATCGATAGCTTTTCTGGCATTATCCAAAAGGTTCGTAAGTACCGAACTGAAAAGATCCGGCTCAACAAGGCAGATGCCGTGTTCACATCGGCTCTGAAGCATGATCCCTCTCTTTGTGTAGACAGGCTGCAGATGCAGCGAAAGATTGTCTATCATCTGCTTCATGTCAGTCGGGATGAGCTTGATTGATTCCTTCTTCATCATAAGAAGGTCAAGGAGCTTTAATGAAAGTGATTCAAGACGTTTGCCTTCTGAGAAGATATAGTTTGCAGCTTCCTGAGCTTCTTCGCCTGTAAGTGACTGGCTTCTTAAAAGATCCGCATAACCGATGATGGATGTCATAGGAGTCTTAAGTTCATGAGCAAAACTTCCCATAAACTGATCCTGATGTTCCATCGTGAGCTTAAGCTCGTTGATGTTATCGGAAAGCCTGTCTGCCATGTTGTCAAAATCAGATCCGATCTGACCTATCTCATCTAACACCTTCGGATTTACTCTCGCATCGAGATCACCGGAGGCAAGCGCTCTTGCCGTTCTCGACACCTTAGCCAAAGGCTTAGTCATGAGGTATGTCGCGATCCATGCGGTAAAGCCTCCGATCACGATAAGCAGCAGGAAGATCTGGTGATAAGTACGTACCTGGGATTCTCTTGCCGCATATACAGGCGAGATATCATAAAGGATAACAAGCTGCAGTGGTTTGCTGTCGGTATTAACGCTTCCGCAGATCTGGTAATAATTCTTGCCGTCTCTTGTGAACATCATCGATTCAAAATCTGTGCGGCTCTCATAGTCCGTGATCGTCTCACCGGTCTGGTATAAGACGGTATCACCCCTCAAGAGCTTGATCCCGACGATACTCTCGGAAGTCTTCATTTTCTCGAGCGTATTACTGATGCTCGAGAAATCCTGCTGGATGTCTACGAAGTTAACAAGCTGAACAGACTGAAGGATCATCTCGTAAGATTCATTACTGGTTCTCTTGATCTGACTTAAAGCACTCTTGAAATTCTGCCTGATCAAAAGTACGCCTCCCACACCATAACTCAATGTGAGAAGCCATACCATTACGAGAAGCATCTTCTGCCTGAATCGCATTAATCAGCCTCCAGCCTGTATCCTACCTTCGGCACAGCATGAATAACGTCTTCCCATCCGAGCTTTTTTCGAAGTCTCTGAATGTGAAGATCGACAGTCTTACTTCCATACGGGAACGGTTCGTTCCAGACACGCTCGTAGATCGTCTCCCTGTACATGGCGATACCCGGATTCCTTGCAAACAGAAGGAGCAGTTCATATTCCTTCGGAGTAAGCGGTATCTGATATCCGTCCTTATATACGATCATGGCCTTGGTATCTATGGTAAGACCTGCAATAGTGATCTCCGTATCCGTCTTGTTATAACGGCGCAAGACAACATTTACCCTGGCAAGGAGCTCGATGATCTCGAAAGGCTTTGCAAGGTAATCCTCAGCGCCCAATTCAAGGCCTCTTACTCTGTCCTCGACCATATTCTTCGCTGTAAGGAAGATTACGGGAAGCTTCATCGGCCTGATATACTGCATCAGCGAAAAACCGTCGATCTTCGGGATCATTACGTCCAGAAGTATAAGGTCAAAAACATTATTCTTTATCATATCGAGAGCCTGTTCGCCGTCATATGCGCACATGCATGAATAGCCTGCTTTTGTAAGGCTCATTCTGATAAGGTTAGATATCGGTTTCTCGTCTTCAACAATTAAAATATGTATCATAGTCCCCACCTCGCTAGATACAATTATACATTCAAGAGACGGAATACGGTATTAATTATTTTTGTTCTTATTGTCATCGCGCGCATTATTTTAGAAAATGCCCGTAATTCATTTGTTTTTGCCTAATTCCTGTTATAAGATAAATTAATGGGATAAGGGAGGGATAGCAATGGCTGTAATATGCAAAAACTGCGGAGGAACACTGGTCTTCGATCCGGAATCACAGAAGATGATCTGTGACCGCTGCGGGGCCTTTATCACTCCCGGCGAAGTGGAATTTTACGCAAGAGATATATTAGAGAACAAAAAGGTCATTCCTCTCAGCAAGATAATGGGAGAGGAAGACTTTGAAGACGACTCCAATAATGATTCCGCAGACGATTCAGAAGATGAGACAGACGCTCCTGTATCACTTCTCAGAGATCCGGATGAAATAAGAAAAGACGCTGAAGAATATCCTGATTATGAGCTGGAAGATCCTCCGCCGCTTCTTAAAGACATCCCCGGACCTATAAGGAACTTTGCAAAAAGAAACTTTGCAAAATGGGATTTCAGTGATAACTACATGGAATGCGCAGTATATACATGTGATTATTGCGGCGGTGAAGTTATCGTAAACGGTACTGAAGCTTCGACAATGTGCATCTTCTGCGGCAATCCCGTCATAGTATTCAGCAGGATCGCAAAACAAAGAAGACCGGAGCTGATCGTTCCTTTTAAGATAACAAAAAAGGACGCGCTTAAAGCTATACGCAAGCACTTCAATAAAGGCATTTTTATTCCGAGAGAAGTTAAACATTTCAAGGAAAAGCAGGTCCGCGGAATCTACATTCCTTATTGGATCGCAGATGCGGAGCACTATGGTTCTGCCATTATTTTGGGAAGCGTTGAAAAGTCAAAATCCGGCGAACCTGATACTTATTACTACGGAAGAGCCGGAACGATCATGATAAGGGACTTTCCTGTTGATGCATCAAGAATCTTACCGTACGATATCAGCTCAAGGCTTGAACCATACGGTATCAGGAATGCTACAGAATTCAATGAAGATTATCTTGCAGGTTTCTACTCAAGTATCGCGGATGACAGTATCGATGGTCTGTCCGATCTTATCGAGAAAAGAGCAGCTGCTATTTTTGAAGAAGAAGCAAAGGCAGATATAATGAATGCCTATCCCGAGAGGATCATTGAGGCAGTTCATCATACAGAAATAGATTACGGCAGTCTGCGTTATGCTATGCTCCCTGCCTGGTTCGTAATCTATGAGCACAAGGGAAAGCACAACACTATCCTCGTTAACGGTGAGACAGGCAAAGTCGTCTGCGGTGTCCCGTGGAACCGGAAAATCCTCTATTCGCTTTATTTTCTGTTTGCAACTGCACTGTCTTGCGGAGCCGTATATATGATCAACATTTTCCTCACAGAATCCGATTGGGATTTCGATGATATTTCCAATGCTATCTTGTTTTTAGTATTAATAATTGGAATATCATTCGCCTGGGGAATCAAGATGTTTAAAAAAGTGCATAAGAGTCTGGGTCTTACTCAGGGACGCTCTGTATTTAATTTTGTAAAAAGGGGGCGGGAACAAGTATGATCAAGTTTTTAAGTGTAGTTCTGGGAATCGGCTTCGGCTTCGGAGTTGCTACCTTCGTCTTCAGTTATTTTCTTAATGAATCCAATAACATCGGAGACAGTGTCGGTTCTGCCTTCTATTACGTACGCTCAAGAAAATTCCATGCCAGAATGGACAAAATGACACCAAGCGAGAGACATGAGTTCATCTCCCGATATCACAGACTTTTCTGACAGGCGCTAAAACAGGCTGCGCTTGGATTACCCTATGCCCGTAACCTTAAAATCCTTGTCCTCTACGGCCTTTGTAAGAACATCGTCTGCGACGTCTTTTTCGAGTGCTACGACAGCCGTGCCCTTATCGTGGGATACGTCAGCTGAGATAACGCCGTCTAAAGCTTCCAGAGCCTTCTTTACGGTCGCTTCGCAGTGTCCGCACATCATGCCTTCGATCTTGATAGTCTTTTCCATAGTATTTATCTCCTTTTCATTTTTGATCTCTAATTCATTAAGTCTGTTCCTGATATCGCTCCTGGCCTTGTCATGCTTTGTATCATATGGTCTTATGAGATTTAACCTTAACGCGTTCATGCACACCGTAAAGCTCGACAGGCTCATTGCAGCAGCGCCGAACATAGGTGTCATTGTTATTCCCAAAGCTGCGTAAGCACCTGCTGCAACAGGTATCAGCGCGACGTTATAGATGAAGGCCCAGAAGAGATTTTCGTGGATATTTCTTATCGTTCTTCTGGATATCCTGACGGCTGCCGCAGCATCTTTTAAGCTGGATTTCATGAGCACCACATCAGCAGCATCTATTGCAATGTCTGTTCCCGCACCGATCGCGATGCCTGTATCTGCTGTAGTCAGTGCAGGCGCGTCATTTATGCCGTCGCCGATCATTATCACCTTGCCGTATTCCTGAAGCTTCTTTACGATATTTTCCTTGTCGCCCGGAAGAACGTCAGATACTGTCATATCGACACCGGACGCTTTTCTTATGCTCTCAGCCGTTCTGCTGTTATCACCCGTGAGCATTACCGTGTAAAGGCCAAGCTGCTTAAATTCTCTTACAGCCTCTGCAGAGTCTTCTCTTATCGTATCGGCAACTGCGATTATGCCTGCAAGCCTGCCGTCAGATTCGAAGAATAAAGGTGTCTTGCCTTCTGAAGCAAGCGCCTTTGCCTTGTTTTCGAAAACTTGATCTACGCCTGATATGAACTTAAGATTGCCGCCCCTTAGATGCCTGCCGTTAAGATTTCCTTCCAGACCGTTTCCTGCATGCACCTTAAAGCCCTCGATCTTATGCAGGCTGACTTCATGAGCCTTGCAGTATTCAGTCACAGTCTTGCCGAGAGGATGCTCGCTGGCATTCTCCAGCGCGTAAGCAGCTTCGAGCAGTTCAGCCTCGTCATTTGCGGGAATGACGTCAGTCACAACCGGAACACCATTTGTTATGGTGCCTGTCTTGTCCAGAACGACTATCTCAGCCTTGCCTGTCTGTTCCAGTGCGGAAGATGTCTTAAAAAGAATTCCGTTCTTTGCGGCAACACCGTTTCCGACCATTATCGCAACAGGCGTTGCAAGTCCCAATGCACACGGGCAGCTCACGACAAGCACCGATATGGCTCTCGTAAGTGAATAGCCTGCGTCTTTGCCAACAGCAAGCCAGATGATCAGCACTATTGCAGCGATTATGAGCACCGCGGGAACGAATATGCCGGATACCTTGTCTGCGATCCTTGCTATCGGAGCCTTTGAGCCTGCAGATTCACTGACCATCTTAATGATCTGTGCAAGAGCCGTGTCTTCGCCGACCTTCTCTGCCCTGCAAGTTATAAAGCCTGAACGGTTTATCGTTCCTGCCGAGACCTTATCTCCGGGCACTTTATCTGCCGGAACAGATTCTCCCGTAAGAGCAGATTCGTCAACTGCGCATTCACCTTCCTGGATAACTCCGTCGACCGGGATCTGTCCGCCAGGTCTTACCACAAAGATATCTCCTGCAACGACTTCTTCGACAGGCACCGTGACCTCTTCTGAGTTCCTTATGAGAACGGCAGTCTTCGGCTGAAGATTCAGGAGCGCCTTGAGGGCATTTGTGGTCCGTCCCTTAGATATTGCCTCAAGGAGTTTTCCGATGGTTATCAGCGTCACGATCATGGCTGCGGATTCGAAATAGAGCTCATCCATCAGTGCCATCTGAGCCTCGTGAGAGCCCGCATTTGTCATCTGTAACAATGTTACAAAGCTGTAAATGAACGATATTCCTGACCCCATCGCGACCAGAGTGTCCATATTCGTACTCTTGTGGATGAGCGCCTTAAAACCGTTCACGAAGAACTTCTTATTTATCATCATGACGATGCCGGAAAGGAACATCTCGATTATACCTATGCCCACCATATTGTGCTCAAGGAACTTCGGAGCCGGCCACCCCCACATCGAGACACCCATGGAGAAATACATCAATACGAGCAGGAAAATAAGAGAACTGATAAGCCTGTTCCTGAGAACGGGGATCTCCTTGTTCTCCAGCTGTTCTTCCATGCTTGCGAAAAGCTGCCCTTTGGGTTTCGCGCCCGCCTTCTCTGGCGAGGCACCATAACCTGCATCTTCAACAGCCTTGATTACCGCAGCCTTATCAGCCGTACCTATAACGTTCATGGAATTTGTAAGCAGCGATACGCTGCAGGATTCCACGCCTTCCACGCCTTTTACGGCCTTCTCGACGTGTGCCTGGCAGGCAGCACAGCTCATACCGGTAACAAGGTACTTCTCTGTCTTAACTTCTTTGTTTTCCATTAGGAATACGCATTCTAAGGTTGATTGTTATTTCATAAGTTTCTGTAAGAGCTCAACCAGCTCTTCAGTCTTCTCATCTGAGCCGTTCCTGATATCTTCGGCAACGCACGTTCTTATGTGGCTTCCGAGAAGGACCTTGGAGAAGCTGTTCAGGGAACATTTGGCAGCGCTTACCTGAGTAAGCACGTCAACACAGTAGGCATCTTCTTCGACCATCTTCCTGATGCCTCTGATCTGTCCCTCGATACGGTTTAACCTCGTGATAAGATCCTTGATCTCTTCTTCGGATCTTTCCTTCGTTCTGCAATGCGGGCATTTCTTCTCTGCCATAGTGATACCTCCCGGCGCATACCCCCATAGGGTATATTACCAATCACAAGAATATACCCCCATAGGGTATATGTCAAGTGCAAGCGCTATATTAGAAAATATAAATGCTATAATTAATTCATGCTGAAGAACAAAAAGCCCACATCCGTATTAGAGATTGTTGCTTTGGGATATCTTTTTATCCCGGTCTTTATATTCATGCTGTCATGGATAAAGCTGTGGATCTCTATACCTGTAGTCATTTTGGTCTTGATAGCTCTTTGCAAAATGCTATTCGACAAAGGCACGGATGACAGCGGTCAGAAGATAAAGATATCTTCTTCATTCATTGTCTGTTCAGTTATCTGTTTTGTTTTGATCCTGCTTTTATCTTATTTCCTTGGTGCAGGCGGATTTACGGCACAGCCCTTCGACTCAATAAAGCATAATTTCATTCTGAGTGACCTGATTGAAAGGCCTTGGCCTGTACGTTATGAATTGAACGGCGATAAAGGTGTCTTATGCTATTACATTGCAGGATATCTGGTTCCGGCGCTGGTCGGAAAGATCACTTCAAGCTTTGATGCCGCTTCAGCCTTCTCCGCAATCTGGCACGCAATTGGAATATTCATTGCCATTCTCGTTTTTTACAGTTCATTAGGCAATAAAAGAAAGCCTGTCCATTTACTTGCTGTTTTTGCGGTCATTATGCTTTTCGCTCCGTTTAATGCGCTGATGCAGTTTGTATATATGATCATCTATCCTGACCGCACCGTCACCGCATTCCATTTCCAGTGGATAAGCGAAGATATCAACGTTCAGCTCTCTTCGAATCTGACACTTCTTCGTTACGTTTTCCCGCAGTTCGTTCCTACGCTGATAGTGACTTCTCTATTGTTCAAACTGCGCAAAAGATATGACAAGTGGGCCTTTATAGCATCTCCGCTGTTGTCATTCTCTGTCTTTGCATTCATGGGAATAGTTGAGCTTATGCTGATCCTGTTTGTTTTCGACATGATAAAGGATAAGAACGTCAAAAAGTCTCTTCGAAGCATACTGAGCCTCGAAAACATTGCAGGTGTAGTATCCGCATCCCTTTTCCTGCTCTACCTTGCCGGAAACATCATGCAGACCAAGCCCGCAGGCGCCGAGAATGCATTAAAACTAGTTGATTACAGCGAGCTGCCGCTCGTTCTCATTTTGCACGAGATCGCCTGGGGATTATGGTTAGTCTTCCTCTTCAAAACAAACAAAAAAGAACCGCTCCTGTGGGCAGTCTCCTTATGTCTGTTCATTTTCCCGTTCTTAGAATTCGGCCACTATAACGACCTCTGTATAAGAGGCAGCATGCCGGCCCTGATCTGCCTCTGTTTCCTTTTGGCAAAGGAACTGATCGGTGCTCTCGGATCTGCCAATAAGCGCCTGCTCCCTGCAGCAGCCATTGTTATTGCACTTTTGTTGTCGGGAATTTTCCCCGCTCTTGAGGAAATGCATCTTCCGGAGAATAAGAGTATCTTGTCACAGGAGTATTACTGGGATGAATACAGCAATTCGTTAGCATTCTTTACCGAGTACGACTGGACCAGATATCAATACATAAATTGGGAAGAGAATTCTATAAGCAATTTCATTCTTAGATAATTCCGCATTGTCCCACCTTGCAAAACCTATTCCTTTAATATATATTTCTTTTGCTTAAAGAAAGGAATATCAATGCGCCGCACAAAACCACAGGGAGTCATACTACTTCTCATCACCGCCATCATCTGGGGATCTTCTTTCGTTGCCCAGTCGATCGGCATGCAGAGCATCGACGCATTCACTTTCACGGGAATAAGGACAACGCTCGGTGTAATCTTTCTTTTTCCTTTCACGCTGATAATCAACAAAGGATTTGATCTGCGCGGTTCGACTCTAAAGAAGGGTCTTATCCTTGGCATCGTATTCTCGATCGCACAGAATTTCCAGCAGTTTGCTTTCTACTATTCGACTTCAGGCAAGATCGCATTCATCACAGCTTTTTACATGTTCTTCGTGCCGCTCTTCTCGGTCATATTCTTAAAGAAAAAGATCGCGGCACTTACATGGATATCGATCTTCATAGGCCTTATCGGTCTGTTCCTTCTCTGCATCAATCCGGCTGAACTTGCAAACATCAATCTGGGCGATATATTGGCTCTTATCTGCGCTGTCTTCTACGCTGTACAGATAATGCTTATCGACAAGTTTACGGAGAAAGATATAAGCGGAGTACAGCTTTCCTTCATGCAGTTCTTCGTTGCCGCAATAATATCGATCATCGCGATGTTCATTTTCGAGCACCCTGTAATAGCAGACATAAAAACCGCAGCCCCTTCCCTTCTTTATTCGGGAATAATGAGCTGCGGCATTGCATATACTCTTCAGAT
>JAEEGF010699878.1_pt1 | contig 15210 bp, 9 predicted proteins | sample 9134171 | NCBI WGS metagenome assembly JAEEGF01 (sample SAMN16246542, study PRJNA631951) | gut metagenome | biome: gut microbiome; feature: rumen; material: AP-attached | host: Bos | place: Iran: Karaj | collected 2018-10 | reverse complement strand
GCGGAAGGTTCTCGGAGCGCTGGAAGAGCATATGCTCGAAGAAGTGGGCGAAACCGGTCTTCCCTTCCTTCTCGCGGGCGCTGCCCACGTGGAAGGCGATCGCCTGGGCGACGATCGGGTCGCTGTGGTCCTCGTGAAGGATCACCTTGAGCCCGTTGTCGAGGGTGTACTCCTCGTAGTCGATGTGCATCCCCTCCTCGTTGCTCTTGCACGAGACGAGGGCACCGATGACCGCCATGGCGGCCACAAGTAATCTGACGGCGTATTTCATAATGTCTGATTGATCCTACTTCACGTAGGTGAGTTCGTTGATCAGGTTCGTGGCACCGCCGTATTTCTCGACCATCCAGAGGACGTAGCGGATGTCGACGCAGATGCAGCGCTGCAGGTCGGGTTCGAACATCACGTCGGAGCTCATGCTCTCCCAGTTGCCGTCGAAGGCCAGACCGATGAGGTTGCCCCGGGCATCGAGCACCGGCGAGCCGGAGTTGCCGCCCGTGATGTCGTTGTTGGTGAGGAAGCAGGTGTGGAGCGTACCGTCGGCGTCGGCCCAGCGGCCATAATCACCGGCTTCATAGAGCTGTTTCACCTTGGCGGGAACGATGAATTCCGGATTGGTGGGATCCTCTTTCTCCATCACACCCTTGAGCGTGGTGTAGTGCAGATACTTCAGACCGTCCTTCGGCGAGTACGGGAGCACGTGGCCGTAGGTCAGACGCATCGTGGAGTTGGCATCCGGGTACATGGCCTGGCCTTTCTGCCATTCCATCAGGGCGGCGGCGAAGTTCTTGCTGGCTTTGTCGAACGCGGTCGCATCGCTGGCATACATCGCGTTGTAGTGCGGCGTCAGTTTGCCCATGATCGCGTAGTAGAGACCGGCGGCGGGATCGGCGAAGATCTCGTCTTTCGAAGCGGCGGCCACCTTGTCATAGTCGGTGAACATCGTCTTGTCGAAGAGGTCGGCCACGTAGGCGTTCAGATCCATCGTCGCGAAATCCTGTTCCGGAATCTCGGGGAAGTCTTCCGGCTTGGCGTTCTGGCGATAGAAGTCGAGCAGCGCCACGGCTTCCTTGCGGTCGAGATCCACGACGTAGTCGCGATAAGTGCGCTGGATGCGCTTCTTGGCGGTGTTCAGGGCGGTTTCGTCATCCACGCCGCGCTGCAGTTCGCGCGAATAGGTGTTCATCAGGTTGCCGAACAGGCCCACCAGTTCGATGCGGTACGGGGCTTCCGTGATCAGGCTCACGGCGCGGCGGTCGGGAGCATTCTTGTGCACGTAGGCAGCGATGTCTTCGATGGGCGTGCCATATTTCGCCTTGCGGGCCGGGTCGGCCTCGATCCAGGCTTTCAGCGCGGCCTCTTTCTGCTCCTCACGCTCGATGATGCCGAGGTTCTTGAACGCGAGCTCCTCGCCCTGCCATTTCTTCCAGCCATTGGCGCTGCCGGCATACTTGCTGGCATACTTCAGCTGCACGGAAGGATCGGCGCACATGGCATCCCACATAATGTTCTGGCGGACGGTGCGGGCGTCGATGGCGATGCGGTTGCCGGCGATCATCTGCTTGAGCTGCTCGGCGGTCTGGTAGCGCTGCGTGCGGCCAGGATAGCCCATGATCATGGCGTAGTCATTCTCCTGCGGGCCCTTGAGGGAGATCTTCAGGCTCTTGGCGGGGCGGTACGGCACATTGTCGAGGCAGTAGTCGGCGGGGAGGTTGTTCTTGTCGGCGTACACGCGGAACATCGAGAAGTCGCAGGTGTGGCGGGGCCACATCCAGTTGTCGGTCTCGCCGCCGAACTTGCCCATCGTGGCCGGCGGAGCGGCGACGAAGCGGATGTCGGTATAGGTGCGATAGAGGATCAGGTAGAACACGTTCTCGTTGTAGAAGCCCGTCACCACGCCGCGGCTGCCGGGATTCTTGGCCACGGCCGCGTCGATGAGCTGCTTCTTCACCTCTTCGGGCTGCTCGGCCGATTCGACCTGGGCGGTGACGTCTTCCATCGAGAGGAGGAACGTGACGGTCAGGCCCGGGACGGGAAGTTCTTCGGCGCGTTCATTGGCCCAGTAGCCTTCCATCAGATAGTTATGTTCGTCGGTGGAGAGGCCCTGGATGCTGCCGTAGCCGCAGTGGTGGTTGGTCACCAGCAGGCCCTGGTTGGAGATCATCTCTCCGGTGCAGCCGCCGCCGAAATGCACGATGGCGTCTTTCAGCGAAGACTTGTTGATGGCATAGATTTCCTGGGGCGTGAGCTTGCAGCCCGCCTCTTTCAGGTCTTTCTTGTTCATTTGCTGGATCAGCGGCAGAAGCCACATTCCTTCATCGGCGGCGGCACTGAACGCCAGCGTCAGTGCGGCCAGGAAGACAACGATTCTTTTCATAGAAGTATGTTTGAATTTGACAAAGTTAATACTTTTTTCTTACGCCGCGCACCGGGTCGGAAGAAAGCGGATCATCGGGCCACGCGTGCTTGGGATAGCGCCGCCGAAGTTCCTTCCGGACCTCGAAATACGTTGTGTTCCAGAAGCTGGCCAGGTCGCTGGTCAGTTGGACGGGTTTGTAGCCCGGCGAGAGCAGTTCCATCAGTACCGGGCGCTTGCCGCCGTCGACCCGGGGTGTGTCGATAAGTCCGAAACACTCCTGCAGGCGAACCCGCAGGACCGGTGCTTCGGCGCCTTGCCGGTACTCAAGCCGGATGCGGCTGCCGGTGGGCACGACGATGTGGGAAGGGGCGATCTGTTCGACGGCTTGCTGCTGCTCGAAGGAGAGCTGGCCCCACATCACGGCGCAGAGGTCGATCTTTCGCAGCTGCGCGGCGGAGGTGGCTTTGCCCGCGTAAAGCGGGAGCCACTCCGCAGCCCGTGCAAGGAAGGCGTCGGTCGAAAGGTCGGGCAGTTCCAGCTCGGGATGCCAGGCCCGGACGGTGGCGACGCGCCGCTGGAGATCCGATACGGCCTCGGAAAAATCGAACATCGAACGGCCTTCTTTGGCGGCGGCTTCGCAGAGGATCTGCTGCACCTGCGCTTGAAGGTCGCCGGCAAGGGGTTTGGCATCGAGCAGATGGACGCCCAGCCGCCGTTCGCGGCGGGCGATGACGCTGCCGGAGCGGCTGTCCCAGACGAGATTGTCCTGGGTGCGGGTCAGGGGTTCGAGATCTTTGGGATCGACGGGGGCGGCCAGAAAGATGCGGCCGACGCCGCCGCTGCGGGTATGGACGCTGGCGACAGCCAGCCAGTCCAGGCCGGCGAGCGCGTCGGCGGCGTCGGCGGCCACCTGGTCGCCGCTGGCGAGCAGGAAGCGCCCGGCGCCTTCCTTCCAGGCCTTGGCGATGCGTTCAGGATAGGCGGCGGCCACCAGGGCTCCGATATCATAGGGATGGGCCGTCGAATTGTCTTCGGCCGCGCCGGCAAGCTGGCGGTATTGCGCGGCGATGCGCGCAATCCGCGCCCAGGCGCCCGGACGGCCGCAGCTGCGCGCTTCGCGCAGCGCGTTGACGCGTAAGTCGATCGAACACTCCGTCTCGGTCGACAGCGGGTCTTTTTCTTCGAGGAGTGCGGCGATGTCGGCCGCCAGGGCCTTGCCGGCTTCCGTCTCCGCCGTCAGGAGCATCTTGGCTACGCGGGGATGGCAGGGCAGTTTTGCCATGGCGCGGCCGGCGGGCGTGAGGCGCCCGACTTCGTCGAGGGCGCCGAGCGACTGGAGCAGCACCCGGGCGGCGCGAAGCGCCTGGCCCGGCGGCGGCGTCAGCCACGGCAGCCGGCCGGGCTCGGGCTCGCCGAAAGCCGCGATCTGCAGCACCAGCGGCGCGAGATCCGCTTCGAGGATCTCGGGCGTCCGGATCTCGGCCATCCGGCTTTCGGCCGCCTCCGACCACAGGCGGTAGCACACGCCGGGCGCCACGCGCCCCGCGCGTCCCGCCCGCTGCGTCGCCATATCCTTGCTGATACGAACTGTTTCCAAATGCTCCAACGCCGTCCGCGGGTCAAACACCGGCTTCCGACACACACCGCCGTCCACCACGATGCGGACCCCTTCGATCGTCAACGACGTTTCAGCCACCGGCGTCGCCAGCACAATCTTCCGCTCCCCCGGCCCGCTCGGCGCAATCGCCCGCCGCTGTTCCTCCAGCGGCAGCATCCCGTAAAGCGGACACACGCGCGTAGGCGCAGGCGCATCGGCCGCGCCCGCGCTGCTTCGCGCCGGCGCGAGCGAATCGCCGAGCGATCCGTCAAGCGACCCGCCGAGCGACCCACCAAGTGAACCGCCAAGCCGCTCCGCCACACGGCGGATCTCCCCCTCTCCCGGCAGGAAGGCCAGAATATCGCCTTCCTCCGTCCGATGGGCCATCCGGATTGTCTGCACGACCGCATCTTCGATCTGTGCAGGCGGGACGTCACCCGTATGGATGATTTTCACGGGAAACATCTTCCCGGGACAATCGATATGCTTGGCGCCGAGCGTCCGACACAAGCCTTCCGCATCGATCGTAGCCGACAAAAGCACCAGCTTCAGGTCGGGCCTGAGGACGGCCTGCGACTCGCGGCAAAGCGCGAGCGCCAGGTCGGTCTGCAGGCTGCGTTCGTGAAATTCGTCGAAAAGAACGGCCGACACGCCTTCCAGCGACGGATCGTCGATCAGGATCCGCGTCAGCACCCCCTCGGTAAGCACCTCGATCCGTGTCCGACGGCTCACCCGTTTCTCAAAGCGGATGCGATAGCCGACGGTCTCCCCCACTTCCTCACCGAGCAGCGCGGCCATGCGCCCGGCGATCTGCCGAGCGGCGATCCGCCGCGGTTCCAACATCAGGATTTTTCCTTCGGGAAAGGCCTCCAGCATCGTCAGCGGAAGAACGGTCGACTTGCCGGCACCCGGCGGCGCCGTCACGACCAGCGCAGACTCCGTGGCCAGCAGCCGGTTCACCTCCGGCACAATGGCCCACACAGGCAGATGGTCTTCGCGGATCATGGCGCCGTCCTGTCAGGCCCGTCAGCTGATGCCGCGTTCCTGCTTGATGGTTTCGTAGGCTTCCTGAATCTTGCGGAACTTTTCCGCCGCCGCTTTCTGGACCTCGGGGCCCAGCGTCGCGACCTTGTCGGGATGGTGTTTCATCGCCATCCGGCGATAGGCCGACTTGACCTCGTCGTCGGTCGCCGAAGGAGAAATCTCGAGCACCTCATAGGCCGATTCCTTCTCCTTGTAATACATGGCCAGCACCGACGCCGCATCGGAAGAAGAAAGATTGATGGCCGATGCAATCACCTGCAGCACATCGCGTTCCGACACCGTAAAATCGCCGTCTGCATTGGCGATGCCCGCCAGATAGTGGAACAGCTGCAGCCGCTGCGAATAGTTCATGTTCGCAGCAATCTGCGCCCCCACCGAATAGATATCCACCGACTGCCGGTTCAATCCGTCGAGAATCCGCATGGCCTCATCCTCCAGCTGCGTGCCGAAGTTGGCCCGGATGAACTGCCGCACATAATTCAACTCGATCTGCCGGACCTGCCCGTCGGCCCGAATCACGGCCGACGACAACACCAGCAGACTCATAAAGAAACTGTTCCGCTGCTCGGCATTCGTATACCTGCCCCGGCTGCTCCCGCCACTGGTTGTCCCCGTGCGAGTATACCCCCCGCACGTGTACCCCCCGCGGCCGCTGTTCTCCGCCGCATCGGCCTCATCCTGCGAATATATCTTGATCGACCCGATCCGGTCGACGACAGCCCCCACGGCAAACCCGATCAGAGCCCCGATCGGCCCCCAAGCCGCCCAACCGAGCAACCCGGCTATCCATTTTGCTGATCCCATATCTTTCTCCTGATTCTCTGCTTTCTCGCTGCATCCATCCACGCAGACGATTCCCTCACAAAAGTAGCGTTTTTTTCAATACCCCGGAAGAAAAAGCCCTCTCCCCGCCCATCACACCCCACCATCATCCCCATCGTCCCCATCGCCACCATCGCTCGCATTGCCCTCATTGCCAGCATCGCCCGCATCGTCCCAAAAAGCGCTGCAATGTACACATCAGTCATTCAGACGATTACGCAAACTGATTCCCCTCAATTCCGAGGAGATCACTTCTCATAATCAACTGACTTTCAAAAGCGTACATTGCAGCACCTTTCAGGCCCTAGACACAAAGCCGCAAGGAAAGGAGCCGTGGCACTTATCGTCTTGACAGACAGCCCATTCCCGATAATCGTGTGCGCATTTTTACGCACACGATTATCAACAATAACCTGATACACAAACACATACGCGCCACGATCGGTCAGCCACATCGATGAATTCCAGCTCGCCGATGGACATCTGGTCCGCCAATGCTCATTTGGTCTGTCAATGGACATCTGGTCCGCCGATGGACATCTGGTCCGCCGATGGCTTCAGATGCACTGGAGGCTATGTCGTTGGGGCAGAGGCATTAATGAAAAGTCGCCCTCCCTGGGACAGAGGGGGCGACTTTGCGTTAGCAGCTATGGATCAGCGAGATAGCCTTCAGTCGATGGGGTGCCAGATCCGGGGGTGTTGCTGGATCCAGGGGTGTTGCCGGATCAGTCGCGCCAGGTGATGTGGCGGTTGGCGTCGCAGAGGACGGTGATCTGGCGTTGGGCGGTGAGGCCGTCGCGGGTGTAGCGGAAGGTGATGGTGCCGGTGACGGGATCGGTTCCGGGTGTGGCGGATGACGTGAAGTGGAGGAGCCAGCCGCGATCGGAACGGTAACCGTCGGAGACGACGGGGCCGGTGGTCTTGAGGACCAGGTCGGCGGTTACGTCGAGGATGCGGGTATCGCCGGTGAGGACTTTCTGGAGTTTGACGTCGAGGGCGTCGATGATGAACTCGAGGGCGGTGTTGTCCTGGCTTTCCAGATGGAGGCCGGTCAGACCGACGGGAACTTCGAGATCTTCGGCGGAATAGCTGGCAGTCGTCGTCTTTGAACCATAGGTCGCCGTCAGCGTCTTGTTGTTACAAGGCGACGTGGCCTGCAGCAAGCCCGAGGCGGCTTTGATGGTCAGGCATCCCATATCGGTGTAAGTCGCTTTGGCCGTGACGTCAACGGTCGTGCCGTTGTCATAGTGGGCCGTCACGGTGAAGGGACGGGACGTATGGACCTGACCACCGGAGATCCAGACAAGGGCATAATGCGACTGATTGAAAGTCAGGTCGGTCAGCACCGGATCGGGATCAGGGCCAGGGCCGGGGCCTGGACCTGGGCCGGGCTCTGCGCCGGCAACTTCCAGGTCAGCAAAGCCGCTGACCGAAGGGGTCACGCCGGAATAGGAACCCGTGATCCGCACAGTCACTGCATTCTCATCGGTATTGCAACCCGTTACCGCTCCGGAGGAGTTGATTTTAGCTACCGATGGATTGCTGCTCACCCAGCTTACCTCGGAAGTCACTTCCCGGACTCTTGTCCAAGTCTCTCCCCCATCGGTACTTTCCTGCAGCCAGGCCTTCGCCTGGGCAGTTCCGTCGCAGGCGATCGACGTCGGCGTCACCGACACTTGCAGCCGGTAGATTGTCTCCACCGGAATGTCGGCCACGCGCAGCAACGCATTCGCGCTGCCGGCATCGGGCCACCAGGGCGACACCGTGATGGTTGTCTCCAGATAGCTGTTGCCATGGCGGGTATTCACGCCTTTTGCGATGTTTTTGTTCATGACGGCAGCCGATGGATTACTGCTGGTCCAGTCGGCCAGCTTCGTCGCCAGCCGGGTTTCCCGGTAGAAGCAGTCCGTGTGAGCCGCATCGCGATAGAGGTGGAGCGTCGCCGTATAGGTCTGCCGGCCATCGGCTGCAATGCTGGCTTCTTCAGGTTCCACCGTCACCCGGTAGTAAACCGGATAGATGTCCTTGCGGCGGTAGAACGGGAGTTGCTCCAGATCGACGAAGCATTCCAGGTCATAGGCCGTATTGTAGATCCGGATACGGCCCTTGACCGATCCGGCGGTCTCATTGTCCGCGACCGGATAGACCATGAAAGATCCGTTCCCCGTACCTGACGAGGAGGTCAGTTTGAAATCGGATGCGCCCGACACCAGTTTCGCCTGCCAGGCGACATTCGATGAAACCGTGACGCTCCGCGACACCGAGCCACCATGTTCGTCATAGTCCCACCGCAGCGTGTTGACGCTGACTTCCAGATAGGGCTGGAACGGTGCACGGACCTTGAGTTCGGCGGTCGCCTTGTAGGTCTCTCCCTTATAAACGAACTTGGCCGAAACAGTGCCGCTGACGGCCCGCTCTGTCGTATTGTTGCCTTCCACACGGAAATGCATCGAAGTCGTGGTGACCGCAGCCAAACGGTTATCGACCGACCATTCGCACTGATAACTGACATCTTCGCGGCCGGCTTCCCGGCCGTTGACGATGGTTATCCATTCGGCAGTAAACCAGCAGTTTCCGTCGCAGGCGATCTCGGCCCTCGCAGGGGTAATCTCCAGGGAATGTTCCACATAGGATCCGACATCGATCTTCCAGGAAGGTTCGGTGCGTTCGATCACCGCATCGCTCAGCAGGAGCGTCACGGTGTAGACCCGGTTGCGGATCACGTCGAAATCCGACACGGCATTCGCGCCCAGACAGAAACGGTATTTCACGGGGAACGACACCCCGCTTCCGTCAGTCGTGGCCGCCTGGCCGGCAAGTTCGATGTAACTGGGCCGGGCATCGGACGGCAGATTGCCGGGCACCTTGGCCCAGGGATCGGTATTGCCGGGCAGCAGTTCGCCCCAGCGGTTTTCCAACGGATAGAAATGCGCGGCACGGCCGGCGGATAGTGCGGTCAGATCGGCCGCCACGGCATAGTCGGTCTGGACGGCGTCGGCCCGCGAGCGGGAATCCGCGAACGGCGAAACCGCCGCAGGGCCGCAGAGCGAAAGCGAAGTCGGCGTGAACGAATAACGCTCCAGCCCGGACCGGTCGATCACGATGTCATATTGGGCGACCAGCCGTTTCAGGCGCACCGGCAGGTGCGCCCCGGCGAGTAACTGCGCCCGGGAAAACACCAGGCCGCAGTCCTGCCACGACATAGGAAGCCCCGCCGCGCCGGCCACCGGTGCCGGGAGCGACCAGCCGGCCAGGTCCGCTTCGCGGGAAACCCCGACCGTGAACGCCCCGGTCACGTCGCCCAGATTGGCCACACAGAAATAATCGCGGGGGCGGCCGGCCGGGACGCTCAGGACCAGGTCGTCACTCCCCGCATGATAGTATTTGGCTGCCAGGACGCCTTCGTCGAACACCAGCAGATTGTAATTGTTCACCACGTCGTCCGAACCGGTGAAGGCGCTTTTCGTCAGCGTCGGATCGTCGGGCGGCGTAACCGTCACGGCCACCGGCATTGTTCGCTCCGGCCGCAGGAAGCCCGCGGCGCCGCCGCCAGCCGGGTCCGGCTGGCAGCCCGCGGCCGCCATACCCAGCCCCAGGAGCAACGCCCAACGGCCGAGGACATTCAGGAATATGTTCTTTTTCATCAGCTAGCAACTTATTCGTAAAGGCCATACACCCGCACTTCCTCCCAGTCGACAATGCGCAGGAAGACCAGCGCCCGCCGGAAATCGATGCGGAACTCATAGTCCGGCAGTTCTTCGGCCGCCGGATCGTAGCCGGCGTCGAAGATCCTGAGGCCCAGCGGACTGGAAAAGAGTTTCAGGCGGGATTCCTTGTCCCAGAATTCCAGCACCAGATCGTCGCGCACCTGGCGGGGAATCCGGACGCTGATGCGTCCGGCCCCGTCGTATTCCTGCACCGTGTACCAGTAAGGCCCCTCCAGCGCCGCACAGTCGGCCGCGTCGAAGCCGCAGGTCGTGCCGCGGATCACCAGATGGTATTGCCGGCACAGGTCGCCGTCTTCTTCGTCGGTGATGAAGATCGTGGAGAACTGTTTGTGCGGGCGCAGGACCGCACGGGCCTCTTCCCCGGTGCAGTTCACTTCCTCCGTATGGACGTAGAGCGAATCGATCTGGTTGCCGGGCTCGTAGCGGATCTCCGTGCCTTCGTCGAGGAAGCCGCGCAGCGGCCGGTCGTGCACCAGGCCGACGACCCGGATCCGGGCCTTGTCGACGGTCACCTCCTCGAGCTCGGGACAGTCGTCGAGCCGATGGCGCTGCGTCCAGCCCGGCTCGGGCGCGAACAGTTTCACGTCGACCACGCCGCCGGGCATCTCCGCCCGGTCGCCCGTCGCCACTTCACGGTAGTCCACATCGAGGTAGCAGGGACAGGGAACGCGGTTTTCCAGAACCGTGCAGCCCGCCACGACCGGAAAAAGGATCAGGAGCCGGAGGCCCCGGAAAACAGACCGTGCCATCGCTTCGCGCCGTTTAGAATTCTTCCGTATAGTTGCCGCCGTCGCCCCAGGGATCCACCGTGACCACGACCGTCAGGTTGCCGTTCTCCACTTTCTGGTTCGGATCGGGCGAGCCGGGGCCGTGGATGATGAAGGCCACGTCGTAGGTCTTGTTGCGCTCGAGGTTCTCGATCGTCACGGGATAGTACCAGCTCTGCGAGCCGCCCTCCCCGTACGAGGCCTTCAGCACGAGTCGGGCGCAGGCCGCCTGGTCGGTGGGACCGCTGAAATGGTCGTCCGCCGCCCGGTTCTTGTTGGGGAAGGTATAGAACGGATTGTTGAGCGTCAGGGTCTGGCCGTTGGCCACCTGCCGGCCGATCGACTGGAACGTCAGCGTCGGCGCCTCGGCATCGGAAGCCGCGCCGATGAAATCGGACGGATTGGTCGACGTGCTGCGGCCCTTCTTGCGGCCGGCGTAGTTCACATAGCCGGAAGGATCGCCGGAAGCCCCGCAGGTCCAGTTCCCGAAGCCGTTCTCCAGGAAGGCGAACGAGAGCGTAAGCGCCCCGTACGACGACGGAATGCCGTTCTGGACCGTCGTCAGCCGCACACGGCCGACGAGGCGGCGCACGGTGATGTCGGCCCGCACGGGCGACGTCGCCCCGCCCGTCACAGTCACCGGCGAATCGGTGGAACCGAACATCACGAAGCCCACGTCCACCTTGTTGTCACCCAGCGTGACCGCGGCCTGCAGCAGGTCCTGCTTCTTCTGGATACTCGTCAGCGCCGGCCCGTTGACCAGGGCGGCGATCTCATAGGTGCCGGCCTTCACGCGGTCGAGCGAACGGGACGTCCCGCTTCCTTCGAATGCCTCGCGCCGGTACAGGGAACCGTCGGCGGAGAACAGGAAGAGTTGGAGGTCGTGGACGGCCGCATCGTTCCCGATGGGATTGACGTCGGCTTTCGTGGCGCCGTCGTGCAGCGCGATGAGCAGGGTTCCCTCGTCCGCCGCATTGGGCTTTTCCAGGGTTTGGCAAGCGGCCAGCCCCAGCAGGCCGCAAGCGAGCATAAACATAGTTCTTTTCATATGACAAACAATAAGAGGTAGATCGTCTAATAGAGTCCTTCCAGCGAGCCCCCGTCATCCCACGGGACGACCGTCACGCTCGGCAGCACATTCGCATAGTCGCTCAGCCGGTCTTCCGGATGTTCCACGCCGTAGCCGGCGACAGTCAGGTCGACGCGGTAGTGCCGATTGGGCAGCACCGGATCCAGCGTCACCGGATAATAGGTCAGCCGGTCGCCCAGCCACGCCCGGACCACCAGGCGCGTGCAGCGGGCCGACCACGCCTCCCGGCCGTGGTCGTCGGCGCACGCATTGGGATAGGCATACAGGCTCACGCCGGCATCGAAGCTCTCCTCCGGCCCCATCGACCGGCCGATCTGCTGGAAAATCAAATCATACGGAACGTCTTCGCCCGGCCCTTCCGCATCCATTTTATTATACCAGATGGAAGACGCATCGGGCGTCAGGTCGGCGAGCGACAGGAGCTGCGCGCCCGCCACGTTGGTCAGATAGATGGCGTCGATCTCGAAGGGCAGCGCGGCCAGCCGTTCCGGGAAGGCCGTGTGCACGACGCAGCTCACCTTGGCGGCGATCCGCTGCACCTCGACCGTGATTTTCTCGTCGGTCTCGATGCGGTGCGCGTCGAGCGCGCCGCGCATCACCAGGTGGTCCGGCGCGTTCTCCGCCAGCGTGGTCAAGGTCTGCAGCAGCTGCGCCCGGGTCACCCCCGCCGTCGGCAGATCCGCCTTGTTGACCACCGCCTCGAAATCGTAGACGTCGTCGGTCAGGAAAAAGTCGAACGCGCCTTCCACAGCGGCGTGACAGCCGATCAGTTCGCCCGTCGGGCCGAACACGTAGAGCAGGCTTTCCCCCACCCGGTGGTCCTCCCCGTCGCTTTCCGATTCGAAAACCACGTGACGGATTTCCGCTTCTTCCTCCTGACAGGCGGCGCACGGCTCCTTGTCGCAGCCGGCGGCAGCGGCAAGGAGGGCGCCGATCACAAATACAAAACGTTTATTCATTGGTTTCCGGTATTTCAACGTGAAGCCCGTAGTTCCGGATCAGCGCGCTGATCTCGGGATCGAGATTGCCCCGGTGGACGAAGCTGCCGTTCAAGGCGCAGGCGCGCCGATAGCAGTCCACCGCCTTCCGGTCGTCGCCCTGCCGGGCATAGACCAGCGCCAGCATATACGACACTTCGGCGGTCGGCTCCAGCCCTTCCAGGACCGACAGCGCGCTGGCATTGTAGTCGAGGCAGCAATAGGCAATCGCCGTATTGAAATCCGCATAAGGCCGCAGCAGCGTCAGGGCCCGCTTGTAGTCGCGGTCCCGGAGCGCCTGCACGCCGGCCATATAGCTGGTATCGAGCATCGTGGTATGGACCGTATCCTGCTGCATGTCACTGCGGTGGAGCCGGAAGTCGAACACCACGTTGCGCAGGCGGGGATACAGTTCCCGGCTGATGTACGCATACGAGGCGTCGCGCCGCATCGCCAGCTCGCGCAGGTCCGCGTCCGGCTCCTGGCGGCGCTCCCGATAGCGCTCCTTCTCGGCGTCGTCGAGGAACGTGTCTTCCTCGACCAGCCGGTCGAGCAGCGGCCAGTTCTCCGGCAGCGCATAGCTGCTGAAGCGGATGGGCTGCTTCCGCCGGGACTCCGGATCGGCCAGCGTCCCGTCGAGCCGCAGGAAAACGCCCCGCTCCCGGTCCACGGAGTCGGCGTAGTGCTGCATCCACGCAGCGAAATACTGGCCCACGCTGCGGCTGCGGCGCTGCGACAGCGCCCCGTTGGCATGCCACGAGCCTTCCGGCGACGCGTTCGCCGTCACCACAATGCTGTCGAGCACGAACTCCCGGTCGTCGAGCAGCGAGGCGAGCCGGGCGCGGATGCGCCCGATCTCGGCCCGGTTGTCGGCCAGCTCCTCCCGCACGGCGTCTTCGCCCACGGCGAAGACCAGCCGCGCCTCCTCCTGCAGATCCACCCGCCGCGAGATCACCCGGTCGAGATAGCGCTCCCGGCCGTCCACGAAACTGGTCAGCGAACTGATATAGAAACTCAGCGGATCGCTCTCGGGAATGCCGTACACGGTCTTGTCATAGTCCATGACTTCGCCCGACAGGCGGATATCCACTTTCCGGAGCTTGGGCCGCGTGGCGATGGTCTGCACATAGTTGTAGATGAACGTGCCGTTCTCGTCGACAATCAGCGTGTCGAGCCGCAGCCGCTCGGTCTGCAGCGGCGCCTTCACATAGCGCCGGAACATCTTGTCGCGGTCGCGGAGCTTGCGCTCGTTGCGGCGCACGAGCAGCGCATAGGTATAGTAATCGATCGCCTGGCGCTCCGTCACGCCGTAGATCGAGGCGAAGGCCTCGTCCGACACGACGGCGGAGTCGCGGCGAAGGGCATAAAGTCTGGGGATATTTCGCTCGATGAAAATCTCGAGCTGGTGTCGGTCCATCAGGCGTGTGGAATCGGTGATGATAGAGCGCAGGAAGCGCTCGTACTGCTGGTAGCCCCGCAGCTGCGCCTTCCGGTAATCGCGGCCCGTGATCAGGATGTCGTCGAGCGGCACCGTCTCGCCGAGCAGCTCCATCCGCGGATGGAAGCGGACCTGCCAGCGGCTGTCCTGCATCACGGCCGGGACGATGACCTGGAAGGCCAGGTCCACCCGCCCGTGCCGCTCGGCCACGTTGCGGAACCTCGCCGTCACGCGCGCCGCTTCGAGCGTCTCGTTGGCCACCATCTCGCCGCTCACCGAGTCGCGCACGGCGTTCATCACGATGACCTCGCGTCCCTGGAATTCCTGCGCCGCAGCGCTGTCCTGCGCCAGCGTGGGCAGGTCGATCTCGCGGAACGAAGTGGTGTACTGTTCGGGCAGGGCGAGCACGGCGGCCGGTTTGCCGGCCTGCAGCTGCTCGGCCTTGCGGGAAGTCGCGCAGGCGCAGACGACCAGCGTCAGCAGCGCCCAGATGGGAAGAAAGCTTTTCATCGGTTCAGAAGACATAGACGATGCTGATCTGGGTCGCATTGGAAGGCAGGATAAACCATTTCGTCTCATTGGCCTGCAGCACCCGGCCGCAGCGGGGACAGCGGTACTGCGTGTACCACGCCCGGCCGGCCCAGACGCCGATGCCGAAGTCGAGATTCCAGTGTTTCGACAGCATCCGGTTATACCCCAGCGAGAAGCCCGCTCCGACGGCGCTCCCCTCCTCGGTCGTCGGCCGCCGCAGCAGCCCGCCCCGGTTATACTCCTCCACTTGCGCCCGCGCGCCGAACCACCACGAAGAATACACGTTCCACGGCCAGTACCGCACGCCGAGCCAGGCCGTGCGGGCCCGGTTCTGGAACGGATTGCCCCGCTCCACCGAACCGTAATTCCAATTGTTGTAGCGTCCGCCCGCGTGCAGCGACAGATGCCGGCTGAAGGAACAGCCCGCCTGCAGGTTGACCGTGCCCAGGTTCGCCCAGTCCAGCAGATTGGAGGAAAGCGACAGTTCCTGCGCCGGCAGCAGACAGGCCAGGTGGACCAGCAAGACCGAAAGAATGCATTTTTTCATGATGCCCCGTCATTGGTTTCGGACGCAAAGCTAATGCGCCGCCACACCGGGAAAAAACCCCGAACACGAATCCGGTGAAAGTTTTCAGCATCCCGTAAAAACGCGGAAAAATGCAGATTAGTCAGGCCTCGGACGGCCTTTTCGGAGCCGTTTTATGAAAAACTGACATTTTGTCGGACGGCCGGCGCTGGTATCTTTTTTGATTTTATGGGTCCGTTCAACGACAAAAACAAAAAAACATAACCATGACGAAAGGAAAAATCGGTGTGACAACGGAAAATATCTTTCCGGTCATCAAAAAATTCTTGTA
>JAEEGF010961612.1_pt1 | contig 15211 bp, 13 predicted proteins | sample 9134171 | NCBI WGS metagenome assembly JAEEGF01 (sample SAMN16246542, study PRJNA631951) | gut metagenome | biome: gut microbiome; feature: rumen; material: AP-attached | host: Bos | place: Iran: Karaj | collected 2018-10 | reverse complement strand
GTAACTTTGGCTTCACCGAAGTTACTCCCGCTCGGAAAAACTCAAATAAATGTGCTTTCACCGAATTTTGTCGCGACTCAGCAAATAATAAGCAAATAATAAGCAAGCTTTTATTTGCATTCGCTGCTCCAAAATTTGGTTTTTCTCTCGCTTAATCGTAACTTTGCATATTGAATCACTGAACTATCCAACAAGCACAAAAGAGAAATAAATATGGGAACGTATATCAATCTGGGGAATGATGGATTCCAGAATGCCCGTAGAAGCGAGTATGTTGACAAATCAGGGCTAATCCGTGTTGTTAACAGTACGCTTAAAACGGAGATGTGCATGAGCTGTGTGTCCCGTTGCCGCCGTTTCGGTAAGTCGATGGCGGCAAAGATGCTGAATGCCTACTATGACCAGTCGTGCGACTCACGCAGCCTGTTCGAGGACTTGGAGATAGCAAAAGACCCTCATTTTGAGGAGCATCTGAATAAATATCCGGTGATTTATCTTGATCTCAGCGACTTCGTGACACGTTTCCGCGAAGAAGATATCGTCGGGATTATTGACAGAGAACTGCGGACAGACATTCTGCAGGCCTATCCAGGACAGACTTACGAAGAAAAAGATGACTTGATGGAATGTCTGATTCGTATTGCCCGGGATGAAAAGCAGCAGTTCATCTTCATTATCGACGAGTGGGATGCCATCTGCCGCGAGTTTGAGAAACGTCCTGAGGTGATGGATGAGTATGTCAACTGGCTCCGCCGTATGTTCAAGGGAAGCAACACCGCGAAGGTGTTTGCGGGTGTGTATATGACCGGTATTCTTCCGATAAAGAAATATAAGACGGAGTCTGCGCTCAACAATTTCATAGAGTATTCGATGGTTGAGCCACGCCGCTTGGCCCGTTATTTTGGTTTTACGAAAAATGAGGTGCGTGGGTTGGCTGAGAAGTACAGTATGGATTTCGATGAGTTGGTGAAATGGTACGACGGGTATCAGATAGGTGACGAACTGTCGATGTTCAATCCAAATTCTGTCATGCAGGCGGTTGATATCGGCCGTTGCCGCAGTTTCTGGGCCGGCACAGGTGCTTATAATGCCGTTGCCAACTATATTAACTTCAATTATGAGGGATTGAGAGACGGGATAATAGAGATGTTGGCTGGGGGACGCTGCAAGGTCAATCCAACTGGCTTCCAGAACGACATGTCGATTGTCCGAAGTAAGGATGACGTGCTGACGGTGTTGATTCATCTGGGTTATCTCTCATACAACTGGCGTAAGGATGAATGTTATATACCGAATAAGGAAGTGGAGGGTGAGATGGTGAACGCCGTCAAGTACAACCGCTGGATGATGGTGGTGAATTCCCTGCAACGCTCGGAACAGCTGCTTGAGGCAACTCTCTGCGGCGACGAGCAGGCTGTTGCCCGTGCGCTCGACATTGCTCACGACGAGAACACCAGCATCTTGTCGTACAACAACGAGAACTCGCTCGCGTGCGTGCTCAGCATCGCTTACTATTATGCCCGTAACGACTATATTATCCACCGTGAGTTCCCTTCTGGCAAAGGTTTTGCCGACCTGGTGCTGATTCCCCGCAAGCATGTGGATTCACCAGCTTTGGTCATCGAGCTTAAATACAGTAAGGATGCCGACACCGCCATCACGCAGATTAAAAACCGTAATTACCCGGCGAAGGTGGCTGAATATGCCGACAACCTCCTGCTTGTGGGCATCAATTACGACAAGGATACAAAAACACATACGTGCGTGATAGAACGCTATAACGGTTAGCTGGTTCGTTCTGTTTTGTTCTTTGGATTTCCATCACACTTTAATCACATTTTAATACTTATTCTTCAAAAAACAGCGGATGATTTTTTGCACATTCCGATAAAATTGCGTATTTTTGCTGGCAATTAGAAAAATGGAAAGCTATGGACACGCAGGAAGTGAAATATCCGCCGCAAATACCTCGTCCCTTACACGCTCGACGGCCGCCAGCTGACGAAAATCGGCATGTCGTTTTCGACAGCAGAACGCAACGTGACTAAGTGGCTGGTGGAATAAACCGTTTTCTTGTCTTTTTCTGTTAGTGCATGTATCCGATAGAGCGGAGGTAGTCGTTCGACACTTGGGAGATGGCGATTTCGAACTGTTGGGGGAGGTCGTACTTCTCGAAATCGGTGAGCTGACGTTTATATTTGTTTATCAGCTTGTTTTTGATGGGGTTGAAGTGCTTGCTGGTGTAGGAGTTGCGGAGTTGCACATAGCTAGGGTTAACCCAGTGGTATCTTTTGCCATCGCTCTCGGTGAATCCTCCGTTGGCTATATGCTCGTCCTCCATCCGAATGACTAACGGACGGATTTCACGCTTGAATTCTTGAATCACTTTTTCCTCCACGTTGGCAAATGCAGGATCCGGGGCTGACACGTCTTTTGAGCTGGTCTGTTGTTTTTGTGGATTGGCTTTTGGCTCTGATGATGTGGCATCGTCGGACACCGACTGACGGTTAGTGTTTATAGTCTGCTGACGTGTGTTTTGATGTTCTGGTTGTTGGACTGCTATAGACTGGTTTACCGGTTCGGGTGTGGTGGAACCTGGTTTGGCTGTTTCTTGTGCTTTAGGCGGGGCGGGAGTGAACGGTTCTGCCACGGTTGTCTGTGCAGGCTGATTCGAAGTTGTAATCTCTAGCGTTGCCGGGGAGGCGGGTTGAGGCGTTGCTTGGATATTGACGCTTTCATTCTGCTCCGTTTCTGTCGCCCCCTCTTTCATCGTCATGCTGTCTTTCGCCAAGGCTGCCAATGAGTCCGTGGAGGGCAGAGCAGCTGTAGTTTTATTATCATCTCCTTGTTTGCTGTTAAGCGTGAATAAAGCGATAACAACACCAATGGCAATCATCGCTGCAATAATGGCTGCTGCTTGTATCCAGTTCTTTTTCTTCAGTTTTTCCCTGATTTCCTCCACTGTCTGAAACCGTTCAGAAGGGTGGGCGAGTGTGCATTTTTTTACAATCCACTTGAATTCTTTCCCGCCCGGAATCAGCGCCAGCACCTTCCCGATGGCATAGATGTCGGTACGTTCATCCACCTGGGGCATGTCGGCCTGCTGTTCAGGTGCGGCAAACCCTTTGGTGTGGCCTGGTGTGTCGGGATAGGTGTCGTTGTAGCAGAATCCGAGGTCCACAAGCTTCACGTCATGCCCAATCCGGGTAATCATGATGTTGTCGGGCTTGATGTCGAGATGCACCACCTGATGAGAGTGGAGATAGGTGGTGACGGACAGCAGCTGCTCGGCAAATTTGCGCCGGTTGGCTTTGCTGCGGAAATATTCGGGCTGACAGTGGATGAACGTGTCGAGTGTGTCGCCATCCACATAGTCCATCAGGATGAAGTCGTCGCCTTTATTGACATAACGCACGAGGTTGGAATGTTCGAGCGATAAACCGATTTCAAATTCTTTGGTGAGCAGTGCGCGGTATCTTGGGTCGCCTGCAATCTCAGGCTTGAGCCGCTTGAGGAAATGCAGTTTGGAATAATATTTCACTCTGTAGCAGTCGCATGTGGCACCTTTCACGTCGAGCCGCTCGGCGTTGTTGAATGTCAGCTGGTTGACAGAGAATGAAGAGGAACCCATAGCAGATTACCGTTTTTGTGTTGTTTTTTACTTTTGTAATATCTGATAATAAGGAAATCTCAATTTTAGCATTTAGCTTATATGCTGATATTAATATGCTTGGCAGGATATCGTCCACATGGCTTTTTCCTCGAAGCAGTATTATCCAGTCCATTTATGTACTTATTTATTTTCTAATCATTTTCCAATAATATTTTTTAACCATTTTAAGCGTAGCGACCACAAAATCCTCTGCATGTTTTTTCCTCGAAGCAGTATTATCCAGTCCATTTATGTGCTTTTTTTATTTTCTAATCATTTTCCAATAATATTTTTTAACCATATTAAGCGTAGCGACCACAAAATCCTCTGCATGTTTTTTTCCTCGAAGCAGTATTATCCAGTCCATTTATGGACTTTTTTATTTTCCACATCAGAAACTTTTATTCCTTAATTTCTTAGACTGAAGTTTCGGAAGTTCTTAAAAGGTTGATGACTGCTGGGGGTGTGGACTGTTATCATACATAAATCTTACATCTTACATAATTAAATCTTACATCTTACATAATTAAATCTTACATCTTACATAATTAAATCTTTAAATTAACTCAGCTTCCTTTTAACTTCCTAATCTTGAATTCTTTAGAGATTAAATCTCTAAAGAAAAGGTGATGCCCTGTGATTTCCCTGCGGTGAAAGAACCGAGGCTTTTGCCGTCTCTGATGACATCGGTTGCCACGAGCGGGTAGTCTTGTATCATGCAGGAGATAGAGGCTCGGTCGCCTGCGAGCAATTTGCTGTTCTCGCTCTCCAGCACCACGAACTGGTCCTTGCCTTTGTATTGGAACAGTACGCGTCGGTCGGGCAGATATTCCACTTCCACCATCGTTCCGAGGGTGATGTCGCAGGAACGGAGCACTTCAGGTGTATCGTCGAAGTCGGAGTTGGCGATTCCTTCCATTTCCGCCAGCTGTTCCCAGTTGGCATAGCCTAAATAGCTGGCGATGATTTGCAGGGTGGTCATCCGTGGTTCCCGCTCGTCGTCGATGATGCCGGTCAGCCGTTTGAGCGTGTTCACGCCAAGCCGCTCACCTGTGACGGACTGGATGTCGATAGCCAGTGCCTCTATGTCGTTTGGCGTGGTCAGACTGAGTCCCGATTTGCGTTTGAGCTGTTCTATGATGTTGAAGGATAGTGTCATGGCTTTAGTTTGTAGTTTATAGTTGGTTTGATTTGGTGATGGGTTTTGTACTGTTTTATTTAGACCCCACCTTTGCACTTAGTGTCTTCTGCTTCGCCTTCGTTCCTTGGCTCGCATAAGCCGAGTGCTGCACCACCTCATCCCACAATCGATTATCAATCGATTCTGTGCTGAGTTCCCCACGGGGAGTCTCTACAGGCTCTACGGTTATTTCATGCGTGGGTGGGGATTGGGAGAGGTTTCGGTGATGGGGATTTTAGTTTGTAGTTTATAGTTTATAGTTTGTAGTTTATAGTTTATAATTTGGAGTTTATAGTTTTTGGTGGTTGGTGCACTCAAAATAGATGAAATACGGGGCTGTTGATATGTTTAATGCGTTTTCTTCATCAGTTTTCATTGCAAAACAATTGACCATGAGCCGCAGACCCGTTAACACCCAAATTAACTTCTTTTCTTGAAAAACTTGAATTACAGTTATATCAACTGCAAAAGTAAATAAAAACCGAGAAATATGCAAATAAAACGCTCCTTTTCTGAGTGAGTTTGGCAACGCTGTTTTTCAATTTGTCGGAAAAAAAAGGTGATGGGTGACGGTTTTTGACCAGCGAAGCACCGTCAAAAATCATCTGCATGGTCAGCTGATAACTAAGGACATGTAAAAAAAACAAAAAAGAGCTGAAGACGGCGCGCCGCATTGCGTTTTACTTTTCTGTTTTTTATGTCAGTCTTTGGATAAACCGTTAGACCTCTTTTCGATGAGATCGACGCACTGGTGGGTGACTCTTTGGTGAGCGTGCTCCGCCAACTACGTTCGGGTTATCCCAACCGTCCCGCCGCTTTCCCTCAGTCGGTGATCCTTTGCGGTGTGCGCGATGTGCGCGACTACCGCATCGTGCTGTCGAACCAGGACATCGTGACAGGCGGCTCTGCTTTTAATATAAAGGCAGAGTCCTTACGGCTGGGCAACTTCTCCAGGGAGGATATTCACGAATTGTTTATGCAGCATACCCGTGAAACCGGTCAGGTGTTCGACGAAAGCTGTTTCCCGGTCATCTGGTCAGCCACGGAAGGCCAGCCCTGGCTCGTGAACGCCATCGGACGCGAAGTGACCTATAAGATGCGTGAGAACCGCGACCGCTCCGTGCGCATCACCCCGGAGATGATAGACCGTGCGATAGAGAATATCATCTACCGCCGCGACACCCATATCGACATCCTGATAGACAAACTGAAGGAAGAGCGGGTGAGACGGGTGATACAGCCGATGCTCGCCAACAGCGACAACGCTGATGACAATCTGATTCCTACCGACGATATTCAGTATGTGGAGGACATGGGGCTGATTAAGCGTGAGCGCGGTAAGAGCATCCGCATATCGAACAATATCTACCGTGAGATAATCCCTCGTGAGCTGACCTGGAGCACACAGGAAATGATGACCCAGGAACCTCTGTGGTATATGAATCCCGACAACAGCATCAACATGGAGAAGCTTCTTCTGGATTTCCAGCAGTTTTTCCGTCAGAACGCCGACAGCTGGATTGGCTCGTTCGACTATGCTGAGGCAGGTCCTCAGCTGCTGTTGCAGGCGTTTCTGCAGCGCGTCGTGAACGGTGGCGGGTATATCGACCGTGAGTACGGACTTGGCCGCCGTCGCACCGACCTGCTGATCCGCAAGCCCTTGACCGACGGCTATGGCGGCCCTGTTCAGCGTATTGTGCTGGAGCTGAAAATCAGACGTGGTGCGATGGAGACCGTGATAGCGGAGGGCTTGGAGCAGACCTTCGCCTATATGGATTTGTGCGGCTCGGTTGACGAGGGGCATCTCATCATATTCGACCGCTCGGGCGAGAGAACCTGGGATGAGCGAATCTGGCACGAGTGCCGGTCGTTCGCGGGAAGAGACATCATGGTGTGGGGAATGTGAGATTTACATGTATCTGATTGAATCACTCAAAAAAGAGGGTGTGTCATCATTTTTGACACACCCTCCTGTGTTATGGGGAACAGCGTAATTACTCTTCAGCTGCCTCTTCGCCTTCTGTAGCCTCAGCTTCTTCAGTGGTCTCTTCGCCTTCGGTAGCCTCTTCTGCAACTTCTTCGCCTTCTGTGGCTTCTTCACCTTCAGCTACTTCCTCGCCTTCTGCCTCTGTTGCTGCCTCAGGAGCAATTCTTTCCTGTGCAGCCTGTGCAGCCTCCTGCATTTTTGTCATAAGTTCAGCCACTTCAGGATAAGTTGTGGTGTTCTCCTCTTCTGTGTAGTTCTTGGAAAGCTCCTCACCCTTCTTCAGGAATTCAGGCATGATAGCTTCAAGCTCCTCAACTGTAGTGGCTTTTTCGAATTTGGCGATTGTCTCCTTCACGAGTTCAATCTGTGCGTCCTTAGCAGACTTTTTGCATGAAACTGCGAATACTGCTACAAGAGCAAGCATGATAACTGTTAACTTTTTCATTTCTCTCAAATTTTTTTGATAAATTAATAATAATGTACTAAAAGACAATTCAATATAAGAATTGTTATTCTGTTAAAACAAGCTTGTTTTTAAATCGGCTGCAAAGTTAGATAAAACCATAATACCAACAAAAAAAGAAAGTTTAAAAAAACTTAAATCTATAATCTATAAACTATAATCTATAAACTTAAATCTATAAACTTAAATCTATAATCTATAATCTATAATCTATAATCTATAAACTACAAACTATAAACTACAAACTATAAACTACAAACTATAAACTACAAACTATTCCATCTTAACGTACAATGACTTTCCTTACTTTGCCGTCAGTGGTTCTGATAATGTTGACAGCGTTGGGCTGCAACTCGTTCAGACGCACACCTGAGATGGAATAGATGGCAGTGACACCGCTTTCAGATGCACCGGATACTGCCTGCTCAATGCCTGTGTTCAGGTCTTTCTCTGCCTTGTTGAATTTGGCAAGTGTGGCATCTAAAGCCTTGGTGGCGGCAGTATAGACGCTCGGGGAAATGCTCTCCAGATCGGAATACTGGTCGATGACTTCCTTGAATTCCTTGCCGGCATCACACTCGTCATAGCCTTCGAGAGCACGTTCACATTCAAGCAGTTTGCGGTAGAATGTGCCTTTGTAGGTGTCGGCTATCGACGGGCGCGATGTCAGTTTGATATTGCCGAAAATCACGGAGTTCCAACCTTCCGACATCTCAAAGTCCAGCACATAATAGCCCACTCTCGGTATGTCGAAGTCAAACTCGTAGGCTTTCGACCCGGTGATTTGCTGGTTCGTGTTCTCTTTCATCGTCCCTGTCGATTTGAGCGACGGCTGAGAATAGAAGCTCTCGTTGCTGGTATTGAGTATCTGGAAGTTATAGCTGGCATTGCCCGACAAGGCACCTTCGCTCCAATACACGGAATTGAACGAGATGCGGTATTTGCCGGCTCTCAACATCAGACGGTGGGATGAATACTGCCCATAGTAGAGGTGGCAGGTCTGGTTGTCCCGTGCGCTCAGGTAGAATCCGGCATCGAAGTCACCGCCCGGCTCAAAGTATTTCATTCTCACACCGGGACAGTTCGCCGTGCCGCCTGCTGTGGTCTCGGTGGTCCCCGACGAGGTGATGTTCACGCGTTTCCATCCGTTGGGGATGCCCTCGCCGATGGTCTCTTTTCCGCTGAAGAAGTCGGAGGCATAGAAAGTCTCCACGTTCGGCTCTTCACCCACTTCCTCCACGCCATAGACGTAGGTGAATGTGGCCTGACGCATCACGCCCCCTTTCTGGTTCACTGCGTTGGCAATGGTGAGTGTGTATTCTCCGTCAGCTACCTCTGCGCTGGCGGGAATGGTGAAGGTCACGGTCTTCGACATGCCGGTGCCTGTTGCGGCATTCGACAAGCTCGATCCGTTCACGGCTTTCACCATGCCTGAGCCTGCTACGTCGAGTGTGATTGCTGCGGTATTGGCTTTCTGAAGCTTGGCGGTGATTTGCGAGCAGTCAACTGGCTCGCTGAAGGTCACAGTGAATGTGTTGTCACGCTCAGGAAGCATGTCGAACGACATATTCTCAGGCTGTATGCTTTTCACCTCTGGTTCTTCCTCCCCGAGACTGTATCGCTTGCAGAAGTTCCACACTTCTTCGGAGGTCAATGCCTGGGCGGTGTCCATCGACCACCAGTGGCCTTTGTCGGCGAGGGTGAGCAATGCCACTTCAACGCCGTTCTTGCCGTTGCGGTAGCGCTTCAGCGAGGCGGGTGAGTTGGGTTTGTTTCTGGGATAGGGCTTGATGACTTCAGGGGTGGTGTTGCAGCCGTTGAACCTCACCCATGCGTCGATATGCGACTGAACAGGCCCGTATCCGCAGACATCGTCTGCTGTTCCGTGGGTGTGGAGAATCGGCACCGGACGGCTTGCCGAAGCGTTCGGACCGCCCATCGGATAGCCGCTCACAGGGGCGAACGCAGCGATTTTGTCTGCCATCTTGTTGGCGCAGTAGTAGGTGAACATGCCGCCCATCGAGAACCCCGTGAGATACACACGGTTCTTGTTGATGTGGTAGCGTGCGTACATCTCGTCGATGATGGCCTGCATGAAATTCAGGTCGCTTGTACCGCCGAGGTCCCAGGATTTGTTCACACCGTTGGCATAAACCACCACGAACTTGGCGGTGTCAGCCACGCTCTCCCATTTGGCAAGGCTCTGCAGGTAGGGGGCGTCCTGGTTAGCGCCATGACAGGCAATCACCAGCGCCGGCTGCGAAGGCAGGTTTTTAGGACCATAGACAATCATCGTGCGGGTGGTGTTGCCCACTTTCAGATTCTCCAATGCTGCCATGCTTGTGCATACACACAGCAGTAGGAGTAGAGTTAAAAATTTCTTCATGTATTATTGGTTTTGGGATTATATAATCAAGAAGACGAGATTATTTACTATTTACGATTTACTATTTACGATTTATTTCATGAACTTTGTCAAGACTCGGCATAGCTGGAACGAATTCGGCTCTGCGCTCGCTGCTCCAAGGTTTTCCTATTAATTTAATTATTAGGGTATTTGGCAATTTGAAGACGAGAAGACAAGAAGTCTATCTGTGATTATAACTCATTGTCAGGTAACAAATGCAAAATTACGAAATAATTCCAATAATCGATATTCCACCCTGTTTCAAATAGTTTCTCCCACGTTTCATAATGTGTTTTTCGGTTTACTTGATTAATATCTATAATTCTCCTGTATAATAAAAATCAGCATTGTAGTGACGTATAGTAGTGAAGCCCGAAAGGACATCGGCTGGGTTTGTGGTCGTCCCGACCGCACAATTGGCTGGCGAAGCACAGCCTAAATCCTTCCACATATCTACTTCAAACTATAAACTACAAACTAAACACAGGACATCGGCTGGGTTTGTGGACTGTTTTAGAGTGACTGCTCCATTAAATGATCATTTGCAAAACTATCCTCCACGAGCCGTAGGCTCGTTAGCTCACATTTTAAATTCCAAACCACTTGCATAAATCTTACATCTTACATAATTAAATCTTTAAATTAACTCAGCTTCCTTTTTACTTCCGAAACTTTTGAATAAATTATCGTTGTTCTCTCAGCAGTGCCCTGATGTCCTGTACCACCTGATCGGCATAGCGGGCGTCGTTGCCGGCACCGAGGGGCAGTCGGATGACGGATTTCTCCGGGATGTCGGTCAGCAGGATGATCATGTAGTGGTTGGGAGCAAACGCCATGGCATAGTTGCTGAACGACACGTCTTTGATGTGTGCTTTCTCAATGGGATCTCCCTCCACGACAAGCAGTCCGAGTGACTTGTATTCCATCACTGTTCCGGAAGCCTCGTTCCCGCAGGTGGGATCCACCACCACCATGTTGTCCGGCTCACCGTATTTCGACAGGATCTCCTCCATGGTCAGCAGTCGCCGTTGCGCCGCTTCTGCCGCACGGTTCTTCCGTTTATCGTGAATAATCATAATCATTATCATGAGGATGGCAAGCAACAAAATAATCAAGCCCTCCATGCTGAATAAATTGAACAACGGGGTTATCATACGAATCTTTTTTACAAAATTACGACAAATATCCGAGAAAACCAAAGAAGTTCTTGCTAAGCGAAGCGTTTTTTAATCTTTTTTGTTGATTGAACATCCGAAACTTGAAATAATTATAAAATTCGTGCATATTGTCATTCATTTTTGCTAACTTTGCACTATGACACTATATCCGAATCTTATCAAAGAGGCGCTGATGACCGTGCGCTACCCGGGTGACGGGAAGAATATCATTGAAAACGGCATGCTTGAGGACGATATCCATATCGACGGGATGAAAGTGTCCTTTTCACTTATCTTCCAGAAACAAAAGGATCCATTTATGAAGTCGCTGGTGGCTGCCAGTGAGGCTGCCATCCACACGTATGTGGGCAAGGACGTGGAAGTGACGGTGAAGACAAAGACACTGACCGAGCTGCCGCCCGAGCCCGAGAAACCGCTGAAGGACGTAAGGCATATCATAGCCGTGTCGAGCGGAAAAGGCGGAGTGGGGAAGAGCACGGTCGCCACGAACCTCGCCATCGGCCTGACAAAGATGGGACACCGTGTGGGACTGCTCGATGCCGACATTTTCGGTCCTTCCATGCCCAAGATGTTCCAGGCGGAGGAGGAACGCCCCTACGCTGAGACCGTTGACGGAAAAGACATGATTGTGCCAGTTGAGAAATACGGTGTGAAGATGCTCTCTATCGGTTTCTTTGTCAATCCCGACCAGGCCACGCTTTGGAGAGGAGGCATGGCATCGAACGCCATCAAGCAGCTGCTGACCGACGCGCTGTGGGGACCGCTCGACTATCTGGTTATCGACACGCCACCCGGCACGAGCGACATCCACCTCACGCTTATCCAGACCATCGACATTAGCGGTGCGGTCATCGTGTCCACACCACAGGAGGTGGCGCTTGCCGACGCCCGCAAAGGCATCAACATGTATATGAATGACAAGGTGAACGTGCCGATTCTCGGACTCGTGGAGAATATGTCGTGGTTCACGCCGGCGCAGCATCCCGACGAGCGTTATTACATCTTCGGAAACGGAGGCTGCAAGAGGCTGTCTGAAGAACTCGGTGTCCCGATGCTTTCACAGATACCCCTCGTCCAGGATGTCTGCCAAAGTGGAGATAACGGCATACCGTCTGTCCTCGACCCTGCCAGCCCTGCAGGCATGGCATTCATGCAGCTTACCGCAAAAGTCGTCACACTGACCGACAGGATGGATTCATTAACTAAAAACTAACAACTAAATATGGTCATCTTAGTAGCACTTCTTCCTGTTATAGCGTTGTTATTGTTCATCTATTTCGTTGACAGGTATCAGCATGAGCCTTGGGGACAAATTCTAAAAGGTGTTGGTATGGGAGCATTGTCCGCATTGATTGTCGTGCATGTCCTGTTGATTATCAACATCACTTTCAACCCCACGTCAATGATTGGGGCGTTTGCCGACGCATTTGTCAATGCGGCCATCCCTGAGGAAGCTGCCAAGCTGTTGATGCTATGGCTGCTGTTGCGAAATAACAAATATTATGACGAGTATTTCGATGGCATCGTCTATGCCGTCAGTGTCGGTCTGGGATTTGCAGGATTGGAGAATATCGTATATCTCATTGAGGATCCCGACTGGATTGAAGTCGGAATTGCCCGTGGACTCCTTTCTGTGCCTGCCCATTTCCTCTTTGCTGTAGCTATGGGGTATTATTATTCGCTCGTCCACTATCAATGCCACTCAACGGAGAACGAGGCACGGTTCAACAAGCTCTGTGTTATTGGTGTCCCGGTTCTGCTTCATGGATCCTACGACGCCTGTCTGATGGTGATGCAGGCCTCGCTTGCAGATCATCCAGAGGTGTCCGCACTTTGCGTACTGGGTTTTATCGCCACTTGTGTGTTCATGGGAATATTTGCTTTCAAGAAGTGCCGGCGTCTTCTTGCAGCCGACAAGGCTTATTTCGAACAGCTTGCACGGCAGCAGATGGCCACATACTGGAATGAACAGCAGAGCCAGACACAGGCTCAGCAACCGAATCCCCAACAGCCAGCCAGCTATTGGGATGGTCAGCAGAATCCGTCACCAATCAATGGTTATTGGAACAACCAGCAGAACCAGTAACCTACTTTGGTTACTGGGACAATCAGCAGTAGAGGCGGTTTTTGGGGGCTGTTAGAGTCCTTAGGGTCTTTAATGTCCTTAATGACCTTAAAGTCCTTAGCTTATAAGAGCCTAAGCATTGTCTGCAATACTTCTAAAAACTAAAAACTAAGAACTAAAAACTAAAAGGAATTACTCCACCGTTACCGATTTTGCGAGGTTTCGGGGCTGATCCACATTCTTTCCCTTGCATACTGCGATGTAGTAGGCAAGAAGCTGTAGAGGAATGGTGGCAAGCAGTGGCTCCAGACATTCCAGCGTTTTCGGCAACTCAATGAATCCGTCGGCGAGATTTCTTACTTTGTCATCGTCTTTTGAGATGATGGCGATAACCTTGCCTTTACGTGCCTTGATTTCTTGAATGTTACTCATCAGCTTGTCGTAGAGTGCGTTTTTTGTGGCGATGACCACCACAGGCATCTCTTCGTCGATAAGGGCGATGGGGCCGTGCTTCATCTCGGCAGCAGGATAGCCTTCTGCATGGATGTAGCTGATTTCCTTTAGTTTGAGCGCACCCTCCAATGCTACGGGGTAGTTGTAGCCACGACCCAGATAAAGGAAATTGTGTGCGTAGGTGAATATCTTCGACAGCTCATGGATTTTATCGTTGCAATCGGCAAGCAACTCTTTTTGCTTGTCTGGGATGTTGTTGAGCTCTCTAACCAGCTCCTCGTACTGATGGTTGTCTATGGTGCCGCGCGCTTTTGCAATGGCGAGCGAAAGCATGGTCAGCACTGTCACCTGTCCCGTGAATGCTTTCGTGGATGCCACACCGATTTCAGGTCCTACGTGGATGTAACAGCCGGTTTGTGTGGCTCTCGGTATCGACGATCCGATGGCATTGCAGATACCGAAGATGAATGCTCCCCTTTGCTTTGCCAGCTCCACTGCAGCCAGCGTGTCGGCGGTCTCGCCCGACTGGGAAATGGCGATCACCACGTCCTCGCTGTTGATCACAGGGTTGCTGTAGCGGAACTCAGACGCATATTCCACCTCCACAGGTATCTGGCAGAAGTTCTCTATCAGCTGCTTCCCGATAAGGCCGGCATGCCAGCTCGTGCCACATGCAACGATGATGAACCGCCGCGCGTTGATAAGCTGTTTACGGAAGTCGATGACCGCTGACAGCACCACGTTGTTCAAATCAACGTTCACTCGGCCGCGCATACAGTCTTTAAGGCTCTCCGGCTGCTCGAATATCTCCTTCAACATGAAGTGGGGATAGCCACCTTTCTCTATCTGTGAGAGGTTCAGGTTGATTTTCTTTATCTCATGTTCTATCGTCTCGTTGTGGATATTCACGAACTCCACGTTCTCTTTGTTGCGGTCGATGACAGCGATGTCGCGGTCGTCAAGATACACCACCTTGTCGGTGTATTCGATGATTGGGGAGGCGTCGGATCCGAGGAAAAACTCATCATCTCCTATTCCGACCACAAGCGGGCTGCTCTGACGAGCTGCGATGATCTGGTCGGGGTTGTCCTTGTCGATAATCGCCATGGCATAGGCACCAATCACCTGATGGAGCGCGATACGAACGGAGGTGAGCAGGTCGAGCCCTTTCTTCGTCTGGATATAGTCGATGAGCTGCACGAGCACCTCGGTATCGGTGTCGCTGTGAAACTCAATCCCTTTCTCTATCAGCTGGTCTTTCAACACGGCATAGTTCTCGATGATGCCGTTATGGATGATGGCAAGACGGCCCGTACTGCTCACATGGGGGTGGGCATTTGTGCTTGTCGGCTCACCGTGGGTGGCCCAGCGGGTGTGGGCTATGCCGATGGTACCGCTGATGTCCTTACCCTCTGCGTGTTTCTCCAAGTCCGCCACTTTACCTTTCGTTTTATATACTTGCAGACCCGACTGCTCGGTGATGAGTGCGATGCCAGCACTGTCGTAACCACGGTATTCCAGTCGTTTCAGACCTTTTATCAAAATCGGGTAAGCCTGACGCTTACCGATATATCCCACAATTCCACACATATAAATATTGAGCTTTAAAAAGAAATATTAATTCAAGTATCGGAAGTAAAAAAGGAAGCTGAGTTAATTTAAAGATTTAATTATGTAAGATGTAAGATTTATGCAAGTGATTTGGAATTTAAAATGTGAGTTAACGAGCCTGCGGCTCGTGGATGATAGTTTTGTCAATGAAAATTCAATTAAAAAAGCGAATGAATCAAGTCCCTCGCCCCTATTTTCAACTTACATTCATATAC
>JAEEGF010871989.1_pt1 | contig 15211 bp, 10 predicted proteins | sample 9134171 | NCBI WGS metagenome assembly JAEEGF01 (sample SAMN16246542, study PRJNA631951) | gut metagenome | biome: gut microbiome; feature: rumen; material: AP-attached | host: Bos | place: Iran: Karaj | collected 2018-10 | reverse complement strand
CGACGAGATCGATTCCGGCGTGTCCGGCAGTGCGGCCGACAAGATGGGGTCGATGATCTGCACGATGGGAGACCGGATGCAGGTCTTCGCCATCACGCATCTGCCGCAGGTGGCCGCCAAGGGACAGGCGCATTTCCTGGTGAGCAAAGACCCGTCCGGCGAGTCGGGTTCCACCATCAAAAAACTCTCCCCGGAGGAGAGAGTCTTTGAAATCGCCCGCATGCTCAGCGGGTCGGTCATTTCCGAGGAAGCCGTGGCCAATGCCCGGCGCCTGCTCACGGATTGACCAGGGAAATCGAAAAATCTTTTCCGTATTCCACCCTTCTGACGGCCCGGTTGACATGGCCGGCACTTCCGTCGTCTGAGATCAGGAAGTCTGACTGGAGTCCCGTATACCGGCGGTCTTCCAGGCGGGTCATCCGTTCGCGGTCGCGCTCCGGAGTGGCGAAATTGCGGATGAAATAATAGGCGGCGTCATAGCCCTGGTAGGCGAACTGCGTCGGCTCGGCACCGAAGAGCGCACGGTAGCTGAGAAGGAAGTCCTTGATGCGCGCGTTGCTGTAATCGATGAAATAGGAGCAGCTCAGGTGGGCGTTGACCCGGTGGAGATTCTCCACTTCCACCATGTCGAAGGTGCGGATCTTGGACGGCCCGTACAGGATGATATCCAGGTTCTTGTAGCTGAGCAGGGTCAGGTTGCGGATCGCGTCGTTGACGAAGCCCTCGCGGTCGGAAGCGACGATGGCGTGGGTCGTGCCGGAAGGAGGCATCAGCATGCGCATCCGCTCGAGGGCGGAATGGGACTCTCGGGTGCCGTATTCCACCGTGGAGTACTCGAGGCCGGACTCGGCCAAGCGGGCGGCGAGGGGAGTCGGCGGGGCTTCTTTCTCCAGGATCAGCAGTACGCGGTCGCCGCGCTTGAAGTCGCTGCGGATCCACTCGATGATATCATCATACTGGGCGTCGGCGGGGCTGGGGGCCTGGATGAAATTGGGATAGGTCCCGGCCAGCTCGATGGCCTTGGGGTCCAGCGGGGAAACTACGGCCGTGGTGCGCGGAGTCATGTCCAGGACTTCCTGGAGGTCGTCCGGTGCGACGGGACCGATGACCAGGTCGAATCCCTCAAGTTTGGCGGCGTTCACGGGAGTAGCGGGGTTCTTGCTGTCGATGACGGTCAGCTCGGCCTTGACGCCGTTCTTTCCCAGGTCACGGGCTGCCAGCAGCATCCCGCTATACAGGTCAAAGGAGGAATGGACGAGCTGCCCCTTGGTGTTGAAGGGCAGGATGACTCCGACGCGGACCTTGTCGTCCAGTTGTTTGCGTCGGAACAAGTCCTTGAGAGACAGGCCGATCCGGTCGGCGAGGCTCTGGAGCGTGTCGGTGGATGATTCCACCGTGGTTTCCGACACCTCGGGCAGGGTCTCTTCTTCCTCAGCTTCGGGCTGGATGGCGACCTCGGCCGGCCTTACCGGAGCGACGGGCACTTCAACCGACTCCGGATGGGCGGGAATGCGGAGGCGCTGGTGACGGGCGAGCTGCTCGCTCTTCAGTCCGTTATAGGCCATCAGGACGTCCTTGGGGACGTTGAACTTGGCCGCGATCATGTCAAGGGTCTCGTACCATTTGGCGGTATAGACCGTGTAGTCCGAAGAGGAGGGCGCCGTCTGGGCGGGCTCTTGAGATACGGCAGGGGCCGTCTGCTGGACGGAGGGCTGCACGTTGGTCTCCGGGGTGACGGTCTGCGCCGCGGAAATCTCTTTCTCGGGGATCAGCAGGGTCTGTCCGACCTGGATCTGCCCCCTGGACAGGTCAATGCCGGGGTTGGCGTCGACGATTTCCTGATAGGTGACGCCGTAGGTCCGGGAGATGGAGAACAGGGTCTGGTGGTCCAGCACCGTATGGGCAAAATAGACTTTGCCGTCCTTGCTGACTTTTTCCTGGGAGATGGTGACGGGGGTACTCTTGTAGACCTGGGCGGCAAGAGGGATCGGGGCGAGGCACAAGGCCGTCAGCATCAATGTCAGTAATCTTTTCATACTCAGAGGGATTGGGCGAACTCGACGAGGTCGCTGCAAAACTTTGACCAGGAGAGGCGTTCCTTTTCCCGGCGGATGTTGCGGATACATTGTTCCCGGACTTCTTCCTCTCCGAAGTAGCGCCGGATCTCGTGCAGGACGCTTTCCGGAGTGGCTTCCGCGGCGACAAGGCCGGTGCCGCGTCCGCCTACGGTCTCGGTCAGGCCGCCGACGGCCGTGACGATCATCGGGACTTCGAAATGGTAGGAGATGGAACTGATGCCGCTCTGCGTGGCGCTCCGGTAGGGGAGCACCGTCACGTCGGCGGCGGAGAAATACTTGCTGACTTCGTTATCGGGGATGTATTCCGTGATCAGGGTAATCCGGTCCTTCCCGGGAAGGCTGTCAATGATCTTCCGGTAGGGCTCGAAGGAGCCATAGGGCTCTCCGGCCACGATCAGCTGATAGTCGTCTCCAAGCTGACGGAAGGCCTCCAGCAGGATGTCCAAACCTTTATATTGGCGGATGAGGCCGAAGAACAGCAGGTTTTTCTTTCCGCTCCGGATCCCGAGCGCGCGTTCGGCTTCGGCACGGTCCATCTTTTCGCCGAAATGGGTGTAGAGGGGGTGGGGGAGGATCGTGTAGGGAAGGTCGCTGCGGATCGCCAGCAGGTCCTTCGCCACCTCGTCGCACATCACGACGCAGCCGGACTGGCCGGACAGGAAATAACGGGTGAAGGGCCGGTCGAAAAAATGCGGCTCGTGCGGGACGACGTTGTCCAGGATCGAGACGACCTTGCATCCTTTCTTCTTCAGCCGCCGGGCCACGTAACCCAGCGAGGGCGCGAACCAGGACATCCAGTACCGCATCACCACGAGGTCGGGCTTCCAGGCCGCGATCTCCCGGGCGGTCTTGCCGTAACTGAAAGGATCAGCCGTATCCAGTACGGAGACGGACTCCACGGGTACGGCTGAATCTGTGTCGGTCACAAACTGCGTCTTGCCCGGAAAGAGGAACTCGGGATATTGCCGCTTGAAATTGAAAGCTTTGACAATGTGCCGCTTGCCCAGTTCGCCGAAGATGCTTGCATTGAACTGAGAGATCCCTCCTCTGTAAGGGTAGAAGCAGGAAAGAATGGCGATTCTCAATCCGGCGGATTATTTCTTTTCGGTCTTGTCTGTCTTGGCTTTCTCCTTGACGTACTCCTCGTTGAGGCCGTCGATGATGGCCTGGGTGATGTCAAGGTCGGGGTCGCCGCAGACGACGGGGGCGGGAAGGACGTCACCCTGGGTGGTGAGGACCATCGCGAAGCCCTGCTCTTCGGCGTATTTGTCGACGAAGGTCTTGATCGCATCGGCGATCTGGTTCATCATGACGGACTGCTCCTCGTTGATTTCCTGCTGCTTCTGGGCGGCATAGTTCTGGAAATCGGCCTGCTGCTTCTGGAGCTTCTGGCTCTGGACTTCCGCGACGCTGCGGGTCATCAGGCCCTTGTCGATCTTGTTCTGGAAATCATTGACGTCTTTCTGGAGGCGGTTGCCCTTGCGGTTGACTTCTTCACTGATGCTGTTGATCTTGGTCTCGACGACGCTGCGGAGGTCGTTGGCCATGTCATATTCCTGCGTGACGGTATCGAGGTTGAAGAAGACGATCGCGCCCTTCATCGAAGGGGCTTCTTCTTTGTTCTCAGCAGCCTGGCTGCCATTGGTGTTGGTGCAGGAAATGGAGAGGACGGCCGCGCCGAGAAGGGCTGCGATGCCGAGGATAAGGGTAGATTTTTTCATTGTTTATGGATGTTGATTTATAATCAATCGTTATGCAATTTACAAAGATAATCAAAAATTCTTGATCTCCGAAAGATAGGCCTGAATAGTTTTCTCCAGACCCATGTAGAGGGCATCGCTGATGACCGCATGGCCGATCGACACCTCATCGGTCCAGGGGATGGTGCGGATGAAGTAGCCGAGGTTGTCGAGGTTGAGGTCATGGCCCGCATTGAGCCCCAGGCCGCACTCGCGGACGGCAAGGGCGGTCTCCAGATAGGGCTTGATGGCCGCTTCCGGGTCGGTGGGGAAACCTTCGGCATAGGCGGCGGTGTACAGCTCCACGCGGTCCGCCCCGCAGGCTTTCGCGGCGGCGGCCATCTTCGGGACAGGGTCGATGAAGATGGAAGTGCGGATGCCGTTCTTCCGGAAGGTCTTGCAAACTCCGGAAAGGAAGTCCATGTGCGCGGGGATGTCCCAGCCGGCATTGGATGTGATGGCGTCATGGGCGTCGGGGACGAGGGTCACCTGGTCCGGCAAGACTTCCAGCACGAGGTCGATGAAGGACGGGATCGGGTTGCCTTCAATGTTGAATTCGGTGGTGATAAGGGGGCGGATCTGCCGCACGTCGGAATAGCGGATGTGCCGCTCGTCCGGCCGGGGGTGGACGGTGATTCCTTCCGCTCCGAAGCGCTCGATGGCCATGGCGGCCTTGGCGACGTCGGGCATGTTCCCGCCACGGGCGTTGCGTATCGTCGCTATCTTGTTGATGTTGACACTGAATCGGGTCATCTTTCTTTCATTATGCGGGGCAAAAATAGCCAAAATTGATAAATAATGGTTAAATTTGACATCTATTTTGAGAGCTTAGCGAAATGAAGATCGCGATTTATATCCCAAAAGCGCAACTTCGCTCCGATGAGCGTTACCGCCGGATGGTGGAGGCCCTGGGGGGCTGCGAACTGTATGAAGCCGTTTCCGGTGAACGGCTCCGGGAAGGCACGGACCTGATCCTCAGCATCGGCGGGGACGGGACCTACCTGTCCGCCGCCGAGATGGCCGCCCGGGCCGGCGTCCCCGTGCTGGGTGTCAACTTCGGCCGTCTGGGTTTCCTTTCGGACTGTCCGCCCGAGAAGGTCGCCCCCGCGCTCCTTTCCGGACGTACCGTCATCGAGGAGCGGGAGGTCCTGCAGTCCGTCGTGGACGGCGCTGAGCCGCAGTATGCGCTGAACGAGATCGCCGTGACCCGGATCGGGGCCGCGATGCTGGGCGTGGACGTGACGGTGGACGGTGTGGCGCTGCCGACCTACTGGGCCGACGGCCTGCTGGTCTCGACCAGCTCCGGTTCCACGGCTTATTCGCTGAGCGTCGGCGGTCCGATCTGCACTCCCGACCTCCCCGTGCTGATCATCGCCCCGATTGCGCCGCACAACCTCAATGTCCGCCCGCTGATCGTCCCTTCGTCGGCCCGGATCGGGATCTCATTCCGCTCCCGGGAGACGGAGGTGATGCTTTCCCATGACACGCGGCACGTCACCGTGGGCCGTGATACCCGGCTCGCCCTTTCGGTGGCACAGTTTTCGCTTAAGAGGGTGAGGCTTCCGGAAAACAACTTCATCGGCGGTTTGCGCAGCAAGTTGTTCTGGGGCGAAGACGTCAGAAACGAAGCGTTGTAGCAAGTATGGGAAACAAGATACCTACCCACGTTTCCATCATCATGGACGGGAACGGCCGTTGGGCCAGGGAACGCGGCCTCGAGCGTGTGAAAGGGCATGTCGAGGGCGTGAAAAGTGTTCGTGCCTGTGCGGAAGAAGCCGTCCGGCAGGGCGTGAGATATCTCTCGCTTTTCGCATTTTCCGAAGAGAACTGGGGCCGTCCCCGCGAAGAAGTGGATGCCCTGATGCAGTTGATGATGGTTTCCGTCCGCGACGAGGTCTCGACCTTGATGGACAACGGCGTGCGTTTCGTGGTGCTCGGCAACCGGGAGCGGCTTTCCCCGGCCATGCGTGCCGCCATCTCCGCCTTGGAGAAAAGGACGGAGAAGAATGAGGCGATGACCCTGATCGTCTTCCTGAGCTACAGCGGCAAATGGGATATCTTCCAGGCTGCCCGCAAGATGGCTGACGAGCTGGTCAAAGACCCTTCCAAAGAGCTTACAATCAGTGATTTTGACCAATATCTCATCACGGCCGGCTATCCCGATCCTGACCTGATCATCCGTACCTCCGGCGAGCAGCGTATCAGCAATTACCTGCTCTGGCAGGGGGCTTATTCGGAGTTCCTTTTCGTGGAGCAGCTGTGGCCTGATTTCCGGGAGGAGAGCTTCCGGCGCGCCCTGGAGGAATATGCCAAACGGGACCGCCGATATGGGAAAGTCAAATAATATGATTATATTTGCAAACTTGTATAGACGATTATTTTGATGAATCATATAAAACTCTGTCTGATATCGTTGATGCTGCTTCTGCCGTTTGTGGCCGGGGCGCAGAATGAGTTTGAAGTCGACTATGGCCGTCCGCAGAATTTCGTGGTCGGCGGCGTCTCGGTCGAAGGCAACCATTATTTCACCGATCAGCAGATCATCCAGCTTACAGGTTTGCATGAGGGGATGGATATCACCATCCCGAGCGACGCCATCTCTTCCATCGTCAGCCGGCTCTGGGCCCAGCGTTTCTTTGAAGACGTTTCGGTGGAGGTCGACCGTTTCAGCGAAGGCCGGGACAGCGTGTTCCTCAAGGTTTGCATCGAGGAGCGTCCTCGTGTGTCCCGCTGGACTTTCTCCGGTATCAAGAAAGGCGAGCAGAAGGAGTTGATGGACAAGCTGCACCTCCGCCGCGGCGGAGAGTTTTCCGACTATGTGGAGGCGGCGTCCACCGATGTGATCAAGAAGTTCTATGACGAAAAGGGCTTCCTCAACGCCACCGTCAAGATCGAGAGCCAGGCGGATACGGTGATCAAGAACGCCATCCGGGTCAACTTCAACGTCGACAAGGGACAGAAGGTCAAGATCAAGACGATCAACTTCATCGGCAACAATGAAGACGTAAAGGAGTTCAAGCTGGCGAAGTCGATGAAGAAGACCAAGTCCAACAAGTGGTACAACTTCTTCAGCAGCAAGAAATTCAATTCCAAGGAGTACGACAACGACAAGAAGAGCCTGATCAGCGCTTTCAACGAGGCCGGTTACCGCGACGCGCGTCTGCTGAAGGACTCCATCTACTATGTGGAGCCCAACCGCCTCGGGATCGACTTCACCTTCGACCAGGGCGACAAGTATTATTTCCGGGATATCTCCTGGACCGGCAATTCGGTCTATCCCACCGATGTGCTGAACAACATCCTCCAGATCAAGAAGGGAGACGTCTATGACCTCGTGACGATGGAGAAGCGCCTGCAGGGCGGTGGCAAGCAGACGGAGTATGATGTCTCCAAGCTCTACCGCGACAACGGTTATCTCTTCTTCCAGGTCACGCCTGTCGAGATGAATATCCAGAACGACTCGGTGGACGTGGAGCTCCGCATCCGGGAAGGCAAGCAGGCGACGCTCAACAACATCATCATCAACGGCAACGACCTGACCAACGAGAATGTTGTGCGCCGGCAGGTGTTCACCCGTCCGGGCTACCTCTTCTCGCAGTCCGACTTCGAGCGTTCCATCCGTGAAATCGCCTCCCTCGGCCAGTTCGACCCGGAGGCCATCATGGACGGTACCAAGGGCTACTCGATCATCCCGAACGAACTCAACAACACCGTCGATGTCGTCTACAACGTTACGGAGAAGCCTTCCAGCCAGTTGGAACTGTCCGGCGGTTGGGGCGGCAACACCTTTGTCGCGACGGTCGGCGTGAGTTTCAACAACTTCTCGACGAAACGGATGTTCGACAAGAGCGCCTGGCGGCCCGTCCCGCTGGGTGACGCCCAGAACCTGGCCTTCCGTTTCCAGACCAACGGTACTTATTATACCGCTCTGACAGCGAGTTTCTCCGAACCCTGGCTCTTCGGCAAGAAGCCGACTTCGCTCAACCTGTCGGCCTACTACACCCGCCAGACGGACTCCTACCTGTACCTGAACATCCTGAGCCACGACAAGATGATGGAGATCTACGGATTCTCCGCATCGCTGGGTAACCGGCTGAAGTGGCCGGACAGCTATTTCGTGCTTTACAACGGCCTGAGCTGGCAGTCCTACAAGCTGACCAACTGGTTCTCGGGATATTTCTTCTTCGACGACGGCCTGGCGCACAACCTCAGCTATACGCTGGCCCTGTCCCGTACCTCTTACGACCAGCAACTCTATCCCCGTAAGGGATCCGAGTTCTCGGCTTCGCTGCAGTTCACTCCGCCGTATTCCCTCTTCCGCAAGAAGGACTGGGGTGACCTGGATGCCGCCGGCAATCCGAAGCCGGTCAACAGCTGGAGGGACATCAATTACGACCGCTGGGACACCCAGCACCGCTTCAAGTGGATCGAGTACCACAAGTGGAAACTCTCCGGCGCGACCTACACCAACCTGGTCGGTGACCTGGTCTTGATGACGCGTGCGCAGTTCGGTTACCTGGGATATTACAACCGGAGATGGGGCTATTCCCCGTTCGAGGGCTTCCTCGTCGGCGGTGACGGCATGTCCGGATATGCGACCTACGGATCCGAGATCGTTTCCCTCCGCGGTTATGAGAACTACAGGCTGACCCCTTACCAGCCTTCCGCATACAATTCCAACGGTTATGCCTATGCGGGTAATGTCTACGACAAATTCACGGTCGAGCTCCGTTATCCCGTCATCCTGCAGCCGCAGTCTACGATCTATGCCCTCGCCTTCCTCGAAGGAGGTAACTGCTGGGCGGACATCCGTGACTTCAATCCCTTCCAGATCAAGCGTTCCGCCGGTGTCGGCGTGCGTATCTTCCTGCCGATGGTCGGCTTGCTCGGCGTCGACTGGGGATACGGCTTCGACGATGCCTCTTACGGCGGAAGCCAGTTCCACTTCGTGATCGGACAACAGTTCTAGAAACCCATTTTATTGACAAATAATTATTTAAATCTTTATCTGATATGAAAAAGACCGTTTTGTTCGCCGTCATGGCGCTTGTGACCCTGACTGGTTTCGCCCAGCCCAAGTTCGCCCACGTCAATTTCACCGAGCTCGTCCAGCTGATGCCGGAGGCCGACAAGGCCCGTGAGACGATGAACGCTTCCCAGAAGGAGGCTTCTGACACCTTCCAGTCCATGTACGAGGAGTACCAGACCAAGATGCAGCAGTATCAGCAGAAAGCTTCCACCTGGACTCCCGCCATCAAGGAGAGCAAGGAGAAGGAGCTCGCCGGTATCCAGCAGCGTCTCGAAGAGTTCAACCAGACCATCCAGCAGGAGCTCCAGCAGCAACAGCAGCAGCTGATGGCCCCCATCTACCAGAAGGCCCAAGAGGCGGTCAACACGATTGCCAAGGCCGGTGGTTACATCTATGTGATGGACCAGAGCACCTTCCTCTATTTCGATCCCAAGCAGAGCGTGGACATCACCCCTGAGGCCCGCAAGGCTCTGAACATCCCTGCCGGCAGGACCCTCGAGACCCTCCAGGCAGAACTGCAGGCCGCTGCAGAGGCAGAAGCCGCCGCACAGGCAAAATAAATCTTTCACATACATCTATAATGCAACATAGAGTCATTGACACTAAGGATGTTGTAATTAGATTTGCAGGAGATTCGGGAGATGGCATGCAGCTCACCGGATCTCTTTTTGCTGATGCATCGGCGATCTACGGGAACGGCCTGTCGACCTTCCCGGACTATCCCGCCGAGATCCGGGCGCCCCACGGAACCGTGTCGGGCGTTTCGGGTTTCCAGGTGCACATCGGCAGCGGTCGGGTTACGACACCGGGTGATTACTGCGACCTGCTGGTCGCGATGAATCCCGCAGCGCTCAAGGCGAATGCGAAATGGTGCAAGCGCACCGCGATGATCCTCGTGGACGAGGATGCCTTTGATGACGCCGGCCTGAAAAAGGCGGGCTTCACGACGGAGAACCCCTTCGCCGAACTCGGTGTGGAAGACCGTGCGCTCATCGTCGCTCCCATCACCTCGCTGACCAAGGAGAGCCTCAAAGACTCCGGGATGGACCAGAAAGCCGTCTTGAAGTGCAAGAACATGTTCACGCTCGGGATGGCATGCTATATCTACAGCCGCCCGCTCGAGCCGATCTACGCTTATCTGGAGAAAAAGTTTGCGAAGAAGCACCCCGAGGTGATCGCGCCCAACAAGAAGGTCTTGGACGACGGGTTCAACTATGCCGCCAACATCCAGGCCATCCCCGACACCTATGTCGTGGAGCCGGTCTCCGATCTGCCGAAGGGAACGTATCGCAATATCACGGGCAACCAGGCGACGGCCTGGGGCTTGCTGGCCGCCTCCGAAAAATCGGGGCTTCCCCTGTTCTGCGGTTCCTATCCCATCACGCCGGCGACGGCGATCCTGGAGGAGCTTGCCATCCATAAAAACTTGGGTGCCAAGACTTTGCAGGCTGAGGATGAGATCGCGGGCATCTGCACGGCGATCGGTGCGTCCTTCGCCGGCAACCTTGCAGTCACGACGACTTCCGGTCCCGGCCTTTCGCTGAAAAGCGAGGCGCTCGGACTGGCGGTGATGGTCGAGCTGCCCCTGGTGGTCGTGGACGTCCAGCGCGGCGGTCCTTCGACGGGCCTGCCGACCAAGACGGAGCAGACTGACCTCAGCCAGGCCCTGTACGGCCGCAACGGCGAATGCCCGCTGCCGGTCATCGCTGCCCGTTCTCCGGCAGGCTGCTTCGATGCCGCCTTCCAGGCCGCGAAGATCGCCCTGGAGCACATGACGCCCGTCATCCTGCTGTCTGAAGGCTTCCTGGGCAACGGTTCCGAGCCTTGGCGCATCCCTTCGATGAAGGATTATCCCGCCATCCGGCCGCCGTTCGTCCAGGGCACGCCCGCCGATGGGGAAAAGTTCCAACCCTTCGACCGCGATCCCGAGACAATGGTGCGCCGCTGGGCCCTTCCGGGCCAGAAAGGCTTTGAGCACCGGGTCGGCGGTCTGGAAAAGAACCATGCCGGCGTGTTGTCCACCGATCCGGAGAACCATGCCCGGATGGTGGCGGAACGGGCGGAGAAAGTGGCGCGCATTGCCCGCGACCTGCCTGCCCTGGAGGTCATCGGACCTGCTTCCGGCTCTTTGCTGGTAGTCGGCTGGGGCGGTACCTACGGCCATCTGTCGAGCGCCGTGAGCGAGTTGAAGGCCGAAGGCGTGGAGGTTTCCTATGCGCACTTCGATTATATCAACCCGCTGCCGGCCAATACGGAGGAAGTCCTTTCCCGCTTCGACAAGGTGCTGGTCTGTGAGCTCAACAGCGGCCAGTTTGCCGCCTATCTGCGCGGCATCCTTCCGCAGTTCCATTATGTTTCATACGGCAAGGTCCAAGGTCAGCCGTTCCTTGTGAGCGAACTGAAGGAGACCATAAAAAAGGAGATCTGAGTTATGCCCAATCTGACTTTTCAAGATTTCAAGAGCGACCAGGCGGTACGCTGGTGCCCCGGTTGCGGCGACCATGCCGTCCTTGCTGCCCTGCAGCGGGCCCTGCCGCAGGTAAGCCATGCGCTGGGTTATGAGAAAGAGCGTTACGTGGTGGTGTCCGGCATCGGATGCTCTTCGCGTCTTCCTTATTATATGGATACCTATGGTTTCCACAGCATCCATGGCCGTGCGACGGCCGTCAGCACCGGTATCAAGGTAGCCAATCCGACGCTTACGGTCTGGCAGGCCTGCGGAGACGGCGACGCGCTTGCCATCGGCGGTAACCATTTCATCCATGCCATCCGGCGCAACATCGACATCAACGTCATCCTCTTCAACAACCGTATCTACGGTCTGACGAAGGGGCAGTATTCACCGACCTCCAAGTTCGGCGCGATTACCAAGACTTCGCCCTACGGCACCGTGGAGCAGCCCTTCAACCCGGGTTCGCTGGTGCTGGGCGCGAAGGGAACCTTTTTCGCGCGTTCGCTGGACGTGGAACTGAAACTCAACGAGGAAATCCTGACGCAGGCCGCCCTGCACGACGGTACATCCGTGGTGGAGATGCTGACCAACTGCGTGATCTTCAATGACGGCGCCCATAAGGACCTGTCGGATCCGGCGGTGAAGGCCGACCGGACGATCGTGCTGCGGGACGGGGAGAAGATGCTCTTCGGCAAGAATAAGGAGAAAGGCCTGGTGCTGGAAGGCATGGGCCTGAAGGCTGTGACGGTCGGTGAGAACGGTTACACGCTGGACGATATCCTCGTGCATGATGCGCATACCGATAACATGGGCCTGCATATGATGCTGGCGGAGATGAAGGGACCGGAGCTGCCGGTCGCCCTGGGCGTCATCCGCGACGTCAAGCAGGTTACTTACGACGACGGCGTCCACGACCAGGTCCTGGAAGTGACCGCCAAGTCCAAGATTCATTCCGTGGATGAGTTGCTGCACAGCGGTTCGACCTGGGAAGTGAAATAGCGTCCCATTACATTTACGGCAGCCATCCTACTCTTGGGAGAGTAGTTTATTTGTCCCTTCGGGGAATGCTCCCAAGAATAGGATGGCTGCCGTAAATCGTTTGTTTTTTGAAAGAAAGTGCCTAACTTTAAAACGATTATCATAAAACCAATAACCTTAAAACATATTCTTATGAAACCGTTATCCAAAGGATTACTGCTGCTGGCGGCGTTTGGACTGCTGGCGGTGTCCTGCATGAAAGAGCCCGTGCAGGAGCCTGAAACGCTGTTGACGGACATGCCGTCTATCACGGCGGTCACTGCTGCTGAGAGCCCTGCCACGAGGGTGTCGGTGGGCGAAGCGGTCGACAATAAGCGGCCGATTATCTGGGAAGACGGCGATGCGCTGTCCGTTTTCTACATGAACAGTTCCAACCTGAAATTCGGCCTGAAGAGCGGCGCCGGCGAGTCACGCGCTATCTTCTCGTACGTATCGGGCTTTGGGTTGGGTAAGGAATTCCCGGTGGTGTACGGCGCTTATCCGTATGACCCGGAAGCCAAATATGAGGATGGCGCTCTTTGGGTGACCATTCCTGCCGAACAGGATTATACGGAGAAAGCTTTCGATCCGAAGGCGAATGCGATGGTCGGTGTGTCGGCTCCCGGTGAAGATATGTTTTTCAAGAACGTGGGCGGTTATCTGGTTCTCCAGTTGTTCGGAGGTATGGAAGTATCCGAGATTACCGTCAAGGGTGCGAACGGCGAGAAGATTGCCGGCCAGGTGCTGGCGTTGACCGACAAGGACGCTGCTCCCGGGGTTGTGAATACAGGAGAAATGAGCGAGGAAGTGAGCCTGAAGTGCGCAGAACCCGTCAAGGTCGGTGCGACGGAAGAGGACGCCACGGAGTTTTGGTTCGTGCTTCTGCCGCTGACATTCGAGAATGGCTTCACGGTAACGGTGAAAGATGCGGATGGGAACGTGCTCCTGGAGAGGACGGCGACGAGCGCCATCGAGATCAAACGGAGCGAGGTGTACCGGATGGATGCGCTGGAGCCTGATGCGGAAGCCGCTTTCACCGCAAAGATCGTGTGGACCTATGCCGAGGATGCGGAGGCGGACCACAATATCTACTATGAAACGGATGAGGGGCCTTCGGTGTACAGCCGCAAGGCGCTTCCGCTGGAGTTCCCCGAGGGCGTCATTGAGAAGATCGGTTCGAAACTGGACGGCGCCACCCCGACCTCGGTGACAGTGACTTGCAAAAACAACGCGGACGAGGAAGTGATAGACGAGTACATTAAGATCTCGAACTTTGCGTTGAAGGAGGGGAAACTGACGGTCGACGTCGAGGACTTCGAATGGGACCAGACTTATACGGTAACCGCGGAATTCACTGGCCTGACGCTTACCGGAACGCTGACGACGACGGACCGCAACCGGGAGGCGGTGACACTGGAGGGCTACGAATACACCTTCGATATCAACAAGATGGACGCGGAAACCGGTTTCGGCTATGTTGAGCAAGAACCCGTTGAGAATAGTTATTATACGTGGGAGAGTGGGGATATGACAGCCGACATTTATAAGGCTTTCTTAGATGCCGGTGTTCTCTCTGAGGATGATTTTGAGGATGTGGTTTCATTCGGAACAGCTGATTTGGCTGATAAGATACAGTCGGGTGATCCTGCCGGCACGGCGCAGGGATATGTCAGCATTGATAAAAAGCAGATTATCCTTGAAACCTTAAAGACCCTCACGGCCAAGGTGTTAAAGGAAAAGTTCAACAGCGGAGAGCAAGATCCTTCCGATCCTAACATCTTTATAGGCAAAGAGATGACCCGCATTTTCACCACCTATATCGGTCAGACCGTCGTCGTTCCGGTCCGGTTTAACTACCGCGTCCCCGCATACGATTTCCTACATCTGAAATACTACACCTTCAACGTTCAGGAAGAATACGCTGACTTTATCCAGAAGAGCAAGTTCGAAGAAAACGACGGTTCCGTCCTCTGGTGGACCCGTGTTTACCCGTCCTACCTCATTGAGCCTGCTGACGAGAGTAAATCCGAGGATGAGATCCAGCAGGGTATATCTTACCGTCACGCCCTTGCCAACTTCGATATTTCCTACATCAACCTCGCTGAACTTGCCTTCAACGTCGTTGACGAACAGGATGTCATACTTGAAGATAAAGAGATGGAAGATCTCGGCCTTAGCGCCAAGTTCTTCTATACCGATGAGACACTTGCGGACAAGAGTCTTCCGACGGAGGATCAATTCGTTCCTGTTTTCAAGACTTACAAGAGCCTGTGGGTTGACAATACTGTTCTCTATAATAGGACGAATGAGAAGAAATTCATTCCTGTCAAGGGTAGCCTGACAATCCAGTCCGGCGGTTGCGATTTCCCGATCCCCACCCGCTTTGATACTCCGAAGGCTTCCTTCCTTCATCCGGACGTGATGCTGGATTACAGTTCGTTTGCGGTTGTTCGTTGGACTCCGTTCAAGAAACCTGTGGCCAAGGGTAGCACGATTGTCCTTGACGAGAATAAGATTTACCGTGTGCCTCTGTTCAAGGGTATGGAGCTCAAGGACAATCGTCCGCAGGGTGTTTCCTACTACGTAATCGAGGATGGCGAGTGGGTCAAGGGTAATGTGACCGAGTTTGATCCATGGTCTGGCGCCCCCACAGGTGGCAACGGTTATCGCGAAGGAGTCTTGTCCAAGGATGCCTATCGTCTCACCATCAACTACGATTCCTTCTTTGACAATGTTCCAAAGGAGCTCACCCGTCTTCTTTCACTGCAGTTCAGCGCCGATGGCGAGACCTTTGTGGCCAAGCAGAACGAAGGTGGGACGCTGACACCGTACGTTGTCTACGATTATACCTCGGAGGTCCAGTTCCAGGGAACCTTCACTATCCCGGTGGTCGTCT
>JAEEGF010942404.1_pt1 | contig 15214 bp, 13 predicted proteins | sample 9134171 | NCBI WGS metagenome assembly JAEEGF01 (sample SAMN16246542, study PRJNA631951) | gut metagenome | biome: gut microbiome; feature: rumen; material: AP-attached | host: Bos | place: Iran: Karaj | collected 2018-10 | reverse complement strand
GCCTACCGTTGAACATTAGAGCCAGTCCTGTATTCAGGTAGGTATAGTTGCGCAGCATAGTCTCCACTATGTCATTGTGGAACGAATAGTTCTTGAACAGCGATGCGTCTGGCTCGAAGTATATGTATGTACCCGTCTCGTCCTGTGTAGGCTCGGTAGTATCGCTCTTCAATATTCCGCACTCGAACTTTGCAGTGCGCACCTTACCGTCACGATAACTGCGCACTTCAAACTTGGTAGAGAGGAAGTTCACAGCCTTGACACCCACGCCGTTCATGCCGACCGACTTCTTGAAAGCCTTTGAGTCATACTTACCGCCGGTGTTGAGCTGGCTGACAGCCTCAATCATCTTGCCCTGTGGAATGCCGCGGCCGTAGTCGCGCAGCGATATGGCTTTGTTCTCATACATATCCACCTCTATGCGTTTGCCCGCATTCATGCGGAACTCATCGATAGAGTTGTCTATAGCCTCTTTGAGCAACACGTATATGCCATCCTCGGCATGTGTGCCGTCACCTAGTCGTCCGATGTACATACCCGGCCTGGTGCGGATATGTTCCACGTCAGACAGTTTGCGTATGTTGTCATCGGTATATTGTACTGTAGCTTCCTGTGATATGTTTATTTCCTCTGCCATATTATATTGTATTGTCTCCTTATTTTATAATAATGATAATCCTGTTTTATAATTATGTGATAATCATTGGCAAAGATACTAATTTTTTCTCAAAAGGCAAAATAATTCACCTTTTCTTTGTACGGATATGCAGACGTGAAGGAGTGTTTTATTTGCTCCATTAAGGAAAAAGATGTATATTTGCAGTGATTATGCAGAACACCACACTATATATAGAGAGACTGAAGCAGCTGCTGACGATGGAGTATGAGGCGGAGCGCGAGGAATTTCGCATTCAGTCGGAGAAGATGTCGATAGAGCGTAAGATACGGCGCGGCATCTGCTGGTGGCCCGTAAGCGTGGGCAGGTCTTATTACAACTCACTCAATCAGTTGGTGGTGGAGATACACGAGAACGGTAACAGGGCGGATACGGAGGACGAGGAACTTGATGTGCGCTCGTCATCCAGTGAGTTTGAGTATGGCAAGCCGGTGCAGTTCTTTCAGCCGGCGAAGGAGAAGGGCGGCAAGGTGCGTTACCTCTCCTTCACATCTGTCATCAGCTATGTTGACGGTGGCAGGATGGTTGTCACCGTACCGTCGGCAGCTAATGTGGCAGAGCTGAGCGGCATGGAGGGACTCGGTGTGCAGCTTTACTTTGATGAGACGAGTTACCGCACTATGCTCAGCGCCTTGGACGACGTGATAAACGGCAAGGGCAGACGGCTCACAGACCTGCGTGATATCTTTGCCGGGGTGAAGCCGGCGCGTAAGTTTACTACACGGCCGATGTCATTCCCGTGGCTTAACCCCACGCAGGAGAAGGCCGTTAACGAGGTGCTGTGGGCTAAGGATGTAGCAGTGGTACACGGTCCGCCAGGCACTGGTAAGACCACCACGCTGGTGGAGGCTATATATGAGACGCTACGCAGGGAGACGCAGGTGCTGGTGTGTGCACAGAGCAATATGGCAGTGGACTGGATATCAGAGAAGCTGGTTGACCATGGCGTGCCGGTGCTGCGCATAGGTAATCCTACACGAGTGAATGACAAGATGTTGTCATTTACTTATGAGAGGAAGTTTGAGTCACACCCCGACTATGCGGAGCTGTGGGCCATACGCAAGAACATACGTCAGCTTCACGCCGTCAAGGCCCCTAACCGCCATCAGAAGGTGGCGAGGCTAAGGGAACGGGCGCAGGAGATAGAGGTGCGTATCAACGCTGACCTCTTCGGCGAGGCGCGTGTGGTGGCATGTACGCTCGTTGGTGCTGCAAACAAGATAATGGTGGGGCAGAAGTTCTCCACGCTCTTTATAGACGAGGCGGCACAGGCTCTTGAGCCAGCCTGCTGGATAGCCATACGCAGGGCAGGCAGGGTAGTGCTGGCCGGCGACCATCAGCAGCTGCCGCCCACCATCAAGTGTTATGACGCCATGACGCAGGGACTGGGCAAGACATTGATGGAGCGCATAGTGGAGGCGCAGCCCGACAGCGTGACGCTGCTGGGAGTGCAGTATCGTATGAACGATGCCATAATGAGATTCTCCTCCGACTGGTTCTATGGTGGCAAACTGTGTTCAGACGACAGCGTGCGCCATCGTTCGGTACTTGACTATGAGAAGCCCATAGTGTGGATAAACAGTGATGAGCCGGAGCAATACGTGGGCGAGAACCATGGACGCATCAACAAGGCAGAGGCAGACTTGTTGTTGTTGCATTTGCAAGGGTATGTCAACAAGATAGGTGTAGGACGTTTCATTGAGGAGAGGATAGACGTGGGCATTATATCGCCCTACCGTGTGCAGACACATTACATACGCCAGCGTATAAACAGCAGTGAGGAGCTGCGCCGCGTGCGCCATCTCATCACCGTGGGAACGGTGGACGGCTTCCAGGGACAGGAGCGTGACATTATATTTATATCGCTTGTGCGCAGCAATGAGCACGGTCAGATAGGTTTCCTCTCTGACCTGCGCCGCATGAATGTAGCTATGACACGCGCCAGGATGAAGCTCGTCATCTTCGGTAACATCCAGACTCTCTCTCACAGTGCGTTCTATAAGAAACTAATAGGATATATAGACTCGCTTTGACAAATAACGCTTTAACAAGAAATAAGAGGATGTGAATGCACATCCTCTTATTTCGTTTATATAGAATAATTGTTCCTTTTACTTACAGGCTCGCCTTATAGCTTCTCAGGCGCTTAACTGTTGCAGCCTCGAAGTACTGCCATGCTGAGAGCACACCGTCATTGGTCTCCATCATGGCGAGTGTGAGAGCCTTGGTGAAACCATACTTCTGATACCAGCGTATGAGGTCGTCAAAGAGGATTGCGTTGGCGCCCTTCGCCCTGTACTCAGGCAGCACGCCGATGAGGAGCAGATCTACAGTGTCTGTGTTATGCCATTTCAGCGTACGCAGCAGGTGGAACCATCCGAATGGGAACAGCTTGCCGTTCTTAGTCTTTCTGAGAGCCTCAGAGAATGAAGGGAAGCTGACGCCGAAGCCTACCATCTCACCGTCGGGGTGTTCTTCAGACTTCTTGTTCTCGTCAAAGATAAACGTCACGAGGTTAAGGTCGGCAATGGCGATGTAATTCTTCAGCAGGTTATCTATCTGTCGGTCGGTGAGCTCAGAAAACTCATAGAGGTCCTTGTAGCACTCATTGAGTACATGGAACAGTCTCAGACCGTAACCCTCCTTCAGTAGTTGCTGTTTGGTAAGCTTATGTGCCTTTAGGTTATAGCGCTTGCCTATCATCTGCGTTATCTTCTCCATCTTCTCAGGCACCTTCTCAGGTACGGTGACAAGCTGCTGTACCCAGTCGTTATCCTTTACAAAGCCCAGTCGCTCAAGGTGCTTGCTATAGTATGGGAAGTTATGGTTGGCATGCATGGTCGCCATAGTGTCGAAGCCCTCCACGAGCATACCCTCGCGGTCCATATCGACGAAGCCCATCGGACCGATGATAGTGTCCATACCTTTAGCTGCTCCATACTCCTTTACCTTATTGATAAGAGCCTCTGACACCTCCACATCATCGATAAAGTCGAAATATCCGAAGCGTACGCATTTCTGCTTCCACAGCTCATTAGCCTTGTGGTTGATGATGGCTGCCACGCGTCCGGCCTCACGCCCGTCCTTGTACGCCATGAAATACTCAGCCTCGCAGAAGTCGAAGGCAGGATTCTTCTTCTTGTCCAAGTCATCACATTCGCCCATGAAAAGGTAAGGCACGGCACAAGGGTCATCCTTATACAGTTCGGTGCGGAAATCTATAAACCTCCCAATCTCCTTCTTTGTGCTTATTTTATTTATCTCTATCATTTTGGTGAAAGTCTCAGGTTAGGTAACCTTGTCTTGTTCTTAGCGATTATCTATAGTGTTAAAGAGTCATCAGCATATCTCGTGTGGTGCCGCTGACGTAACCTCTCCATTTCTCTATGAGTGAGCTGAAATCCTCGGGCCACTCGCTGGTGAAGTCCATCTGCTCACCAGTCACGGGGTGTATGAAACCGAGAGTCTTGGCGTGCAGAGCCTGTCTCGGACACACCTTGAAGCAGTTGTTTATAAACGCCTTGTATGTGGTGCTGCGCTCTCCGCGCAGTATCTCCATTCCCCCGTAGCGCTCATCGCCGAAGAGTGGATGTCCTATATGCTTCATGTGCGCACGAATCTGGTGTGTGCGTCCTGTCTCGAGTATGCACTCTATCAGCGTGACATATCCGAACTTCTCTATCACCCTCCAGTGTGTCACTGCCGGCTTGCCTATGCCGGAGTCAGGTGCCGCTACAGTCATGCGCAGACGGTCCTTGGGGTCACGTGTTATGTTTCCCTCTATGCGTCCGCTGTCCTCGGTGAAGTGTCCCCATACGAGGCAGTTATATGAGCGGTGTGTATCGTGGTCAAAGAACTGTTTGCCCAGTGCAGACTTCGCCTCGGGAGTCTTTGCCACCACCAGCAGTCCGCTGGTGTCCTTGTCTATGCGATGTACCAGTCCCACCTCTGGCGAGTTAGGGTCAAACGTAGGCACGTCCTTCATGTGCCATGCCACGGCGTTTATCAGTGTGCCGTTGAAGTTCCCTGCTCCCGGGTGTACCACCATCCCTGCCGGCTTGTTTATCACCATCAGGGCATCGTCCTCATACACAGTCTCCAGAGGTATGTCCTCCGGGTATATGGTAGTGTCATGCTTGGGTTGTTCCAGCCTTAAAGTCACCACATCTCCCGGTCTCACCTTGTAGTTAGACTTCACAGGCTTGTCGCCCACGAATATATAGCCGGCATCGGCAGCCGCCTGTATGCGGTTGCGTGAGGAGTGTGGCATGTGCTCCGTAAGGAACTTGTCGATACGCAGCGCCACCTGTCCCTGGTCAGCCACTATGCGGAAGTGCTCATACAGAGTGCCGTCGCCGTCATTTGCAGCGCCATCGGTGGTGTCAAGATTCAGTTCATCATCATCGATGTCAAGGTATGTCATGTCGTCTTTTATGGGTTTGATGGATTTGACAGGTTTGAAGGGGTGGCATGAAAGGCTTATTCGAATTTTTTTCTCTGCAGTACGAAGTTCGTGCCCAGATACTTCTCTCTCACCGTCTGGTTGGCAGCCAGTTCGTCAGACGTGCCATGGAAGAGGATACGTCCTTCAAAGAGCAGGTATGCTCGGTCGGTGATGTTGAGAGTCTCATGTACGTTATGGTCGGTTATGAGGATTCCGATGTTGCGGTGTTTCAACTGCCACACCACTCGCTGTATCTCCTCCACCGCAATAGGGTCCACGCCGGCGAAAGGCTCGTCAAGCATGATAAACTTAGGTTCGATGGCCAGGCAGCGTGCTATCTCCGTGCGTCGGCGCTCGCCGCCCGACAGACGGTCGCCGTAGTTCTTCCTCACCTTCTGCAGTGAGAACTCCCTGATGAGGCTTTCCAGCTTCTCCATCTGATACTCCTTAGGCTTTCCCGTCATCTGGAGAACGGAGAGGATATTGTCCTCCACTGTCATCTTGCGGAACACGCTCGCCTCCTGCGGCAGGTATCCCACGCCGTGTCTTGCGTGCTCATATACCGCCATTGACGTGATCTCCGTATCGTTGATATATACATGCCCGGCATTAGGCACCACCAGTCCGGTAGTCATATAGAACGATGTGGTCTTGCCGGCACCGTTAGGCCCCAGCAGTCCTACTATCTCTCCCTGGCTCACTTTGAAAGACACGTCGTTGACCACGGTACGCTTACCGTAAATTTTTACCAGTCCTTCGCTTCGCAGGGTTGACTTTTCCTGACTGTTGTTATCATGCATTGATGGCTGCTCTTGCATCGTTATATTCCTTTACAAGTCTGTTCATTATCACGCTTACAGGCTCCACCTGCTTTATGGCAGAGGCTATCTGTCCTATCTCCATCTCGCCGTTCTCTATGTCACCGTCAAAGATGCCGCGTCGTGTAGCCTTCTCACCGAGAATCTCGAGCAACTCAGGCACGTCGGCGCCCTTTGCCTCCGCCTCTGCTATGCGGTTGTAAAGTCCGTTCTTTACCAGTCGTGACGGCGCCAGCTTCTTCAGGCACAGCATAGTCTCGCCCTCCTCAAGGTTGGTGCACGCCTGTTTGAAGGCATCGCTTGCGCTGCTCTCTTCAGCTAAGGCAAACAGAGTGCCTATCTGCACGCCCTCGGCGCCCAGCACCTGTGCTGCCAGACAAGCCTGACCAGAGGCTATGCCGCCCGCTGCTATCAATGGCAGGGTGGTAGCCTTGCGCACCTGTGGTATAAGACACATCGTGGTGGTCTCCTCCTTGCCGTTGTGACCACCAGCCTCAAAGCCCTCAGCCACAACCACGTCAACGCCAGCCTCCTCGCACTTCTTGGCGAACTTAGACGATGACACCACATGTGCCACAATCATGCCGGCGTCATGGAAACGCTGGGTATATTTCTTCGGACTGCCAGCCGATGTGAAGACAATCTTACAACCCTCCTCGATAATCATGTCAATAAGAGAGTCTATCTGCGGATACATCAGCGGCAGGTTGATACCCCACGGCTTGTCAGTAGCCGCATTCACTTTCTGTATATGCTCGCGCAGCAGGTCAACACTCATGGTGCCGGCACCTATCAAGCCCAGTCCGCCGGCGTTGCTGACAGCAGCTGCCAGCCTCCATCCGCTGCACCATGCCATGCCGCCGGCAATCACCGGCTGCTCTATTCCGAAAATCTCTTTTATACGATTTGCCATATAATAGTTATAATTTTTCTGCAAAGTTACACTTTTTCCTTGAAACTTCCACTTATTGTTTCATAAAAAATTATAATAAAAGGTGTAATGACTGTCTCGGCAGTGTTTTTGAGTGATATTTTCACCCCTGTCTTATGATACTGCCTCCGATAGGACATTTTGGTGATTTAACATTTCATTACAATTCGCAATCTAGAGAAAAACCAGAGAAAAACATAATAATTATAAAGAAGAATGTAACAACCCACAGTCACCTTTTTTACGCTTTTGAGTGAAAAAAGCGCTTTTTTTGCGTGAAAAAGCATAACTTTCACGTTGCAAAAGCATAGCTTTTAGGGTGTAAAAGCTATCGTTTCACACTGTAAAAGCATAGCTTTCACGTTGAAAAGGCCCAAAAATGCCACCTTTCAGCTATACCTCGTTCTGTATAGTGCTGTATTACAGCACTTAACGCAAAACGCAATTTCCTTGCGATATTTCAGTCCGAAAGAGGAGTTGGTGAAAAATATCGCAAGGAAATGAAGCCGAAAATAGGACATTTTGGTGATTTGGGTAAAACGGGGTAGTGGAAATTACTCCTTATTTCTCGTGTCCATACAGATAGTGACAGGACCGTCATTAAGCAGCTCCACCTTCATGTCGGCGCCAAACTCACCCGTCTTCACCGGCTTGCCCATGACATCGGACACGGTCTGGCAGAACTTCTCATACAACGGGATGGTGACATCATGGCTGCCGGCGCGCAGGTAGCTGGGGCGGTTGCCCTTCTTATAGCTTGCCCACAGGGTAAACTGCGATACCACAAGAATCTCGCCGCCCACGTCCATCACGCTGCGGTTCATCACCCCGGCATCGTCATCAAATATCCTCAAGCCGGTAATCTTCTTTACCAACCATGTTATGTCCTCATCATTGTCGTCATTGGCACAGCCCAGCAAGACCAGCAGTCCCTGGCCTATGGCTGCCGGCTCGCGGCCCTCGATGGATACCGAGGCGTGGCTGACGCGTTGTATCACTGCTCGCATAGATTATAGTTTTATCAGTTTGTCTCAAATACTGTCAGTCATGCATATACATGTCTGACGGCAGGCAAAGGTACTTAATTTTTCTTGAAGGTGCAAATGTTGTGCGCAAATACGGGCATTACGGGCGGCTGACGTTTTTTCTTTTGTTAAGATTAGTTAATTTATTGTTTATCAATTGAATTTGTAGTAATTTTGTAACGAAATTGCGTTAAAAGTGTACTTACGTTAAATGGGCAAAAGGTCAAAAAGAAGTGTAGAGGGTCGTGGATGGCAGGTGGCAACGCTGTGTGTCAGTACCTCGCTTGTGCTGATTTTACTGGGCATGGTGGTGTTTATCGGTCTTACGGCAAACAATCTCTCAGACTATGTTAAGGAGAACCTTACCGTGACGGTGATGTTCAAGGATGATGTAACCAACCACGAGGCTGCGGTGGTATGCCGCAAGCTGCAGTTTAAGCCGTGGGTGGCGCATCTGGAGTATATAGACCGTGACCGTGCGCTCAAGGAGCAGACAGAGGCACTGGGCACCGACCCGTCGGAATTTCTCGGCATGAACCCCTTTGTGCCCTCGGCAGAGATAAACTTGAAGGCGAGCCAGGCCAACAGCGACTCGCTGCAGATAATAGCCAAGCAGATAAAGCAGTTTAAGCAGGTGTCGGAGGTGACCTATCAGAAAGACCTGATGGACAAGGTCAACAGTAACCTGCGTAAGCTGATGCTGGTGATGCTGGTGATAGCATTATTGCTGACGGGAATATCATTCTCGTTGATAAACAATACAGTAAGGCTGGGCATCTATGAGCGTCGCCATGCCATAGGCATCATGACGCTGGTGGGCGCCTCATGGTCGTTCATACGCAAGCCTTTCCTCCGCACGGCAGTGCTAGAGGGACTGGTGGCTGCACTGATAGCCATCATAGTACTGGCCATAGGCGCATACGCACTGTATGCCTATGAGCCTGACATAACATCTGTGGTGACATGGCAGGTGATGACGGTCACGGCGGCAGCGGTGCTGCTCGCCGGTGTCATTATATCCACCATCTGCGTGTATATATCAGTGACAAGATACTTGAGGAGAGCATAGGTACACTTCTCCCTGCCGGCGGTGCGGGGATTAACAGATATCGGTAATTTCATATATCCAAAACATATAGATGGAAAATAATAATTTCGCATTTTCAAAGACAAACTTCGTGTTGATAGGTATCAGCGCATTGGTAGTGGTAATAGGATTCCTTATGATGATTGGGGCAGGCTCTACGCCTACTCAGTTTGACCCGGATATCTTCTCAGGCCTGCGCACCAAGGTGGCACCGGTAGTGTGCTTCATTGGTTTCGTTTCTATCATTGGCGGAATAATGTATAAATCAAAGAATAACAAGGAGGAAGATAAATGACGTGGCTTGAGACGGTGATTATCGCTGTGGTGGAGGGACTGACAGAGTTCCTGCCTGTATCTTCCACCGGACACATGATTATCACTCAGAACCTGCTGGGCATCCAGCAAGGAGACCCTTTTGTCCATGCCTTTACTTTCATCATACAGTTTGGCGCCATACTCTCAGTGGTATGTCTCTACTGGAAGCGCTTCTTCCAGTTTGATAACACACCGGCGCCCGAAGGCAGCAACGTATGGCAGCGCCTGAAGCACCGCTTCTATTTCTATTGGCTGCTGATAGTCGGCGTGGTACCGGCGGTGGTCGTAGGACTGCTTGCAAAGAAATCGGGAGTGCTCGACTGGCTTCTCGACAGCGTGGAGGTAGTGGCTGTAATGCTTGTAGTGGGCGGCGTGTTCATGCTCTTCTGTGATAAGTTGCTCAACAAAGGTACGGAAGAGAACAAGGTGAACGAGAAACGCGCCTTCATGATAGGACTGTACCAGTGCATATCAGTAATACCCGGAGTGTCACGCTCTATGGCTACCATAGTAGGCGGTATGGCTCAGGGATTGACTCGCAAGCGTGCGGCAGAGTTCTCCTTCTTCCTCGCAGTGCCGACGATGGCAGGAGCCACGTTGCTTGATCTGCTTGACCTGCTGAAAGAGGATACCGCATGGGCTACAAGCCACAATATCGCTATGCTGCTCCTGGGATGCGGCGTGGCTTTCATCGTGGCGTTGCTGGCTATGAAGTGGTTCGTGTCTTTCCTGTCCAAGTACGGATTCAAGGCATTCGGTATATATCGCATCGTTGTCGGCGGCATAATAATAGCGCTGCTGTTAACGGGACACTCACTGGTAATGGTTGACTAAATGAACTTCGTAGAAGGCGAGATAATACATATAAACAAGCCATACGGCATGTCGAGCTTCGGAGCCCTGGCCTTTGTGCGTACACGCATATCCAAGGCTTGCGGTGTGAGGCGTGTGAAGACTGGTCATGCCGGCACACTCGACCCACTCGCTACCGGCGTGCTGACGCTCTGCACGGGTAAGTGCACCAAACTGATACCTACGTTGCAGTACCACTCCAAGGAGTACACCGCCACGCTGCAGTTTGGAGCCACCACGGCAAGCTATGACAAGGAGCATACCGTAAACCATACCTTTCCGTGCCGCCATATAACGAAGGAACTGATACTGCAGGCGCTGGAGCAGTTCAAGGGCGACATCATGCAGGTGCCGCCTACATACAGTGCGGTGCACGTGGGAGGCAAGCGCGCGTATGAGCTGCGCCGTAAGGACAAGGACGTGAAGCTGGAGGCAAAGCCCGTAAGGGTTGACGATATAGAGCTGCTGTGGTTTGACCCAGAGAAGATGCAGGCGCAGATAAGGGTGGAGTGTGGTAAGGGCACTTACATACGCTCGCTGGCGCGCGACATCGGCAGGGCGCTGGGCAGCGGGGCATTCCTCACACAACTATGCCGCACCAGACTGGGAGAGGTAAGGATAGAGGACTGTGTTACCCTCGATGACTTCCCGGCATGGCTGGAGAAAATGCACGATGCATCATAATGCATAATTCATAATGCGTGATTAATAATTAAGGAATTAATAATTGCTTAATAATTAAGATATATAAATTAAGATATTAATAATTAAAAAATCCCTGACTCACGCTCCCTCCCTCGCAGGGAGGGCCGGGGTGGGTCTCTATAACAACTATACAGATGAAGTTATCACAATTCGACTTTAACTTGTCACCATCACAGGTGGCATTGTATCCACACTCAGTAGAGCACGTCGTAAAGGGCAGCGACGGCAAGGAGACCACCTTCAGCGTGAAGAGGCCCGACGAGTGTAACATGGTGGTGGTGCATAAGAAGTCACAGAAAATCAGTCTGTATAAGACCGATGCCAAGGGAAAGGCGCTGAAAGACGAGAACGGCAAGAAGATGCTCCTTTCACTGACAGACATCTTTGACTATTTTGATGAAGATGACACCTTTATATTCAATAATACAAAGGTGTTCCCTGCACGCCTCTACGGTACGAAAGAGAAGACCGACGCACGTATTGAGGTGTTCCTGCTGCGTGAGCTTAACGAGGAGATGCGCCTGTGGGACGTGCTGGTGGAGCCGGCGCGTAAGATACGTATAGGCAACAAGCTCTTTTTTGACGGACTGGGCGACCTCGTGGCAGAGGTGATAGATAACACTACATCGCGCGGACGTACGCTGCGTTTCCTCTATGACTGTCCTCATGACGAGTTCAAGCGAGACCTATTCTCGCTGGGCTTCCCTCCACTGCCGAGGTATATCGTGGACCATAAGGATTCCCACGGCAACCTTGACCGTCCGGTGACTGATGATGACTTTGAGGATTTCCAGTGCGTGTTTGCGGAGCACGAGGGAGCAGTGACAGCACCGTCAACAGGTCTGCACTTCACCCGACAGCTGTTGAAGCGCATGGAGATACGCGGTATAAAGTCGGCTTTCGTAACAGTGCACAGCAGCCTCGGAAACTTCAATACCATAGAGGTGGAGGACCTGTCAAAGCACAAGATGGACTCTGAGGAGATGCACATCACAAGAGAGGCTTGCGACATCATCAATAATACAAAGAAAAGCGGACACAAACTGCTTGCAGTGGGAGCCAGCGTACTCAAGGCTACGGAGACCACAGTGGGCACCGACGGCATGCTGAAGGAGTATGACGGATGGACCAATAAGTTCATATTCCCTCCATACCAGTTCGGACTGGCTGACAACCTGCTTGTCAATCTCTATCATCCAATGTCAACAATGCTTATGTCAACCTGCGCTTTCGGTGGTTACGAGATTGTGATGGAGGCATACAAGCAGGCATTGAAGGCAGGCTTCAAGGTGGGATGCTTTGGCGATGTCATGCTGATAGTCAATGATTAACGAACTATAATTTACTACTACTATGGCAGAGAACCTAAACAACAATGATGAGAAAAAGGATGGGAGGTATCATCATCATCACCACCATCATCATCACTCATCATCTGAGAGCTCAACATCTGACGGCTCATCGTCACACCACCACCATCACCACCACCACAGCAGTGTAAGGCTGGTGAAAGGCAAACGCTCCGGACGACTACCGTGGGCTGAGGGACTGGTAGTGATATTGCTATGTTTAGTGTTGTTCTTTGTCATTGTGATGTGTAGCAAGCTCGTATCGTAGGAGATGACAGACACACATACCGCATACCTTGCGTATGGTTCTAACATAGGAGAGAAAGAGGAGAATATCCTCAACGCATACAGAATGACAGAGGAGAGGGTGGGGCGCATCGTGCGGCGCTCCGCTATGATGCGCTCTGAACCTTGGGGCTTTAAGTCTGATAACGGTTTCGTGAACAGCGTGGCGTGTGTGGAGACCATACTTACACCACACCAGTTGCTGGAGGTCACGCAGAGCATAGAGCGCGCTATGGGGCGCACGGAGAAATCACATGGCGGAGTGTATCATGACCGTATAATAGATATTGACATACTGCTGTATGATGATATAACGCTCAATGACGCAGACCTTGTCATACCGCATCCGCTGATGCATGAGAGAGACTTCGTAATGAAGCCCCTGAACGAGATAAGACACACTTAAAATAATAAACTATGAAAAATCTACTGATTGTAACAGCCTTTATGCTCTCGGCAAGCGGCAGCTATGCTGACAGCAAGACGCTCAGGGTGAGCGTTACCAACCCATCAAAGGAGGCGCGCGCTAATGTGCCCGTGGTGGTGAAAGTTGACGATGACGTGCGCTCTGCTCAGGTAAAGCTGGGGGATGAGACAGTGATATATCAGCTTGACGACCTTGACGATGACGGACTGTATGACGAGCTGGCTTTCCTTGCTGACCTCGGCAAGCGTGAGACAAAGACCTACACCGTGACACTGAGCACTGAGGGTGAGCCCGCACATTTTGATAATCGCACATACGGTTACCTCGGCATACGCGATCGCTCTGAGAAGAACCAGAAGCACCAGCGCATCACGTCGGTGACTTTCCCTAAGGACACCAATCCGTATAACTATATCTATCCGCATGGAGCAGTGATGGAGAATGACATGGTAGGCTTCCGTGTGTATGCCGACCACCGTCAGTCTCTGGACTATTACGGTCATCGCAATCACAAGATGGATATTGCAGAGACCGCTTTCTACACTACTCAGGAACAGCGTGACAAAGGCTATGGAGAGGATGTGCTCTATACAGGCTCTACATACGGTTGCGGCGCGCTGCACGGTTGGGATGGCAAGAAGTCGGTAATGTTTGACAATGTGAGAAACCGCACACAGACAGTGGTGTGTGAGGGACCGGTGCGCACCATCCTTGATATTACAAACAAGGCATGGAGGCCATACGAGGGATGCAAGCCTGTTGACATACGCACGCGTTACCTGTTGTACTATGGACACCGTGACGTGGAGGTGCAGGTGCAGTTCTCACGTCCTGTGGCTGACATACCACTCTCTACCGGTATCGTTGATATAGTAGAAGGCTCAACAGAGTTCTCTGACAAGGCTGGTCTGCGTGGCGACTGGGGCAGGGCATGTGCCGGCAATAACCCGAAGGTGTATGACACCATTACCGTAGGACTGGGCATCTATGTGCCAAAGCAGTATTACAAGGCTGACTCACACTTTACCGATGGTAAGGACCACCTGCCTAACCAGGCTTATGTGCAGGTCGTAGGTACGGAGACAGACAACATTTACTATTGGTTTACTGCAACATGTGATATCGAGACATTCGGTTTCAAGGACATGGATGCATGGTTCAAGTACCTGAAGGAGTGGAAGAAAGAGATGGAGAAACCAGTATGCATTAAGATAGAATAGGAGCTATAGTAACTATAGTATTTATAGTACCTATAAGAAAAAAAGAAAACTAACTCATAATTCATAACTCATAACTAACCAGATGGAAGCTGTATTTTCATACATCATTGGCCTTGGTGCCGCTGTTATGATGCCAATTATCTTCACCATACTCGGTGTTTGCATAGGCATCAAGTTCTCAAAAGCCCTGAAGAGCGGACTCTACGTCGGCGTAGGTTTCGTAGGACTAAGTATCATTACTGCATTGCTCGTTGACACTATGTCACCTGCACTGGGAAAGGTAGTGGAGATTTACGACCTGAAGCTGCAGGTGTTCGACATGGGATGGCCTGCTGCTGCATCTGTCGCTTACAATACTTTGGTAGGCTCATTCATCATTCCTGTATGTCTGGGCGTTAACCTCGTGCTGCTGCTTACAGGCTGCACTCGCACAGTCAACATCGACCTGTGGAACTACTGGCATTTTGCTTTCATCGGCGCCGTGGTTTATTTCATGACCGACTCTATAGCATGGGGCTTCTTCGCTGCCATCATCTGCTATATACTCACACTCGTAATGGCAGACATGACCGCCAAGCGTTTCCAGAAGTTCTATCCTGGCATGGATGGTATATCTATTCCTCAGCCTTTCTGTCAGGGTTTCATGCCTTTCGCTATCGTTATCAACAAGGCACTGGATTACGTTCCCGGCATAAACAAGGTGAATATCGACTCTGAGGGTATGAAGAAGAAGTTCGGTCTCTTCGGCGAGCCTCTCTTCCTCGGTGTGCTGATAGGTATCATCATCGGCTGCCTTGCTTGCAAGGATGGCAAAGAACTTGTTGACAACATCCCTACCACACTGCAGATAGGCATCAAGATGGGTGCCGTTATGGAGCTCATCCCACGTATCACTTCACTCTTCATCGAGGGTCTGAAGCCTATCGCAGAGGCTACCAAGGAGCTTATCGCGAAGAAGTTTGGCGAGGACAAGGAACTCTACATCGGTATGTCACCAGCACTTGTCATCGGTCATCCTACCACATTGGTAGTGTCACTGCTCCTCATCCCTGTAACACTGGTACTCGCCGTTGTTCTTCC
>JAEEGF012129788.1_pt1 | contig 15219 bp, 10 predicted proteins | sample 9134171 | NCBI WGS metagenome assembly JAEEGF01 (sample SAMN16246542, study PRJNA631951) | gut metagenome | biome: gut microbiome; feature: rumen; material: AP-attached | host: Bos | place: Iran: Karaj | collected 2018-10 | reverse complement strand
CCCTTCTCTCCCATTCCTGGGCATCGACTCTCGCCCAATCCTGTGGAGGTACTCCGGCGTTGGGCGCGCAGAAACGCACGGTTCCGTCGGAACTCTCAGAGGTGTTCCTGTAGCCCCATCCGTCAGAAGGGCATGGCTCGATCGGATCATTGACCTGGCAGGTCCCGATGCGGAACTTGGCGAGATTGTTCTTGTCCTCGTCAGGAGTGTTCTCCCAAAGAGGCCAGAATCCCTCTCCCGGCAGAAATACCACCATCAGCGGCCGGTCATCTCCGAAGCCGTAATGCCTGTAGGCAGGGTCTTGGGCATATTTCTCCCAAACAAATCCGGCGACCTGGTTCCAGTATTTCATGGTCCAGGCGGCTGGATTGCCTATGAATATCAAGAACTCCATCTCCTTCTCATGGCAGACGGTGACAATGTTGTCGAGCATCTTCCCGAACTCGTTCCAAGCGGGATGGACGCCTTCAAGGTGGATCGCTCCGCCCTCTCCCATCTCCCACTCCGGAGGGTTCGTGAAGTCCACGCTGACCACATTGATTCCGGCATCCTTGACTTTTTGGAGAATGTCACGGACCTGGTCGATGTCTTTGTAGTCATGGGCCGGATTCCATTGATCCTGAACAAGGAAGGTGGAACCTGAATTCATGTTCCTGCAGCAGATCAGCAGGTGGCAGACCGGCACGGGACCTTTCTGGGTTTTCGGCCCGCATGCTGGAAGGATGATCGCGGACAAGATGGCGAGCGCGGCGTACAGGATTTTTCTCATATCGACAATCTTAATGGTTTCACGGTTTTTTACACGTTAAAGATAGCGATTATTTGGTTATATTTGTGATATTATGAGACAGTGTGACCGGCAGGGCGCACACATACATGGCTCCGGTCTGGGCACCGAAACTTGGAAAGACTGTGATGAAGGCTAAGCAAATATCAAAGCGCGGAGGTGTCGTGGGTGTCCGTTTGGGTACGGGCAGGGTGTACATTACTGGTAACGCGCAACTTTTCATGGTAGGGGATATCCCTTTTGATTTGTAATGTAACTATTTATATGAGAATTATTTCCAGACTTTTTGCAGCTGGCGTTTTCCTTTCGGTACTGCTGCTGACCGCTTGTGCGGCCGAGCCTATCAAGGGCGTTATCATCACCGGCCAGAACAACCACAACTGGCCGGTCAGCCATAAGGCCATTAAAATGACTCTTGAGAATTCAGGGCTTTTCAAAATGGATTTGGCCATCTCGCCTGCGGCGGGGGAGGACATGTCCTCCTTCGATGTGGATTTCAGTAAATATGCTTTCGTTTTCCTCGACTACAATGGGGATCCTTGGCCCGAGAAGATGAACACAGACTTCTTGGAATATGTCAAGAACGGTGGTGGTGTCGTGGTTTACCATGCGGCGGATAATGCCTTCGCCGACTGGGATGAGTACAACAAGATAATCGCCCTTGGAGGTTGGGGCGGAAGGAACGAGAAATCAGGACCTTATGTGTATTGGAAGGATGGATCGCAAGTCCGTGACACTACCGCTGGTCCTGGCGGTTCCCACGGAGCAAGGCATGAGTTCATCATGAACCGGAGAGTCGCCTCTCACCCTATAATTGATGGCCTTCCGGAGCGCTGGAAGCATGCCAGCGACGAGCTTTATGACAGGATGAGAGGCCCGGGAGACATCAATGATCTCCTTTACACTGCATATTCCCCGATAGAAAAGGGTGGATCGGGTCGTGAGGAACCCCTTGTCTTTACTGTGGAATATGGCAAAGGCAGGATATTCCACATCATGTTAGGTCATTGCGGTGACACTTTGGAGGATAATCCAGCAATGCAATGCGCTGGTTTCCAAACGCTTCTGCTTAGAGGCGCCGAGTGGTGCGCCACGGGTGAGGTTAAGCAGGAAGTCCCCGCCGATTTCCCGACGGAGACAGCGGTCTCGCTCCGCCCTGACTATAAACAGCCTTAATCATTTTTTCCGCTTATTAGTGGCAAGATTCCCGGATTCCTGTGTTTATATAATAGATGAAGGCCAAAGTATCAGCAATATCCAGACTGCGGATCGGGGTGGACGGCGAGGGGGTAACTACCCTTGTCGCTTTCATGCTATGCCCTCTCTCATGTGAATATTGCCTCAATCCGCAAACATTGTCGGTCTCATATTCCCATAAAGAGTATTCTCCATCAGAACTGTACGAGGAGTTGCGCAAGGACGAGCTGTATTTTCTGGCGACAGGGGGAGGAGTGACTTTCGGGGGAGGTGAACCTCTTTTGAACCATCAGTTTATCAATGAGTTCCGGAGCGTTTGCGGAGATCAGTGGAGGATTAATCTCGAGACTTCACTGAATGTCCCGTCATCCTTCCTTGAGACCGTCATCCCCGTGACCGATGAATATCTGATTGACATCAAGGATATGAATCCGGCCATTTACAAGAGCTACACGGGTAGGGACAATTCCTTGGTGCTGAGGAATTTGCGAATCTTGGCAGAGCGGAGACTCACTGATAAATGCGTTATTCGCCTCCCGCTGATCAATGGTTACAATACTTCTGAAGATGTGGCCAGGAGTGAGTCTGAGGTGCTTGCTTTGGGTTTTGACAGAATTGATAAATTTCAATACGATACAGACTATGCAAAGAGGAAAAGAAATCTGCAAAATGCTTAAGGAGATCCGTCGCCGGATCGCTATGGAGAACGACATTGAGTTAGTCACCTCTGAGTGCCGCCACAAAGGTTCTTGTGCCGGCACCTGCCCAAAATGTGAGGCTGAGGTCGCTTATCTTGAGAGCCAGTTGGCCGCCCGCAAAAGACTTGGTAAGGTGGTGAAAGTGGTCGGCTTATCCATGGGGCTAGCGGCTCTCGCTCCCGTGACATTCACTTCTTGCCACCCTCATGACGGGGATCTGGAAGTCATTGAACTACAAGGGGATGTTATGCCCCCTGATGAAAACCCGGAGTAGTTGTCCTATTACTTAGCAGGACGCTTATAACCGTCATTAGTTGCGCGTTGCGACATCGTCGCGATGCGCTTTTCTGTTGACGGGTGGTCTGAGAATATCTCCGAGACGGCTGAGCTGGACGACGCTGCCTGCGTTCCAGCGGAGGCTCCACCGTTGGAAAGGCTCAACAGTTTCTCGAACGACATGGCCATAGCCCAAGGGTTCCTTTTGTGGGCGACCAGGAAATCGTAGCCATAATCGTCAGCCTGAGCCTCTTGTTTCCTTGAGAATTTGGCGCTCATGAGAGCCTCTCCAAGGTCTCCGAGCTGAGAAGCTGTCAGGACCGCTAGAGTGCCTCCTGTCGAAACCACGGCATCCCTTATGGCTGAGTTCCTGAGAGCCGTCTTGTACTGCTTCAGGGAATGTTTCAGAGCCACATGGCCGATCTCATGGCCAACCACTCCGAGGACCTCGTCGTCTGTCATCCTGTCGAGAAGCCCGGTGTAGATCCTGACGCTTCCGTCAGCGCAGGCGAAAGCGTTGACGTCGTTGGTCTGATAGACCTTGAAATTAAGGGGAGTGCCATCGACTTCCGTGATACCCTTGGTGAGGTTACGTACCCTTTTGACATAGGCGTTACTCTCGGGCAGAACGGGACTCTGAGCGTCAAGCTGTGCGACGTACTGGCTGACATATGCCTTCATCTGCTCATCTGTGACAGAAGCTGCCTGGGCGATCTTGGCTCCGCTGGAAAGAAGATAAGCGGGGTTGAAATACTCACCGCAGGACACCAGAAGCATGGCCGAAGCCAGCAATGACAAAATCTTTTTCATATCAGTAATACTTTCTGTTTTTCCGTTTTAGCAAATATACTTATTTGTTTGACAATCACAAAAGATGCCATATTAGCCCCTCTTGTTTTCCGCGATAGTGAAGCCGACTGAGTAGGAGTTGCCGGAATCGTCCACGACGGTGACAGAGTGTTTGCCAGGGGAGGGATTGAGCCTCATTTGGTGTATGTACCTGGTCTCCCCGACATATTCATTGTCAAGATGCCAGTACACAGTGCAGTCGGGAGTCCTGTGGGCAAGATTGAAGGTCACTCCTGCGATGCTTCCGTCGAGTTGCCTCGGGATGTAGATTATGGCTCCTCCTTCGGGGTAGATGAACTCCATGGGGGCATAATCGTCCATGTTGGCGGGGATGTACGGGTCGTATTCTGGATGGTGCTGGCGGTAGTACCATTCCATCGAAGGCGGGAGTATGAAGGTCCTGATCCCATCGATTGTCCTGTGGTAGGGGCAAGGCTCCGTCCTAACTGCCTTTTGCGGAAGTATCAGAGTGTCAATATGTTCGCAGCTCAGTCCTGCCAGATGACCAGATTCGTGGCAGACTTCCATCGTTATGTATTCACCAGGGGCGGGCTCCTTGAACCAGCCATTCACCGCATAGGCGCCTTCCTCATCCTTGACCGGGAGCAGGTTGAATATGTCAAACATCACCGGACCTGCCGTCCTCGCCCCGGTGAGTCCCGGGACACCTTGGCCTTGAGCGTTTCCAGCCCAGACTCCGACAGCATAGTCCGCTGTCGTGCCGACGGCCCAGGCATCCCTGAAGCCGTAGCTTGTCCCCGTCTTCCATGCTACTTTTTTAAGTGACCTGACAAGCCTCCAGTCCATCTCATCAGGCCTGTTGACCTCTTTTAACGCATCGAAGGTGTACCATAGGGAACACTTGTCTGTCAAGGGGAAACCGCTGAGTCTCTCGCCTTTACGCGAGATCTCGCGAGCCGAGGCCTGATACGAGGCTGACATCTTGGCATACATCTGGGTTATGTCAAGGAGTGTGGCTTCGCCACCGCCAAGGATCAGCGACAGGCCGTAATGAGAGGCGCTTTTGGTCAATGTAGTCAGACCCGCCTTTCGGAGAATGTCCAAAAACTTCGGCACACCGAATCTCCTGAGCATGTGGACCGATGGGACATTGAGTGAGCGAGCGAGCGCCTCCGAGGCTGGGACCGCTCCGGCGAACTCACGGTTGAAGTTCTGTGGAGAGAAACCGTTGAGGTTGACCGGCACGTCAGGAAGGAGAGTGTAGGGAAGAATCTCCCCGTCTTGGAGCAAGGAGCAGTAAAGCACTGGTTTCAGAATACTTCCCGTGCTTCTTGGGGAGCGGGCGATATCGACATCCGCGCCTGGTCTTTTACGGTCCGGATCGGCGTTACCGACGTATGCGAGAATCTCACCAGTCTTCACATCGGCCACGACAGCGGCAAGGTCATTTATTCCTGTGATAGAGAATTCGTCGTTCCACTGGTCGGCTATCTCTTGGACTTGCCTTTGGAGATGTATGTCGATTGTGGTGCGTACCCTCTCACCTTTTGAGATTTTGGAATAGTATTCAGTCAGGTGGCGGGCATCCATCGGAAGAGCCACCGGCTCAAGCGGAAGTGGCTCATCAAGAGCAAGTTCCAGATCAAGGTCATCCAGTTTGCCTCTCTTGTGAAGGTCTCTCAACAGGCGATTTCTTTTCGCCAGCAACCTTTCCCGGTTCCGGCCGGGATGGATGTCGGAAGGGGCGTTTGGCAAGACGGCAAGAGTCGCTGCCTCTCCCCAGGACAGTTCCTCTGGAGGACGGCCGAAATATCTCCATGAAGCGGCCTCGATTCCCACGACATTTCCCCCGTATGGGGCGTGGGAGGCATAGAGGGCGAGAATCTTCTTTTTGGAAAGCCTCAATTCAAGTCTGGTTGCCAGGACGGACTCTATGATTTTTTGCCAAAACGTCCTTTCCTTTCCTCGGGAGAGGCGGATGACCTGCATGGTTATGGTGCTGCCTCCGCTGGTCACTCTGCCGGCTTTGATATTCCCGATCGCGGCCCTTACGATTGAGACGGGGTTCACACCGGGGTGATAAAGGAACCATCTGTCTTCGAATTCGATAATGGCTTCCTTGAATTTGTCGGGAACATTGTCAGATGGAGGAAACCGCCATTGACCGTCAGAAGCGATCCTGGCTCCGAGAAGTTCCCCATTCCTGTCCTCGATGACCGTGGAATAGGAGGTCCCTTTGAACAGGTTCCTTGGCAGGCATAGGAGGTAGCCAATCAAGATGGCGGCGACCAAAATCAGTATTGGTCGCCGCACATTCTTGAATTGTACCTTCTTGCCCTTCATTTATTCAGCTGTGACCTTCGCCGTACCAGAGGCGGAGTTGGCGCTGATGTGGGCATCGTAGAGAGCCTCGCACTTGACGGAAGGAAGTGTGAACTCACCCTCGTAGGCTGCGTGCATCTTGACCTTGAAGGTCTTGCTCTTTCCTCTTGAGAGGTCGAAGTACCAGATGACACGGTCGTCACGGATGTCGCGGTAGCTGAAGTTGCTCCTGGACTCACCCGAGCCGAACAGCCTGTCGTTGAATATCTCCCAACCGGAAGGAACTACCTCAGTCAGAGCGAGATTGGTGTAGTCCTTCATCGAACTGGTGTTTCCGACAGTGATTGTGACTGTGAAGTCGGTTCCCTGCTGGATCTGGGCGGGGTTGATAACCTTGCCATTGGAAGAGGTGTAGGTTACGGTCATGGAAAGGCCGTTGTTGCGAGCCTCGTTCTTCACTCCAAACTCGGGCACTGTGGATGTGACCAAGGTGGCGTAGATGACTCCGTCGGAAGTGTTCTTCACATCAGCCGACCCGCTCTTTGTGTCGAGGGCCAGGGTGTTGACTGACTTGGCGCTCTTCACCGGAGTGGTGTTCCCAGCCTGTGTCACCTCCGCGGAGAGGTTGCCTGTGTTGACCTTGGCTGCAAGAGCGGCCATCGACTTGGAAGCGAAAGCGCTCTCCTGGGTTGAGTACCAACCTCCTGTCATGGACTTGGCTACCTCCTGGGCGAGATCCATGGCGGAAGGAATGTCATCGATGAGCACACAGGTCTCAAGGGCGACCGCCTTGTCGCGGGTGGTGGATCCGAAGGTCCTTCCCGCGTCGGAGTATTCCATGAAGTCAGTCCTCAAGTTGGCCACCATCTCCTTGGCGATGTTCTTCTTGCCGGCCGCGGCATAAGCGGAGGCAAGCATCCATCCTGCCTGGAGTGTCAGGTTCTCACTGCCCTTCAGGCGGTTCATCGCACCGCTCTCAGGCTCACCCTTCAGGGCGAGAGTGTAGAGCCTGTAGGCCTGCTCGAAGTCCCAAAGAGGATAATCCGGATTGGCTCGGTAGTCCTGGACGGCTTTCTTCTGGTATCTTGCCCAGCTGGCGAGGACTCCCTTGCTGACATTGAATCCACTCTGGGAGGCCATGACCATGAACTGTCCGGCCATCGAGCTGATCCAACTGTTGGCATCGGAATTACCGGGCCAGTAAGCGAAGCCGCCGCTTCCAAGCTGCCTCTGGTAGAGCTGCTGGAGAATCGTCGGGATGAGATTCTCGGCTTCTTTCTTCTTGTCATCAGGCAGCATGTCCTTGATAGAGAGGAGGGTGATACCGCGGGATGCCAGCTGCTCGCTGCAGTCGTAGCTGTAGTCCTTCATGAACTTGAATATTCCTTCATAGTCAACTGAAGGGAAGCTGGCAAGCTCGAGTGTGGCCCACTGGTCAGGACCCTGATTGAACGGTGAGAAGCCGAAGTGTTTCGACTCACCCTTGCCGATCATCTGGCGAGTGACAGTGATTGTGGCAGGGTTGGGATTCCTGACGGAGATCTCGATTGTCTCACCGGCCTTGTGACCGTTGCCGTCGGCGGAGACGGTGACCTTGGCCACCCCCTCTCCAGTCGCCTCGAGAGCGAACTTGACGAGTTTGTCTCCCGGCTTGTCGAAGCTCACGGAGGCCTTATCGTCACCGACGAGCTTCAGAGGACCTTCGACCTTAACGGTGACATTGGCGTTCTTGACACCATCCTCGAGCGCGAACACGTTCACAGGCAGGGTGACCTTCTCGCCCGTACCGATGACTCTCGGGAGAGTCGGGAGCACCATCAGAGGTGACCTGACGGGGACGGTCTTGTCAGCGTTGCCGTATTGCGCGCCATGGGCGGCCACAAGCATTACCCTCACGCTTCCGACATACATCGGGAGGGTGATCTTATGTGTCGCTGAACCGTTCTGCAGTGTGAAAGGACCTATAAACTTGACAACTGCGTTGAACCTGTTGTCCTTCTTGGCTCCGACCTGGAGACTCTCGTCACCACCGATGCTGAACATCGGTGAGAACCTGCCGCTGTAGGCTCCGATGACATAGTCATAAAGATCCCATGTGCTGACTCCAAGAGCCTCTCTCTCGTACATCGCCTTCCAAGGGTCTGGGGTCTTGAATCCGGTCAGGTCAAGCAGACCTTCGTCCACGATTGCCAGTGTGTAAGTCATCGGCTTGCCGGAGTTCTCCTTGATCTTGACCTTGAACTCTTCCTCGGGACGGAGGACGTCAGGCATCTCGATGACCGGCTCGAGGTGGGAATTCTTGTCATTGACAAGGATGGGCTGCACACCATAGAGCCTGATAGGCAGATCATTGTCAGCCCTCTCGTGAGGCTGGATCAAAGAGATGTGGATGAAGAAGTTAGGCGCCATCTCGGGGGTCACCTTGAAGGTGTAGGTCACATCGCCTTCGCCGGAGGTCTTGACCCATTTCCTGGAAAGGACAGCCCTGGAGTTCTCGAGGGACACCAAAGCCTGACCCTTCGCAGCGGCGGGGATATAGACCGTGACGGTCTCGCCCACGTCGTAGGACTCCTTGTCAGTGGAGAATGAGAGCATGCTCAGAGCTTCGGGATCCGCTTTGGAGGATCTTCCCCTGTAAGCCGGCCAATCGACATAGATGATGTCTCCAGCCATATGACCGCTGGTGTTGTTCTTCACGAGCACGAGGTAACGGCCCCATTCGGGATAATCCACACGGAACGGGATTGAGCTTCCATTTTTGGCGGATCTCATTGATCCTGAGGCGATCATCTCGGTAGACTTGCTGTTGACATAGGAGTCCAGACTCTCGTTGCGGCTCTCCCACCACCAGCTCCACTTGATCTTGTAGATTGAATATGAGAGGTTGTCGTTGGCCACGGAGGCTCCGTCCTTGTCAACCACCGCCACATCGATCTTGTAGTCCTTGTCGGTCTCAAGCCAGTGGCTGCCACCTTCCTCAGGAACTTTTACTCCGACATAAGAGGTGTAAGGCGAATAGGGGACAGTCATAGTGTTGAAACTGATGTCTCCGCCCGGCTCCTCAACCGTAGTGACGAGGTCGGCTGTCAGCATGCCGGGAGCGTCGCCAGCCTTTGGAGTCTCAACGCTGATCCTGAGCTCTCCGTTTTGGTCGAGACGATTGTTCACGACCTCATACTCGCTGTTGTAGTATCTGGTCATAGGAGCAGTGAAACGGTAGCCCTCAAATCCCTTGAATGATGAAGGGCCCTGACGCAGGGTCATGTTCACCTTGGCGTTCAGGCCAGAGGCGGGCGGACCGGTCAACCAGTTGGAAGCCAAGAAGATAGGAAGCCTGCTTCCGCCTTGGATCGCGCCTTCTCCAAGATCGAGATTGATCTTCAGCCTGTTAGGCTTGACACTTTCAATATTCAATGACTTATGGAAGGATGCGCCACCGATCTTGAAGTAGGCGTTCCATGTTCCGGTCGGGTCCTCCTGCTTGGTGGGAATATTGAACACATAGAAGCCGTCCTTGCCATTGCCATTGACATTCTTGGCGTAGAAGCGTCCTTCAGGTGTGTAAAGCTCCATGATGGCCGGATGGCTGTCAGGTATCTTATCTTCCTTGTCCTCCAGGATCAGACTGACATGGAGAGTGTCTCCTGGTCTCCAAACGCCCCTTTCACCATAGATAAAGGCTTTGAGTCCCTTGTCCAGAACCTTGCCGCCAACATCGAATCGGCTGAGGGTCTTCTCGTCTCCGGCTGAGACTTTGAGGTAGCTTGTCGCGCCGCCTCTCTTCGCCACCACAGCGAAAGGTTTTCCAGAGAGTGACACCTCTGCCATTCCGTCAGTGCCGGTCTTCGCATAACCGATCTCCTTGAGCTGGTAGCTGTACACATAGAGTTCGGCATTGAATACCGGCTCAGCGGAGATGATGTCGCTGACGCTGACCCAAATCTTGTCACCGTCGGCGTATTTAGCAATGACTCCGAGGTTGGAGGTAAGGAGATTGATGCTGGGGAACCTGCTCTCCTCCATGTAGTAGGTAGGTTTCATCGGGTTTTCCCGGTCTTCCCACTCATATTCATCCCAATCGTAATAAGACTCGTAGAACCACGGGGAAGGAGTGTCCCAAGCCGTGAAGTCCTCGTCCGAGCCGTTCTCTGAATATAAACTCACCAGCTCATTCGTGGGTGTGCCACTCTTGAACTCAACGGATTTGCCGTAAACGGAATAGTCCTGCTTGAAAGAAATGCTTATCCTGTAGATGGCACCGGCCTCCTGCTTGAAGAGTCCGGAAAGATCGACGCTGTAGTCCTGCCACTTGTGGAGATTCTTGGAAGGATCCGAATCGAGGCGGACACATCTCTTGTAAACAAGTCTTCCGCTGCGTCTCAATGAGTTATCTCCGTCCAAGTCATTTTCCTGGAGGAACATCAGCACGTTATCCTCGTAGATCTGTATGACCTTGATATCCACGGCGTTAAGGTTGACCGCCTTGAAGGGGAGGATCAACTCTTTTGAGTTGGGGAGGATGTTCCCCGAGAGAGGAATCTCGACAGCGGGTTTCTCCTCAGCGGCGGTGAAAGACTTGGTGAAGTTCTGTCCGAGGGCGGCTCCGTCGAAACTCTTCACATTGCCGGCTACGGTGAGGGTGATGGGTCCGTCCTCGGGATTCTCGTAAAAGACTTTGACCCTGGAATTGTCGGATTGGATGTAATACCTTCCGACTCCGTCCAAAGTGAAAAGCCCTGAGTTGTCCGCGACGTCCTGTACCGGATTGGAGAAGAACACGTTGATGTACGGATCCTCAGCCTCGACTCTCTCTGCGCTGACAATCTTGAATCCGGACATTGACGGGATCGTGGTCTCGATCTTGGAATCCGTCACGAACCCAGTGTCTCCGGATTTCATAGTGATTTTCAGATTGTTATCCCTGTCGTTCCTGGTCAGCCCGACCACATCGAAGTGGTAGTTGAGCTGGTCCTGACCGGCAGTGACAGTCAGCTCTCCGGAACGGTCGGAATACTCATAGCTGATCATCTTGCGGACTTTCTCGATGGGAAGCTCCTCCGTCAGGGCGATAGTTCCGCTGACGCTTGCCTTGTCGGGCGATGCCGGAGTGATTGTGATGTCATCCAACGAGAGGACAGCCTCTTTGATTGCCACTAAGAAGTTGAAAGTGAACTTGTTGAACTTGGAAGACCCTACTTTTTGGATCTTGTCCAGACGGAGCTTTCCGGTGTATGCCTGTCCAGGCTTCAGTGCTCCTGCCTCGGGAATGAACTCGATGGTGTTCTGGGATAACCATCTTGCTGTTCCTTTGATGGAAGGGGTGAAAGTGAGCACACCTTCCTTGATGTCCGCTCCTGGAGTGACATCGTGGATGTCCGAGGTCAGTTCCACACGGATCGTGGACCTGTCGGAGATGATACCACCGGTGTACGCTTTGATGAATGTGGCGAATTCCGTGCTTTGCCCCTTGCTCTTTCCAAAGCGGCTGCAGGATGGCGCCATGGCCGCCACCGCGGCCAGCAACAAGATGGCCATTATGGCCTTTACTGATTTCTTCATAAGTCAGAGAGTTTATAACCTCAAATATATATATTATTTCTGAATATTCATAAAAAGTGCTCCCGATTCTGGCCAAAAATGGGGCGGGTGACAATTTGTCAGTAGGTCTGTGGTGGCACAGCCTTTGATTCTTTTTCCGTGCCTCCGAGAGGTTCGGAGGATGACTGATAATAACGTAAACAAATTCTAATATCATGATTAAACCATTGGCAGACAGAGTCTTGATCGAGCCCAAGGAGGCTGAGACAAAGACAGCTTCGGGAATCTACATTCCTGACACAGCAAAAGAGAAACCCCAGCAGGGGAAAGTGATCGCCGTCGGTCCCGGAAAGAAGGACGAACCGATGGAGGTCAAGGTTGGTGATGTGGTCCTTTATGGCAAATATGCCGGAACCGAGGTCACTGTCGAAGATAAGAAGTATCTGATTGTCAAGCAGTCAGACATCCTGGCTATTCTGTAAAACAATCGGGAGGAAAAGATTATGGCAAAAGAGATAAAATTCAATGTTGATGTCCGCTCCAAGATGAAGGAAGGAGCTGACGCTTTGGCTGACGCCGTGAAGGTCACTCTCGGTCCCAAGGGCCGTAATGTGGTAATCGACAAGAAGTTCGGTGCTCCTCAGGTGACAAAGGACGGTGTGACTGTCGCAAAGGAGATTGAGCTTGAGGACAGGTATGCCAATATGGGCGCCCAGATGGTCAAGGAGGTCGCCTCCAAGACTAACGAGCAGGCTGGTGACGGTACAACGACCGCTACCGTTCTCGCTCAGGCGATTATCAATGTGGGTCTTAAGAATGTCACTGCGGGAGCTAACCCGATGGACCTCAAGAGGGGAATCGACAAGGCTGTCGCCGCGGTTGTCAAGGGCCTCCAGAAGCAAAGCAAGAAGGTCGGTAACGACTATTCCAAGATCGAGCAGGTCGGAACAGTCTCCGCCAATAACGACAGCACCATAGGAAAGCTCATCGCTGACGCTATGTCAAAGGTGAAGGGTGATGGTGTGATCACTGTCGAGGAAGCCAAAGGTACTGAGACTGAGGTCAAGGTTGTCGAGGGTATGCAGTTTGACAGGGGTTACATCTCTCCTTACTTCATGACCAATCCAGACAAGATGGAGACCGTTCTCGATGATTGCTCCATCCTTATCTGCGACAAGAAGATCTCCACGATGAAGGATCTCCTGCCTATTCTCGAGCCCGTGGCTCGCGAGGGAAGAGCTCTTCTCATCATCGCTGAGGATGTGGACGGCGAGGCTCTCACAACCCTCGTTGTCAATAAGTTGCGTGGTACCTTGAAGATCGCCGCGGTCAAGGCTCCTGGCTTTGGTGACCGCCGCAAAGAGATGCTTCAGGACATCGCCACCCTGACCGGCGCCATCGTCGTTTCGGAGGAGAGGGGATTCACTCTCGAGAACACGACTCCTGACATGCTCGGAAAGGCCGAGAAGGTGACCATCACAAAGGACAACACCACGATTGTCGGTGGCTATGGCGTCAAGGAAGACATCGCTGACAGGGTCGCCCAGATCCGTAAGCAGATCACTACCACCACTTCCGACTACGATAGGGAGAAACTTCAGGAAAGGCTTGGCAAGTTGGCCGGCGGTGTCGCCGTCCTTTATGTCGGTGCAGGTTCTGAAATTGAGATGAAGGAGAAGAAGGATAGGGTTGAGGATGCGCTCAACGCTACCCGTGCCGCTGTCGAGGAAGGCTATCTGCCTGGTGGCGGTGTCGCTTACATCCGCGCCGCTGAGGCTCTTAAGAATCTCAAGGGTGAGAACGAGGATGAGACCACAGGTATTCACATCGTGGCCCGCGCCATCGAGGAGCCTCTGCGCCAGATCGCGGAGAACGCCGGTGTTGAGGGAAGTGTCATTATCCAGAAGATCCGCGAGAACAAGGGTGACTATGGCTACAACGCCCGCACTGATGAGTTCGTCAACCTCTTCGAGGCTGGTGTCATCGATCCTACAAAGGTCGCTCGTGTCGCTTTGGAGAACGCCGCTTCTGTCGCCGGAATGTTCCTCACGACTGAATGTGGCATTGTTGACATCCCCGAGAAGGAGCCTGCCGCTCCCGCTATGCCCGCTGGTGGCATGATGTAATCGACATCTCAGGTTTTATGAAGAGGTGGGGCCGTCATTTGGCCTCACCTTTTTCTTTTTTATAATTAAATGTTGTAAATTAGTCGGAAATAAATCATTCGGTCATGTATATAGTTAATAGTTACGGTTTGGCAGTGTTCTTCTGCTTCGTGATCATGCTTTGCTGGGGTTCTTGGGGAAACACTCAGAAACTCGCCGCCAAGAGTTGGCGTTATGAACTCTTTTATTGGGACTATGTAATCGGAATGGTCTTGTTCGCTCTCCTTCTTGCTTTCACCTTTGGCAGCATAGGCTCTCAGGGCCGTCCGTTCCTTACAGACTTGGGACAGGCTTCGGCGTCAAGCATCGGATGGATCATCCTTGGTGGAGTGATATTCAATGCCTCCAACATCCTTCTGTCCGCTTCGATCTCCCTTGCCGGAATGTCAGTGGCTTTCCCTTTGGGAGTGGGAATAGCGCTTGTGCTTGGAGTATTAAATAATTATAGGGTAGCCTTATCTCAAGGTGCCAGTACCGGCAATGTCGGCCTTCTCGCCACAGGAGTCGCTCTTGTGGTGATAGCCATAGTCTGCAACAGCATAGCCTCTAACATGAAGGGTGGCACTGAGGTGGATAAGGCTGGCCAGAAAAAGGGAATAGTGCTGGCGATTCTCGCTGGAGTCATTATGTCCTTCTTCTCGTCATTTGTGATGAGGGCAATGGATCTCACCAATTTCGCCGCCCCAGCTGCCGGAAAGGTCACTCCCTACACCGCTATTGTCATATTTACTGTCGGAGTCCTTTTGAGTAACTTCATCTTCAACACCATAGCGATGAAGAAGCCGGTTTCCGGCGATCCTGTATCTTATAAGGAATATTTCAAAGGCAACGCCAAGACTCATCTCGTCGGAATGCTTGGAGGTTGCATCTGGTGCCTCGGTACGGCTCTCAGTTACATCTCCGCTGAAAAGGCCGGTGCCGCCATCTCTTATGCTTTGGGTCAGGGAGCTCCCATGATTGCCGCCATTTGGGGCGTTTTTGTCTGGAAGGAGTTCCAAGGATCCAATAAAAAGGTCTATGGTCTTCTCGGACTGATGTTCCTCTTCTTTATCGCGGGACTGTCCCTTATAGTCGTCGCTGGCCTGTAAGGCCGATAATTTCGTGAACAGGACCTGTTGAAAACTTTTTTCGAAAAAAATTTGCAGGTTCCTGAAAAGATACTACCTTTGCACCCGCTTTTGAAAAAAGGCAGTATAAAAGATCATTGACAAGATTGAGGAACAGTACAAGCAAGTACCGAGAACAATTGTTCAAGAAAGAAATCGAGAGCGTTGATTCTTTTCAGTTGAAAGAGAATGAAGCTGCTGGGGTCGGACTGAGAATTATATAGTGTATATACAAAGAAGAGTTTGATCCTGGCTCAGGATGAACGCTAGCGGCAGGCTTAACACATGCAAGTCGAGGGGCAGCGGGTGTAGCAATACAT
>JAEEGF011967350.1_pt1 | contig 15220 bp, 16 predicted proteins | sample 9134171 | NCBI WGS metagenome assembly JAEEGF01 (sample SAMN16246542, study PRJNA631951) | gut metagenome | biome: gut microbiome; feature: rumen; material: AP-attached | host: Bos | place: Iran: Karaj | collected 2018-10 | reverse complement strand
GCTGAATAATTATTGCTACCAATATAAATTTCATGACTATCAGTAAGTATATAAAAAGTATTTGGGTCTTTAACTTCCATAGTTTCGAATTGCGCCTAAGTTCCAAACTTAAAAATTACTCTTTTATTTTTTTGAGGCATAAATATATCTCCTTTCTATACTATGTATTAATAGCCAATCTTATTTAGAAATAAGATTGGCTATTAACTTGCCTATAAGTTAGAGAAACTCTGGCCGAGAGTTTTTTTTAATAAGATTCGTCACTGATGTATTGAATCCCTTCTCCAACCCCGCAATTATATTATACCAAAAATTTTTAGAAATGTCAAATTTTTCCTTATTAATATTTTTATTAATTATTTAAAAGTGTAATTACTTTAATTTATTTCTTTAATTTTACCGTTTATATAAACCTCGCTCGGCTATACTTCTGTCCCGACAGTCAGTATGTTTGTCCCCGGCAGTACCAGAGTTACCATCGAATTCGCACCATAAATCCCTGTCTATATATATTAAAATTTCATTAAAGACTCTTAATCAAAAAGGGTTAAAAGATTTTTAATTAAGTAATGGTTTGCAAGAAAGCGAAGCGGCGGCGATGCGCCAATACGTATCCCCAGGAGCGGCGCTCAGAGACAGAAAGAACGCCCCCGCGTACAAGCCATCGGCAGAGCTACCACCGAACAACGCATATATAGTTCCTGTATAGTTTTCATTTTGATAATGATAATCTGCGTAATAAGTTGACTGATTTCCACCAGAAACTACCGCAGGTATAAAACCATATTTATTATATGACATTTTTCGTACATATCCATTTGAATATGGAGCAGTTCCATTATCTATATATCCATTACCAGTTTGATTATATCCAGTGACAGTAGAGCCATCTTTTGTTCCATATGTTAATTTTAATTTTACTGCATGATTATTTGTAATTAATCCCGCAGTTCTATGCCAACAACAACCCCAGAAATTTTCCATACCAAAAACTTTTACTCCAGAATTGCCATTTCCAGTAACACCCCAGAATAAACCTTTATCATTAAGTGCGCCTGTTACATAAGCTTCTTTTGCTTTCAGCCCCCCTGTATCTAATCCTCTACCAAATACTGCTTGTGTATTTAATGATTTTCCCATTAAAACAAGTAAACCATTTATCAAAAGTCTATCACTAAATGTTTCAATATACCATTCTGCGGCGGATGTTGTATTATTTGCTGTTGCTCTTGTTGTTTCTGTTGTTGTATCAGTTTGTGCGTTACCATTATTATTTGTTAATCTAACACCTGATAATGAACGCATTTTATTAATTGCGGGAGCTGTATTAGAAACTAAATCCCATTTTGTGTTATCAAAAAATGATTCTGCTGTTGTTATAGCTGTATTACATTTATATAATTTATTATCATATATTGCAAAATCATTTACTACATAAGTTTTAGATGCACTATAATTCATAAAGCTTATTCCATTATAAATTGCAGTATAAAAATGGTCAATTTCATTATCTTCACTACCATAGTTACACCAACAATGATAGTTTCCATCTGCTTTATAATTAGCAACATAGAAATATCCCTAACCTTTTTTTACACCTTTTACATACTTAAACCAGATTTTAGGCCACTACATCATAGCATTACCATCATAATTTGGATTGGATATATCTGAGGCAGTTCCGTCTAATTTTTTAGTATAATCATTTGGATCTAAATAGTAATCTACTTTACCATTTGATTTTAACATGCAGGGCTTTGGCATAAAGAAGGCGTTCTACCAAGAGCCATAATTGAATACTGAAGAGCCCATAGATGCAGGAGTCATTCCTATTGCATCTTTAAGATATGTTACTGCATTTGAACTATCTGAAATATCAGGGTCTACATGCCAACCATAGATAGTTCTTTTCAATTTACCTTTTAAATATACCTTTGACGGCTGCACCTCTGTCCCTACTGATAGCACGTTTGTCCCCGTTACTGTCGGCAATGCGGGAAGAGTTACGTCAAGGTCGGTGTTTTCGATGTAGGGTTCGTAAGTATCAGTGTCATCTCCATGCTTGACTATCATAACTTGAAAATAATTGTCGATACTAGCTCCGTTCGGCACACCTTTATAAATATTTAAGCTCCGCCCAACCTCCGCAGGAAAATTAAAGGTTATTATACTATTAGCATTAATAGTTCCATAAATCAAAGCATTATTAATGTCTTTATAATCATATCCGATGACTGTATCCGAATTGTTTACTATATCGTATGAACCAGCTGGAAATATATTTTCTCTAGATATAATATATGGTTTCGTGCTACCTGAATTGTTAGTGCCACTCACATGTATAAAATTATTTACTACTTCCACTGTGAACAAAGTAGAACTATTGGCATAATTATTTTTTGCTAAATTCTTCCTCACTCTATGCTGTTTCTGCTCCCCGTAATCAATATACTCCGCTTCATCTCCTACTTTGCGTATCTGCTCGGGGAGGTAGATGGGAGTTGTTACAGGGACGTGGTAGGGTTCATAAGGAAGAGCAGTGGACCCACAATTTAACATTGTCGTGCTACTAATAGGTGGTACTTTTCTGCCGAAAGATAAAATTCTGATAAATTTACAAGGTGAGATAGCTGTCATTGAATTTATAGGCTCCACACCAGATTTGACGATGTCACTCCCGTTCCATGCGCCTATATACTGTTTGTTTGTATCGTAGCAAATCCAGTACACGTTCGTATCTGTCGCATATGTGCTATTCTCTGAGACAGATATAAAATCAGACATTATAGCTGTTTCGTCAGCATAATTCGCCCCTGTGCTCCACTGGATTCTATAGCCATGCGTTATGGTGTCATAATCAAACAAATTATTTCCCTCAACCGTCACAGGGACCTTGTAGCCGTAGGGTTCGTAAGGGAGGGCGGTGGAACCTTCGTTGAGCATAATGTTATCCATATAGCCCACATCATATAAATAGTTGAAAGTGATATAACCATCTTGCGAAGGTGTAATATTGTATTGCATTGTTTTATTTTTATCGTCAGGGTATTTTACGGTCTCAGTGGCTAAATTAGATACAAAGTTTTTTTGATTATCCCATAAATTCACAAATATACCATAATTCATAAAATAATCATTTGCTACACGAAACGATAGTGTATATGAATTATTGGCGCCACAAGGTATAAAATCACTTATATCATGATAACTACTATTTTGTTTTTGACCCGTTGCATCATAATAACATCTTTTTTGCACGTTTGGAGAATTAATATCAAACAAATTCGCCGTTCTATCACCTACCGATATGCTATCGTCTACCGATACTCGCACTGTCTGCCCATAGATGCGGTAGTTAGTGAGAAACCCTGTATTCTTCGCTTTGTAGGTGAGGGGCGGTTCATCCTCAATTTCGTGATACTTACTAAATAATATATTTCCTAAATTATCTTTTACATATTCTATATCTCTTGGGTCATTTAATCTACCCCAAACTTTTGAAGGCTTTGTATTTGTACCCACTGACAGCACGTTTGTTCCCGTTACCGTCGGCAGTGCGGGAAGAGTTACGTCAAGGTCTGTGTTTTCGATGTAGGGTTCGTAGGTATCATCGTCTATTGTAGCGAGGCGGATCATGGGGTAGAAGGTGAGGTTGTTGCAGGTGTAACCGCTTCTAATATTTATCGCCACTTGTGTGCTCGGATATATATCATAATCGAACTTCGATATTATCACACCACTTCCAAAGTCTGAATAAGATTTATCACGCATGTTGGTGTATTGCAACCGAAATGTGTCAGTACTTCCGCCATTTGGGCACCCACTAAGAATATATTGAGTTGCTTCTGATAATACCGTACGGTTGTCAAAAACCTTTAACAATATATCGTTTGTAGCCGTCCCATTACACGTCACACTGTCATCATTATTGACTGTAAAGGTCACGCCATTTATAGTCTTACTTGTTGCTGTATTTGGCAGCAAATTCTTCCTCACCCTATGCTGTTTCTGCTCGGCATAATCTATATACTCCGCCTCATCTCCGACCTTTTTAATCTGCTCGGGGAGATAGATGGGAGTGGTCAGAGTATCAGTGCCATTGCTGACCGTCATGGGCACCTTGTATCCGTAGGGTTCGTAAGGGAGAGGCGTATTTCCAACATTAATCATGATTTTTGAAGCAAGTAATTCTTCATCTGTAATAGGTTGTGCTGCTGAATTCAGAAAAATCATTAGATAAGGGTATTCTGAAATATTATCAAGAGTTATTTTTGCTAATCATGTCTCAGAATTACCTGTAATTACATTACCATTACGGAGTCCTCCTCCTTCAAGTGGAGAGCTTACTTGATACATCTGGAACCTATCTCCGGAACTATTTTCACGACTGAATGTTATTTTATCACCATTGTTAAAGTTTGATATATCAACAACTATTGAGCGTCTGTTTGGGTTATCAGCACCTACTTCCGCTCCAAATACTGATCTGTGAATAAAGGTGCCATCAAACAAATTCCCCGTCCTGTCACCTACGCTCTCGCCGTATGGTTCATAAAAAAGAGAAGGTTTACTCTTATTAAGCATTACTTTATTTTCTAAATCTAAAGTTGATATATTTTGAGTTTCATCTTTCTTTTTAAAAGTAATTCTAATAAATAAAGTTGATGTAATAGGAGCAAGATTTGTATAATTACTATTTACTTCAATTTTTCCTAAAAATAAATAGTTATAATTATAATAATATACATTTTCAATTTTATATTCATCATTAAATAATGTTAAATAATAATAATAATTTGAAAAGCCTTTTATAAAAGAAGTTCTTATGGTAGTTGTATCTACAATTTCCTCACCATTTATAGCATTTAATCCACCCACTTCTAATTTTTTATCATTTAATAAATTTTTTCCATTTTCTCCATAAATTCTATAATTTTTTAAATTTTCTCCGCTACCTTTAAAAAATGTTTGATTGTTATCGCTTTCAAAAACTTTTACACTTTTTATTTCATCTACTTCTTCAAAAATTTCTTCGTTTTTTATTTTAATCATAAACTCACTCCTCTATTATAAAATAATAAGGCGCTATTTTTTCGCTTAAATTCTCATATTCTTGTTCAGTTAAAGAAATTAAGTCTGTTTTCTTTAAATAAACATTATCTAAATTGTCCATTTTAGTCTTATCCCTCGTACTCATTAACCCCGCCTTACCTGAAGTTGCCACGCTATAAGTTGTATCTGTAAAAACTGCATTAGAAGGAACCGATTTTGCTAATGTAAAACCAGTAGATTCTAAAGTACCATCAGCTTTAAACTTTGGAACTTCTCCAGTTTCACCAGTTACTATTGGAATATAATTAGAAATTGTAATTCCATCTAATTTAGTCTTATCACTTGCGCTCATTAACCCATGTACAGATTGAGTTGCGTCTTCATAAGTAGTATTATTATCTGGAATTGTAATAATAGTTGCATTTCCATTAGATGGAGTAAAAGTCATCTTATGTCCATCTAATTGGTCTTGAATTAAAGTATAAGTTGTATCAGTAAAAACAGCATCCGCAGGAACAGTTTTATTTAATTCATATCCTGTTGAAACTAAATTTCCATTAGAATCAAATTTAGAAACTTTATTATTAGCTCCCAATACTTTTTGAATATAATTTCTTAAATCTACATCTGTATTACCAATTTTTTCATAAGCTCCATTAATCCATATATATTCATCATATATATCATTTTCTCCATGACTATGATTAACTAAATAAATTGTGCCTTTTATACCAGTATTTGGTAAAACTGTAACAACTTGATAATCAATAGAAGTAATATCACCAAGTATTTCTGCCATTTTTGTGGGAGTAATTTCTGAACTTTTAATACTCCACTAACCATCGTATAGTACATAAGTAGTTCCAGTATCCACAGCAAATGCCTCTGAGCCATCTATTGCATTAGTAATTAAAGACAATTTATTTAAATCTGTAGACTGGAAGGTGTACTTTCTAAATCTTTTGTGCCCTTCTTCCACATATCCCAAATCTTTAGTGCCGACATAATACATTGCAATACTACCAAAATCTGGAACGTCCTATTGGGAATTAAAGAACATACCCATATAAATATACATTTTTTTCTCTCCTTTTATTTTTTATAATTAAGACTGTAAAGTCCAATTTCTATTATTTAAAATATATGTTTTATCTATGTCTACTACAAAAGCAGTTGAACCATCAAGAGCATTTGTTATATTATTAAGTTTTGCAATATCTTTAGATAAAAGAATATATTCTCTGTATCTTTTGTTATTCTATTTTATGTGACCTGTTGAATTAGTGCCAACATAATACATTTTAATTCCGCCAAGTTTTTCGTTAGCTTCTTCAACAGAATTAAAGTTCATACCAAGAGCCATATACATTATTATTTCCTCCTTAAAACATAATTTAATTTTCTAATAATAATAAAAAATAGAATTTTATAGTTAATTGCTTTTGACCATAATTTAGAAACAAAAAATTCCAAATCCAATTTGCGTTTCAAAAGGCGGGCATAAACAGCCCTACCAGCTTATTTCTTCTTTTTTCCATTCCAAATCATTAATCCGCATTGTATTATACCTACAACAAGAATAGCAAAGGAGAAATTGCCTTTCAGCATTTCCTCCCAAATAGTTGATATAAAGTTCACTGTATCGCCACCTTACAAAAAAAAATAAAGAGTTTGTTATAATCATTCTATAACAAACTCCTTAATTGCCATATAAATATCATTGTCATCTTCTGTCTCACAAACCAAGTTATCAAACTCAAGAGCGTGAAGAGCGCCAATAACTGACTTCGCATTTACTCTCAATCCATTTCCATCAGTAATGGTAATTGGCTGTTTAAGATTTGATGTAATATTTACAAACTTATTTACATCTGAAACAGTATCAAGTCTAATTCGTACCTTCATTGTTTTTCACTCCTTTCAAAAACAAAATGAGCTTGTAAAAACAAGCTCAATGGCTTGGTTGATGGGTTATCACTCCTAATTACAAGCAATCAACCGTTACTCGGGTGCTCCTCCACGTGGGCATTCTCTCCACCTGAGCCATTTCGCACTCTCCGCCACCATTTTAGCCTACTCACAAGGGTGATAAGACCTTGCTTTCTCTGAGGCGTGGAACCATTCCTCTTAATCCCAGCAATAGGATTTGAACCTATGATATAGAGCAACGTTAACTCTGCGTTTTACCCATTTCGCCATACTGGGATATTATGGTGATAGGTTGAGGGGTCGCACCTCTTTTTGTATTATTACTTACTTAAATGTAGTTCAAGCGCCATTCTACATTCTTTCAGAAAGTCAAGTTTCCAAGACCTTACTACTAACCAGACCTACCATATATTTTTGACTATCCAACCCGCATACTCCACGATAGTCTGGGCTTCCTGAATACAGCCGTTCCCTCTTAGTCTGGGTGGTGAGATTTGAACTCACGGTCTCTCGCTCCCAAAGCGAACGCGTTACCAAGCTCCGCTACACCCAGATTTTTTGTGCTACTAAAAAATAGAACCAGAGCGTACCCCAGCTCACTAAAAACTTCACACAAAAGTTTTTATGCTCCATAATATCTTATGAAAGGAAGGGTGGACCAGGGTCTTTCGACCAGCCCAGATATTGGCACGCCAAGAGGGATTCGAACCCCCGACACTTGGATTAGAAGTCCAATGCTCTGTCCTCTGAGCTACTGGCGTATATAAGCAAGTGACGGGACTTGAACCCGCATCCTCAGCTTGGAAGGCTGATACTCTATCCATTTGAACCACACCTGCACAACTATGATTACTTAAACCCCAAAAGTAATCTTCAATGTTCTCCCCCTTAAACTGGGAGCGACCCCGCACGAGAACTTTCCTAAATATACCAGTGCGGCGTTTCAACCTGACTTCCCTTCCAAACCAAGAGATATATTTTTCACTGGCTCAAATATTTCTTTGATTGCCCAACCCTTCATCCTAAACCAACAGCAATCTGGACTATCCTTTAAACTTTCCAGTCGTTCCCCTTAAAAAGTGGCATCGACAACCCCACAACGATGTCTCTAAAGCTACTTCTACCACTGTAATAGTATTTTTACTTTTTCTACGCTCCGCAGTTTCTCTCTGCCCATGTGTTACAGCACATCCGCACGAGGTTTCACACGAAGTCATACTTAGCAATTCCAACCATACACATATACCTGTTCCCATTGTAAAGTTAGCTCTAAAGCCGTCGACTAGCACTCTACGCAATGGCAGCATACAAGCTGAAATGCACTAAATATAACCCTTCAGGTAGTTATCACCTATCAAGTTTAATGACATTGACAAGTCGACTGGTTGCAGCAGTAGGAATTGAACCTACACCAGACACCTTATGAGGATGCTGAACGACCAACGCTCTGCACTGCTATATCTTTCTTTCTTTATCTTACATATATATTATAACAAAATTTTTTTAAATTTTCAAATAAGATTTTTTGGCAACGCCAGTGGGATTTGAACTCACATTACAACCTTGAGAGGGTTGCGACCTAACCAATTAGTCGATGGCGTCATATTGGGGGGAGGTTAACCCTCGCCCCTCACAGTTGATTCAAGAACTGAAAGTGTCTTACGAGCATTAAGAGCTTCCTGCTCTGCATTAGTAAGATACTTAATAGCCTTTTCCCAAGCCGCAGTTGCATCATTCACTGCTTTTGTTGCGGCATCGTACTTTGCCATAGCTCTCTTTACTCTCTTATTAGCAATCTTTACATCACACCTTGCGGTTGCAAGAGCAATACCTGTATCTTCATTATAGGTATCATTTTCATTGCACTTTGCAACGCCTCTTACAATCTTACCTGCATAACTTGATGCTACAATTACCTTGCCCTTGCCATCCCTAAAAATCCTGTAACGTGACATAAATAAACTCCTTTTTATATTTTTTATTTAATGGTGCGAAGAAGTGGACTCGAACAACTGCTCTCAAGCTTATCTAGCGTGTGCTTTAACCATCTAAGCTACCCTCGCATATTTACCAGAGAAACGCATTTCTCTGGTTGGTTATGAGTTACACAAACTTCATAGCACGATCACTGCAAGCACTGGAATCTACGCTGACAGCAGCTCTTCCGTCGACTACAGGTTTGTGGGTTTTGCTTCAAGCGCCGTCAGGAATCGAACCTCTTGGCAATGAGAATCGAACTCATTTGCACCCACGGGATACCCCTGTACCCTCATTCTTTTACTGGTTTTATCGTTGCTCTCCAACTATCTTGTTCCTCAACAAGCAACATCGGGTAAGTTTTCTGTTCTTACAAACTCTCAGCCCTCATACGATAATCTTTGCTCTTTCTTGCTTTTCAATAGATTAAGTTAGATTTCGTCAACTGCATTACGCCTTCTTTTGTTTTATTTATACTTCCTTCAAGGACTTCTTACAAAAGTTGGCTTTTAGAGTTATTACGATGCCAGTGCACCCAATAAATTTAATCTCACATTGCTTAGCATTGTCTCTTCTGAAGAACACATTGTAGATTAAACAAGGGCTAAACCCTTTGGCTCCAGAGGTGGGGCACGATCCCACAACCTTCGCCTTAACAGGGCGCTGCACTACCTATTGTGCTACTCTGGAATATAAGCGGCTCTAACGGGATTTGAACCCGTGTCTTCTGCGTGCCTTAAATCATAATTCTTGTAAAACTTTTTCTGCTAAATAATCTTCTGCTTTTTTCTGAGTCTTTTTTGATATTTCTTTTAACCAAAATTTAGTCTCAACAGTTCCAAAAACAGGGAATATATAGAATTGATTATTAAACTCGGTCATAAAATAATCACAGTCTTCTTGTGTATATTTTTCTTTTCGAGTTCTTTGAACTTTTGTAGTATCTCTTACTTCATATTTAGTCATTACTACAAAACTTTCTCCATTATCTTTTCCTGTAGCGTGTTTTACTTGTATTCTTATAAATTTTTTATTTTTTTCAACTACAATATCATACTTTTGATAATTGCCCAACGGAATCAACACATTAAAACCGTGTTCAATCAAATAAAGTTGACATTTTATTTCAGTAGTTAATCCAATTATTGAAGGATTTAAGCCTTCTATTTTTATCACCTTCTTAAAAATTTACAAGAATTTATTCTTCAAGACAGGCAGATGTCCTAACCAAGCTGAACGATAGAGCCATATATTTAAAGTGAGAAGTAAAAAGAAGAAATCATTTGAATGGGTGAAATGATTAGATTTAAAAAACTCTTCTCATTGAATAGTTTTTTCTTTCTTAGCAAGAGCTAATATGTAAAGAAGTAGGTTTAATTCTTGCAGCCTAACCCTCTTTGTTAGGTTCCTTCTTTGCAAGTCTTGTGGTGCTGCCGCAAGGAATCGAACCTCGGACGCTGAGCTCTTCAGGCTCACGCTCTTCCAACTGAGCTACAACAGCATATTCAAGGCGATAATAATTTTGCTTGTCATAAGTATCTTTATTAAGAACTTGCTATTCTCGCCTTTCTTTATCTTACATATATATTATAACAAAAATTTTTTATTTTTTCAAATTGTCATTTTCTTTCCAGAAACATTTTAAACAAATTGAGTTTAAATAGGTACTTGCTACTGCAATTTTTCCGCATTTTGGGCAAAGTATCCAACAAATCATACAGAAACCTCCTTATCCGTGCAGAAAAGAGAGGTCTTCTCTTATGCCGTATTGTCTATATAATTCTTCTTCCATTATTTCAATCTCTTGCCAAGAGTAACAATCTCCAACACAAGGCGTCCTACCCATAGCAACATCTTCAATTATTTGAGCCATCTCTGTCTGATGATTTACCCAACCACCAAAAGCTCCTGACATATCAAACATAATTTATTCCTCCTTTTTTATCTTACATATATATTATAACAAAATTTTTGTAAAAAATCAAAGGGGGTTATTTTAATTGGTGCGGGAGAAGGGATTCGAACCCTTAAACCTTGCGGCGGTAGTTTTTGAAACTACTGTGTTTGCCATTTCACCACTTCCGCATATTATGAGGATAGAAAAACCGAAAATCTATCCTCCAATTTTTTTAACGGTGATTAGATTACCTACAACTAATCTTTGTATCCATCGAAGCACACCCTCAGCTTGTGAATACTTTACTATGAAACAAGGTGCCATCCCATAGTACTTGATTTTACGGATTTGGGGAGACTCCGCAACTCCAGAACCTGTTGATTTAAAAGGTCGTCCTAAACCTTTGGGCTTATAACTTAATTCGTTTGCAAACTAACACTTTTTTTCACTCTAACGCTTGTGGGAAGTATCTCGAAACCCACACTCGACCACAAGATATCTTTAGTTTCTTTGAAACCCGTGAGCATCGTAGTCCGCATCTCAAAAGTCACTCCAGCTTTTCTTCCCTTACCTATTGCTTGGGATGTGGCGCCTTCGAATAGACCAATACTTCTTATAAAGAGAACTTTTAGAACTTTTTGGTGGAAGCTATGGGAATCGAACCCATGACCTATAATTTGCAAAACTATTGCTCTACCAACTGAGCTAAGCCCCCAAATTTCTTTCTTTTTTATCTTACATATATATTATAACAAAATTTTTTTAAATTTTCAAATAAGATTTTTTAATTAGTGTGGGCGGCGGGAGTTGAACCCACACACTCTTTCGAGCAATAGCTTCTAAGGCTACCACGGCTGCCATTACGTCACGCCCACATATAAATGACTGCATATTAAGTAATAATATTTCCTTTACTTTACACTTGACACTATTGATAAGTTGGTCAATGTAGCCACCCACGCCGCTTGCCTTAATTCCATATTATTACTTAATTCGTCATAATTATTCTAAATTATTCCAACAGCTTTCCAATGTGTAATCATTAGTAAAATTCTTTAGAATAATTAAGCAAACCGCTGATTTGTTGTCCTAATTACAATTCCCTGATTTAACGTATCAGTAGACAACATAACGTCACATTTTTACCTGATAGGTGTCAGTACCGAACAAGTATATATCATTTCAACTTGAGCAGGGCGGTTCTAAACCCTTAAAAATGCAATTGCTATTAAGAGCCTTCAGCCATAGGAGCAGCTCTCACGTCATCATTCTAACGAGGATTTTGAATTAAGAAGCAACTACTTCTTACCTTTGCATAATAAACCCCGCCTATATTCGCAGCAATAGCAATAAATTTTATGATAACATTTAGTCAAATCCAGCTCCACCACGAGGAGGCGTTATCATTGGAGCCATTCACTTGCACAAATCTAAAAGATACTTTTGGTGCGGAAGGTGGGACTTGAACCCACAAGCTCAATTAAGAGCGCCAGAACCTTAATCTGGTGCGTCTGCCAATTTCGCCACATCCGCATATAACAGGAGTTTAAGGATTTGAACCTTAATCTTTCGACTTTGGAGGTCGATATGCTTCCGTTGCACCAAACTCCTATGTAATGGGTGCCAATTTCAGACACCCTTTGTTTTTCTGGTATTCTTTACTTCTTTATCTTACATATATATTATAACAAAAATTTTATAAAAAATCAAAAAGTATTTTTGTTACCAATCGACGTAAACATCTAATATATAGTTAAGACAACCACAGTCATAGACTTTTCCCATTTTTCCAAAGGGGGTATCTACGACAGTTCCCTTATCAAGAGAACTTGACGCTAAACAAATATAATCATTTTCATCGCACACATATCCATTATAGTCCACGTGGCGCCCAGGGATGATTAGACCCTCGCCAGGCATAGCTTGCTGACTGTAAAAAGTCCAACACCAGCCGCCCCAATTAATTATGCCCATATTTTGAAAATCACTTGGGGTATAAAGAGCATCTGAATAATCATAATTATATTCCTCATAATTAGTTTCATATTCGTATGAGTAGTCATCTTCATAGTCTTCCACATACTCTTCTGATTCTTCTGTTGCTTGAGTTAAACAAACTTCTTCTTCGTAGAACTCTTCTACTTCATAGGTTTCGTCTTCAGTTTCATATGACTCTTTTGTGATATCATAATCCTCTACCAAAGGCTCTTCTTCGCTGTCTTCTGATACTTCCACTATTGAAGATTCAACAGTAGACGTCTGCTCTTCCTTTTGCTCTTTTGAGGTAAGGTCAGGAATTGGCGGGGCTGATAAAAGAATTTCTTTATCAGGTATTACAGGAGCAGAAGCTTCTGCACCCTTTCCCGCAACAGCGGTTGAAACTTGCGTTGAGGTCTCTTCACTTGTGGAGTTACATCCTGCGAACATTAACAATGAAAATATAGTTATTCCACAAAAGACCTTGATTAGTAATTTCTTCATTTTTTTATTCTCCTTTTCATTTTGCGAATACCAGAAAAGGAAATTGAAAACTTACGAAATAGTTTTCAAGGTGGTGGGCATTATAGGAGTTGAACCTATGACCTATAAATTATGAGTTTATTGCTCTAACCTGTTGAGCTAAATGCCCATATAACAAGACACTTGATGAAAAGTGGGATTCGAACCCATTCGATAGATTATAAGTCTATTGCATTAACCTTTTATGCTACTTGTCAATTTTTGCTGTAAGTGTCTTTATAACATTATTATTTCATATAAAAAGGCGGCATACTCACTTTCGCTTTATATCACAGCTCGCAAGATAATGTCGCCTAATTTATTTTACCTTGGAGGCGAGGGTTCCCGCCATCTCACTTGCCAAGTCAAGCTATCTGTTTAGGATTACAGCAAATCATCAATAAAATTATTATATAACTTATATGGATTTGCACCAAAGTCTACCTGTTTTACCAAGTTGCTCTACATATCTTGAGCTATTATCGTTATATAATAAATATGGTGGGGGAAAAGGGATTCGAACCCTCACGCCTTTTAAGGGGCTGTGGATTTTCCTACTACTCTATGTTTCCATAGCCATCTCTAAAGATGTTGTAGTCTGGACTATGTCTTTACCATATCATTTCTGATTTAGGTAGGTGGTATATAGTCTCTACGCATTTATCTTAAAATTAAGAAATATTTTTTCCTCGGTAATTATCTGTTAAAGCGTGACAATTTGGGCATAAATAAGTTAAATTTTCTATTTCATTATTAGTTTTATCTCCATCAATATGATGGACTTCTAATGATATTATGCCATCTTGCCAAATACCATTACAACCACATTTTGAACAAATATAAGGAATAACTTTATGTCTTTCAATATATCCACGAAGAACCTTTTGTGAAACAGGACTATTTTTTACAAATACTTCATCTAAAGAATATTTTTCTTTGTTAATATTTGATATTTTTAATCCTTTATTCCAACCTTGCTTCTTAAAGTGAGATATATCAATATTATCTTGTTCTATTCGCTTTTTTAAAGTTGCTTGACTTCCTCCGCCACTCATTCCCATTTTTCTGAGAACCTCAGCGTAAGAATAACTTTCCTTACAAAACTGTTCTATTTGTTCTGTTGTAAAATCAGATACTCGCAAAAAACCACCTTAATTTTAAAAATTTAGTTCGGCGTTCTCTTGACCTTTCGCCGAGTTAGCCACCTGCACTTTATACTGTTTCCAGTATAAGGCTCCTTTTGTTAACGCTGTCAAGATAGAAGTCCACTGTGTCTGCCATTCCACCACTCCCCCATAAAAATGGACTCATTTAAGTATTGAGTCCATTACTTTTTCAAAAGCCTCGAAAAACTCATCATCCTCAATCATAAATATGTCTGGACAATTTGCTTCTACCAGCACGTGACCAAGAGTATTAGCAAGAAATTGCCCAAACCGCCAATCAGGAACTCTTTCCCACTGTTCCCTTAACTTTTCTGTATATAAAGCAATACGGTTAAAATCTCTCATAAATCCTCCATATCCAATTCATCCAATGCTTTTGTTATCTGCTTTGCCTGAGTTACGGGGTCGGCATCTTCATATGCCTTTAGTCTTTTCATTGCCTCAGAAACATAGAGCAAAAAACTTCTTGATGTCGGGTTGCCTGTATCACAGGCGAGTCTGGTATTAATAATTGCCATAAGTTCCTTTGTCGTCATAGAATATGCCGCCTTTCATAAAATTTTAATGGAGCTGATGACAGGAATCGAACCTGCAACCTGCTGATTACAAGTCAGCTGCACTACCTATTGTGCTACATCAGCATATGCTTGGGGAAAGGTTTATGTGCTCCTTTCCCCTAACATTATTTTTCAGGGGGTGG
>JAEEGF011880618.1_pt1 | contig 15220 bp, 17 predicted proteins | sample 9134171 | NCBI WGS metagenome assembly JAEEGF01 (sample SAMN16246542, study PRJNA631951) | gut metagenome | biome: gut microbiome; feature: rumen; material: AP-attached | host: Bos | place: Iran: Karaj | collected 2018-10 | reverse complement strand
CAGATGCCGTTCCTCATCGCCATGTTCTGGTTCTTCCCATCGAGCATTGACCTGCGCGGTCAGTCGTTCCTGTGGGCCCCTGACCTTAGCGCCCCCGACGCACTAATATCACTGCCCTTTAGCATTCCATTCCTAGGTGACCACTTGAGTATCTTCTGCTTGCTGATGACTGTCACCAACATTGCCTACACCTACGTGAACATGCAATCGCAGTCATCAAGCTCAATGCCTGGCATGAAGTGGATGATGTACTTGATGCCCATCATGTTCCTCGTGTTCTTCAACACCTACGCATCAGGTCTTAGCTACTACTACTTCGTGTCGCTGCTCATCACTATTCTCCAAACATTCTTGACCCGCATGATGGTTAAGGAAGACAAGGTGAGAGCCGTGATGGCCGAGAACGCCAAGAAGCCCAAGAAGAAGAGTGGTTTCATGGCACGCCTTGAGGAAGCACAGCGCCGTCAGCAGCAGGCTCTCAAAGAGCAGCAGAAGCGCAACAACAAGCGTCGTTAACTACAACAAAAGAATAGCGCATGAAAAGCAGTAAAACAAGCAGCACTTCGAAGCCACGCCGCGGCAAAGGCTTCAAGCGAGTTCTATTAGGACTTGCTGTGCTACTTGTTTTGCTTGGCGCCTTCTTGGCCTATGATAATCGCCACGCTATCTACTACTGGTGGCATGGCGAAGTAGTCGTGGACCGCAGCAAGTACCCCATCGTGGGCATCGACATTTCAAGTCACAACGGCGACATCGACTTCTATAAGGTAAAAAACGATGGATACTCTTTTGTCATCATCAAGGCAAGCGAGGGCATGGATTACCAAGACAACTCCTTTACTGCTAACTATAACCGTGCCAGCGCCAATAATATGAAGATTGGAGCCTACCACTATTTCCTAATGAACTCCGATGGCATTAACCAGGCCAAAAACTTTATCGAAGCGGTGGGATGGCGCAAGCTTGACTTACCTCTGGTCATTGACATTGAAGAAGATGACAAACTAAATAAAAATGTGAGCGAGGACATTGCATTAAAGAACTTATATGCAATGATCGACAATCTTCAGTCGCGAGGATACAAGGTGATGATCTATACCAATGGTAACGGATATAAAAAATTCGTGAAAGACCGACCACTTGTTGATGTCAGCCTTTGGATTTGTTCGTATAAGAACCCCGACAATATCAAACACATCCCAAATCAACTACAGCAATATAGCAAAAAAGGACGCGTAGATGGCATCAAAGGCGACGTTGACCTCGACGTTTTCAACGGAAATGAGAAGCAATGGGAACTATGGCTCAGCAAAGCAGCCCCACTCCCAGCCGACACAACAACCAACCAAAAAGAAGATATTAACTATGAGATTAGCGAGTAAATATTTGAGCAAATTTGCTGCATTGATGGTGACAATCGCCTTCTTGTCAACATTCTCGGCAAATGCCAAAGTTTATACATGGGACAAGTATGACATTGCTTTCGAAGCTCCCGAAGGCGGGCACATTCCGTTCAGCTTTTTCCAAGAACCCTCTTCGGCTCAGGTCAACTGGGACGAGATGGTGATGACTTTGCAGCATTACATCAAGAACGAGAATACCAACAAGAAAAATCTTGAGGAGCGCCTTAAAAGCCGTGCGATGGGGTTCAACATGTACGACACCGATATGATGAAAATCAAGGTGAAAGGCTTTAAGTGCTATGCCCTTGAGGGCACAATGCCCGATGGCACACGCTGCATAATCGCCTATTTGGTTAGCGAAAAGACCACCACTGTGCTTGAGGTCGTGGTCAACTATCTCTTTGGCAACCAAGAGGTAGTGGAAGAGATGATTAAGAGTTTCAGCGAGGGCAACGACAAGAAGCCTAATGAACGGGAGAAACCCAAACAAAAGATTCAAAAGAAAAAAGACGCTGAGAAAGAAAAACAGGAACTCGAGAAAGAGAAAAGGCGCAAAAACGAAAAAGTATATGAGTGCTGATTGATAATAGCACCTATTTATATAAAAATAGTGTCGTTGAGTTTAGAACCCAGCGACACTTTTGTTATACTTTTGCTATCATAGCAAGCCTGCAAGCACGTCGATGTTCTCAATTGGGGTCGCCCAACTTGTGGCAAATCGGGTGATGAATCGGCCATCGGGCAACTTGTCCCACACCTCAAAGGCAACATTACCCTCAAGAGCATACATCTGTTCCTGAGTAAGGATGGGAAACTGCTGGTTGGTGGGAGAATCAATATAAAACTCAAAACCTTTGCCAGCAAACATGTTCTTCAACTCCATTGCCATGTCGATAGCATGGCGAGCGATGTTCATGTAAAGATTATTTGTGAATAACGTGTCAAACTGGATTCCAAGCAGTCGACCCTTTGCCAACAGAGCGCCATGCTGCTTGATGATGGTGAAAAACTGGCGAGGGGCGTTTCCCTTAGGAAATATCACTGCCTCACCGCAGAGCGCACCCACCTTTGTGCCACCAATGTAAAACACATCGCATAGTGTAGCCAAGGTTTTGAGGTCAACATCGGCAGAAGGACTCGCCAAGCCATAGCCCAATCGAGCACCATCAATAAATAGGGGAATCTCATATCCCTCACAAATCAACTTTATTGCCTTAAGTTCATCAAGGCTATAGATTGTGCCATATTCAGTCGGAAACGAGATATAGACCATGCCAGGATACACCATGTGAGGCCAAGTGGGGTCACCGTGGAAGTGAGCCAAGTACTCACGTAACTCACCGGCATCCATCTTGCCAAGGTGATTAGGTAGGGTAATGACTTTGTGGCCGCTGAACTCCACTGCCCCACTCTCATGCACAGCGATATGTCCCGTCTCTACTGCCACCACGCCTTCGTAGCGCCGAAGCATAGCGTCGATAACGGTTGAGTTGGTCTGTGTGCCGCCCACCAGGAAGAACACATCGGCATCGGGACAACCCGTAGCCTGACGAATCCTGGTTCGTGCATTCTCACAGAATGGATCTTCGCCATAACCTTCCACTTGTGTCATATTAGTCTCTATCAGTCGGTTCAAAATCGCAGGGTGTGCACCCTCAATGTAATCACAAGTAAATGATATCATAGTGTTTTGTATTTATTGGGCAAAGTTACGAAGTATTTTTTAAAAAACAACGATAATGCATTATGTATTACAATGTTTTTATTACCTTTGTAAAAATATTGAAAACTATGAATATCAAGACCGCGAAATTTGAGATCAGCAATACTGATTACACCAAATGTCCTGCAGGGAACAAACCTGAGTATGCCTTTATTGGACGCTCCAATGTGGGCAAGTCGTCGCTTATCAATATGCTCACCAACAACAAGGGACTTGCAAAGACATCTTCCACTCCTGGAAAGACTTTGCTTATCAACCATTTTCTGATAAACGACGAGTGGTACATCGTTGACCTTCCTGGCTATGGCTATGCTAGACGCAGCAAGGACAGCCGTGAGCAACTCAAGAAGATTATTGAAGACTATGTGCTTGAACGTGAGCAGATGACCAACCTCTTTGTGCTCATCGACTGCCGCCTGAAACCACAGAAGATTGACCTGGAGTTCATGGAGTGGCTCGGCGAGAACGGCGTGCCATTTAGCATCGTCTTTACCAAACTCGACAAACTCGGCAAGGTGGCTGGAGCACAAGCCATTGCTGCATATAAACGCCACCTGCTGCACACATGGGAGGAACTACCACCAGTGTTCACAACCTCGAGCGAAGACGGTCGCGGGCGTGAAGAGATTCTTAATTATATAGAAGAAATCAACCAATCGTTGGCACAATGAGAAGACTTGCTGCCATATTGTTCACATTGCTAATTGTGGGCATTGTCGCCCAAGCGAAGCCAGCCATCGACTATGTCAAGAAGGTGAAAGACGTAGTTATTTATCGCGACTCAATGTATTATTCAGCATTTCCTTCGGTGGTAACACTCGACGACGGCAGGCTCATGGTGGCCTTCCGCCGCGCCCCTAATCACCAGATGATGGGTTTTGACCGATACAGCCACATAGACCTTAACAGCCAGCTTGTGAGCGTGACCTCGAGCGACGGCGGCAACACATGGAGCGCTGAACCAAGGCTGATGTTTGCCCATCCTTTTGGCGGTTCGCAAGATCCTTGCATGCTCAAACTTAACAATGGTGACATCCTATGTACCAGCTATCTGTGGATGCAGCTGGGCAAGAATTTGCTTGAGGAGTACAAGGGTAGAGCTGTGGGCGATGGCAACTACACCTTTGCTGGCGGCTATCTGATTCGCTCCACCGATGACGGAAAGACCTGGGAAGGTCCATTTGATCCAGGTTCGCCCCTACCTGTGGAACATCGCACCACAATGCTCGGCAAGATGCCGCTCTACAACCGCGGGGCACTATGTCAAAGCAGCGACGGCACCATCTATTGGGCAGTGGCATGTGACAATCCACATGGAGGATTCTCAGTGTATCTAGTTGAGTCAAAAGACAATGGTAACACATGGCAATATCGCTCCACTATTGCCGATGACCCTAAAATCAGCTTCAACGAGACCTCGATAATCCAGACTCCCCGTGGAGACCTCGTAGCTTTCATGCGCAGCTTCGACCTCGATGACCACGCCTGCTTGGGCCGTTCTACCGACGGTGGCAAGTCGTTCCAGTGGTACGATATGGGCTTTCAAGGGCATCCACTCAATGCTCTGCTATTGCCTGACGGACGATGGTTACTAACCTATGGCTATCGTCATGAGCCTTACGGCATCAGGGCGCGCATTATGGACCTCGAATGCGAAATGTGGAGTGATGAGATTGTGCTGCGCGACGACGGCGGCAGCACCGACCTAGGCTATTCGTGGCCCGTGCTGCTAGATGACCACCATGCACTTGTGGTTTATTACTTCAATTACGAAGGCAGCAAGGGAACTCGAGGTATTGAAGGAACAATTCTTGAATTTTGATTTAGAATAATAACTTATGAACTACCAGCAAAGCATATTCCTCAAGCGGCGAAGCTGTCGCAAGTTTACCGACGAGCCACTTGACCCAAACCAAGTGAAAGCTATTGTCGAGGCAGGGTTACTTGCGCCCACTAGCATGAACCGAAGACCGTGCCAGTTCACGCTCGTTGATGACAAGAAGCTACTTGAACAACTATCACACTGCAAGCAACATGGTGCCGAATTGCTCGCGGGATGTGCCCTGGCGGTGGTAGTGAGTGCCAATCCAAGCATCAGCGATGTGTGGGTAGAGGATACCGCCATCGCGTCGAGCTACATTCAGCTGCAAGCCGAGTCATTTGGATTGGGCACTTGCTGGGTGCAGGTGCGCAATCGCATGTATGACAACGAGAACACTTCGAGTGAATGGGTGAAGAACCTGCTTAACATAGATGGAGCAGAGCATGTTGTGAGCATAATTGCCATTGGTCACAAAGACGCCCCTCGCCCACAAGCATCACTCGACAAACTGCAATGGGAAAAGGTGCATATAGGAATATGGAAGGAGACAGAATAATGAAGAAGCAACGTGTAGTAATGCTTGGGTCGGGCAATGTGGCGACAAATTTCGCTTTAGCGCTCAAAGACAAGTATCAGATAGTGCAGATTTACAGCCGCAGCCTTAGCAATGCCCAAATACTTGCCGAGAAAGTGGGTTGCGAAGCAATTGATGACCTAAAAATGGTGGTTCGTGATGCCCATGTTTACATTATTGCCGTTAACGACGACGCTATTGCGAGCATTATTGACAATGCGCCTTGCAACAACGCCCTGTGGCAGCACACCTCTGGTTCAACGCCTATCGATGTGTTTGAGGGCAAACGTGCCCACTATGGTGTGTGCTGGCCAGTGCAGTCGCTGAGCAAGAACAACATCGTCGAGATGAACGACGTGCACCTATTTATCGAGGGTAATACCGACGAGGCTACTCACAAACTAGAGAAATTTGCCTCTGCCATCTCGCATAATGTGCATCAGGCCTCTAGCCATGACCGCTTGCTGCTGCACGTGGCATCGGTCTTTGCATGTAACTTCGCCAACCACATGTTTACCCTCTCGAGCGAGGTGCTCAGTGAGGCAGGACTGCCCTTCGACGCCATGCTGCCACTAATAAAGACCACCATCGAGAAACTCAACCACATGACACCCCAAGAGTCTCAAACCGGCCCCGCCGCCCGAGGAGACATCAAGATAATAGAAAAACACTTGTCGTCATTAAATGGCGACAAGCGTGAAATCTATAAGTTGCTCTCAGATAGCATTATGAGAGCAAAAGGATTTTAATTGTTTATCCCTAGAAAGACTAGAGAATCTAAAGTGACTAGAGAACCCCAATTTATCTCCTCAGTTTTAGAACTTCAACTTGTAATTCACTCCCAAGATGTGTGAATCGCGGTCGTTGAAGTTGTCGTCTTCCATGATGTCCTGGAAACGATAGTATATTTCAAAGGCATTATGCTTGCCAGCTGAGAACTCACAACCAGCGGTGTATCGCATTTTCTCAATACCCTTGCCGTGATACATCTCTACCGAAACAAATGGTTCTAGCCACAAGCCTTTCTTGTCGTAGGATATCATCACCCTTGAACGCCTAACATTCTTGCCCTTGCCTTTCTTGGGAAGGAACTCATCATCTTCCCAGTCGTAGGTCACATCGGCGACTTCTGGACGATAAGTGTATTGCCAGCGCTCACGAAGCGAAAACTTGACATTGCGGTACTTGTAACTTGCAATTGCCGATAAATAAAAACGGTGCTTTGTTCCCCAGAATCCGCGACTCTCTCTATATTTCGCCAAATCCCATGTAGCGCATGAATGGTCGCGCATAAACTTATAACCTCCGTCAAGCTTAAGCCATTTAAGAACCTTGAACTCGGCACCTATTCCTAGTGTCCAGCGTGCAGGCTCGCCCCATCCACTACCGTCAATATTGTCTTTAAGGCGATACTCAAAATCGGCGCCAATACTCCATTTCTTGTTGATTTTTTTCTCTACGCCAACACTCATCCATAGACCAAAGTCATTTCCACTTTTTCCATAGAACTCCTCGCCTGTGGGATCCCATTCGGCTTTTGCAGGTATCGACACTGCTATCGCCACAAATGCAACGACAACACATTTCACTAAATTTCTCATTTCATTTCTTCTTTTGGTATTTTCATCATTCTGTCAACGCTGTTGCTGCCCTTGTCGGTGCTACGGTAATGCACTCTCAACACTGTCATGTCGCGAAGCATGTCGATAGCACCCACCTCAACCTTAGTAATGTCGAGGCCTGTACGCTTTTTCAGATCAGCGACCAGTTCTTCACGTTTATCGGGAGTAATCAGTTCTATCTTATCATATTGAATGAGCTTCACCGCATCGGTCTTGAGGCGCCACTCGCATATCACGATAGCGACTATCACTATCAGGTTGGTGATTATCAACTCGTAGATAGGCATAGTAGAGGCTAAAGCATTGACCACAGCCAGTGAGATGATGATAAACAGATAGGTCATCTCGCGCACCGGCATCGTGTCGGTGCGGTATCGCATGATGCTAAAGATACCAAACAAACCTATTCCGAGTCCTATTCCCGCCTTTCCCTTCATGTCCTCTAGGACGAAAATCATGAAGAACACGAGGAAGAAAATCGACACGCTGATGAGCATGAAGGTGAAATAGAAGTCACGGCGCTTGCTCTTGCGGTAGTATAATCTATCAATAATTACCCAACTCACCACAATGCAGATCAGAAACCTAATCAGCATCTTGAAATATTCGGGCGATAAACCCATTATAAGCTCTGGTTGTTTCATTGTTTAAATAGTTTTATCGTTTGGTCATGCATCCATCTCGATGAGTCGATGCACATAATGTATTTTTTCTTTAAGGCGGTTCTGCTTCACCTGTGGATTGGTCAGTGCTGTGCCTATGCAATATTTGCTGAACCCGTGAGGTTGAATGTGCAGGTCACGGAGCATCGCCAGCAGCGGTGACCGCACATTGCCATCGCGCTTAAGCTCTATTATCACTGCCTGCCCCATTGCTTTGTCTATGCCTGTGGCAATGTTGTGGTAGCGCAAATCAGTGTCGATAGTCACGCGCTCAGTCTTGCCCTTGTTAACAAGAGTGATGCGGTTGAACCAGTTGCGCAAAGCGGGCTTTAATGTATCAATATCATACCAGCACAAAGACTTCAAGAACTGCTGTTTCTCCTCACCCTCAATGCTGAAATCACTGATAGATATACGCTTCTTGCGTGTGCGGCGGTGGTTGTTCTTATTCTTCACCTCGAGGAAAGTTTGTCCCGAGTCCACATATTGCCTCACTCTCACCTTCTGCCTTCCAAGACAGCCGTTGTGATGCGTGAGATACATGTCGAAAGCTGGCGTGTCATAGTAGAGCGTGGTATAGGCACTTGAGCGCTTGCCGTCAATCTCCTGAACAAAATAATCGTTTTGTGCCATTTTCAGGAGTTGCACAAGTCGCTGCATAGTAGTAACGAACTTAGTATCAACACGATTCATCAGCTTGACGCCACTCATTGCGTCAAGACTAATAGAGTCAAAACTATTTATAATCGTGTTCATAAAAGTGTATGTCAATAGCACTAAAAAAAGGGAATCAAATGCTTTGCTATATTATAAACGACAAAATTAATCAAAAATTTGTCTTTTGAATTATTTTTTCAACTAGATAATGAAAATAATCAGCAAATAGATGTTACTAACAATTATCTCACCTTACGCAGCAGATGGCGGCAGGCAAACTTCACATGTCGCAGCAAGGTGGGCACTGTGCCATAATATTGGCACATTATTTTATAGCGCTCGCGCAACGACTTTTTGTGATTTTCGGTAGTAAGTCCCTCACTAAGGTAGGAGATAATAGGAGCATCGCCAACGTAAGCGGTGCTTTGGCTTCGCTTGAGCACCTTGATGCACCAGTCGTAGTCGGCACTGAAGCGATAGTTAAGGTCGTAATGTGGACATAGTTCTCGTCTGGCAATAAATGCCTGGTGACACACGAGCATGCCATCGCTGAAACTTTGCCAGGTAAGATGCTCAGGAGCCGTGAGATGCCTCATTCCCACCACCTTACCAGTTGAGTCAACGAGTTGCGTCTGACCACAAATCACATCGGGATGGTCTTGTGCTTTCTTGGCGATGCATGCAAGAGTCTCGGGAGTGACAAAGGCATCACCAGCGTTAAGGAAGATGAGGTATTGACCCGCAGCCCTGTCGATGGCTTTATTCATAGCATCATACAATCCCTTATCGGGCTCACTCCACACCCTTGCGGTGGGAATTCCAGCCTGCTCCACAAGCGCAAGAGTGTCGTCGGTCGAGGCACCGTCAATCACGAGATATTCAAAGTCGGTGAACGACTGCTCCTTCACACTCTCTAGCGTGGCTCCTAGCACTTTGGAGGCATTGTAAGTAACTGTAATGATAGAAAAAAGCATATCTAATTATTATGAAGGGTTAGTGAACACCCATTATTATTACCAGTCAAACACATTTCTGAGCACCCACCATAGTACCACGATAACCCCAAGAACAGCTATCGTGTAGTGATGAGTAATAACTTCGTCCACTTTGCTGGGCAGGAGCTTAGTGTAGTCATTAAGGAAATAAAGTGCAATCACAGGGAGCGCAGCCACAAAAAATGCATTATAGCGCAACGCATCAATGAAATTGCCATGTAGCAACGCATGGATAGCACGCTGACTTCCACAGCCAGGGCATTTGAAACCAGTGACCACAAGAAACACACATCGTGGCATATATTTACTGGTGGCAGGGTTTATGCTGAAATAAAACACCGCCACCACTATCAGCAAGACAACTAAAATCCAAATCTTTACCGATCGACTCTTGCTCATCAGCCAAGGCCCTGAATTATGTAGTGTGAGCAAGCCAGAGGAGTTGATATGAGACCTAAAATTATTGAAGCAATGATTGCCCAAGCCCCATATTCGCTGAATTTCTCGGCCTTAAGATAGTCTCCCTCTTTATACTTTTTCTTGGTTTGGTAGGCAAAGATGATGCCCAAAACGCCCAAAGGCCAGCAACAGCATATAGTGGAGATAATTGCCCACACTAGATTGGTAGGAGGACATTTAGGATTCTCGGCAGCAACCTGAGCTGCAGGATAGCCGGTCGCTCCATACTGAGGATTATATCCCCTTTGCTGCGGAGCATAACCCATAGCGCCTCCAGTCTGTTCGTAAAGTGGTGGCAAGTCGGGCACCTCATCAGCAGGAAGTTCAGGAACTTCATCAGCCTCTGGTGCAGTGGCTTCGGCACTTGTGACAGAATAGTTATTGCCACCCGCCATCTTCTCGAGCATCTCGTTCAACTCTGGGACCTTAGTGATTTTCACCCAGTCGTCAAGACCACTATGCCACACGTATGCTGTTTTGTCAATCCCCATTCTCTCAAGTTCATCAATTGAGTGTGGGCCAGATTGCTTACCTTTAAAATTTATCCAATAACGAGTCATTTTTTATTCTTTTTAAAAACTATTGCAAAGATAATCAATAGATTTAAATTAAACTGTTTTTTTATTCATTTTCTTGCGTCACTTAACGTTTATCGTTCTTAGTAGAATAAACACTGCTATACTATAAAACTGTGAACTATGAACTGTGAACTATGAACTGTGAACTATGAACTGTGAACTATGAACTGTGAACTATGAACTGTGAACTATGAACTGTGAACTATGAACTGTGAACTATGAACTGTGAACTATGAACTGTGAACAGTTACTCTTTTTCCAGATAGGTGTAACCATAGAGTCCAGAGCGGTAGTTGCGGACAAACTCGTTGCCTTCTTCGGCGGTGATTTTCTTGGTGCGGATTGAGTCGGCCACCCATGCCTCTACGTTGCGAACCAGCTCTTTGGGGCTGAACTGCACATAGTCAAGAACCTCGGCAACTGTCTCACCGTCAATCACCTGGTCAATCTCATAATGGTCTTTATACACGTCGATGTGCACAGCGTTGGTGTCGCCAAAGAGGTTGTGAAGGTCACCCAAAATCTCCTGATAGGCGCCCACCAAGAACACGCCCAGATAGTAATGTTCACCTTCCTTGAGCTGATGCACGGGCAGGTAGTGCGAGAAACCCTGATTGGAGATGAAGTTGCCAATCTTGCCGTCGCTGTCGCAGGTGATGTCCTGGATGGTAGCGAAACGGTCGGGACGCTCAGTAAGTCGGCCCAGCGGCACTACGGGGAACACCTGGTCGATAGCCCACGAGTCGGGCAGAGACTGGAAGAGTGAGAAGTTGCAGAAGTATTTCTCGGGCAGCATACGTGCCACGCTGCGAAGTTCCTCAGGAGCATGTTTCATATCGCTGGCAATCATATTCACCTCGCGCGCAACGCTCCAAAACAGCTTCTCAACCAGCGCTCTGGTGCGCAAGTCAAGGAAACCGAGACTAAAGCGGTCAAGGGCCTCCTCGCGTATTTGTAAAGCGTCGTGCCAATCCTCAAGCAGTCGCGCCTTGTTGATTTTGTCGTAGATCTCGTAGAGGTCGCGCACCAGCTCATCCTCGTTCTCACGCAGGTGGTCGTTATCGTCGTCCCATTGTGGCAGACTTGCCGTCTCGAGCACCTCGAGCACGAGCACCGAGTGGTGAGCAGTGAGGCTGCGACCGCTCTCGGTGATGATATTAGGATGCTTGATACCGTTCTTGTTGCAAGCGTCAACGAGCTGATACACCGAGTCGTTGACATACTCCTGGATGGAGTAGTTCATGCTATTTTCGCTGGCGCTGTTGCGGGTGCCATCATAGTCCACGCCTAGTCCGCCACCAATATCGATGAAGTCGATGTCAAAGCCAGCCTGTGTGAGCTGCACATAGAACTGGCATGCCTCACGCAGGGCATTCTTGATACGGCGAATCTTTGTCACCTGGCTGCCGATGTGGAAATGGATGAGCTTGAGGCAATCGGTCATCTTGTTCTCCTGTAAAAATTCCATCGCCTCTTGCAACTCGCTGGTGTTGAGGCCAAACTTGCTACGGTCGCCACCGCTCTCTTCCCACTTGCCGCTACCGCTGCTCGAGAGTTTGATGCGGATGCCCACGTTAGGCCTGATGTTGAGTCGCTTGGCTATCGAGGTAATGAGTTTCAGCTCGTTGAGTTTCTCTACCACGAGGAAGATGCGGCGGCCCATCTTCTGTGCCAGCAGAGCAAGCTCAATGTAGTTCTCGTCTTTATAGCCGTTGCAGATGATGAGCGAGTTCTCCGAAATCTTGCCCATGTTCATCGCCAGCACAGCGTGCAGCTCGGGCTTAGAGCCTGCCTCCAGACCAATGTTGAACTTCTTGCCGTGGCTTACAATCTCCTGAACCACAGGTTCCATCTGGTTCACCTTTATGGGATAGATGATGAAGTTCTGCGCCTGATATTCATATTCCTTGGCCGCCTTCTTGAAGCAGCTCGAAATCTTCTCGATACGGTTATCAAGGATATCGGGAAAACGCAACAGCACAGGTGCACTGATGTTGCGCTGACGCAACTCGTCCATCACTTCTACCAGGTCCACGCCTGCATAGGTTTGCTTTGGGGTCACCGTCATGTGACCTTTATCATTGATTGAGAAGTACTTGAGGCCCCAACCAGTGATATTATACATTTCGGCGCTGTCCTCGATGCGCCACTTATTGATGCTGCTCGCCATGTGGTAAGCTTTTATAGGTGAATAACGCAGTTTTTCTCTCTCGCAAGGGCTGGTCATAAGCCTACTGCCCCAATTTATCGGCAAAATTAGTGCAAGCCGAATGAAAAACCAAATTTATTTGAGTTTTTCTGAGGCGCAGCCTAATTTATCTAAAATAAGTGCAAGTTGAGAGAAAAATGCGATTAAGCGAGATAAGACCAAGAAAACTTGGTTTTCCGAGCATGAGCATTTTATACAAATACAAAATGAAAAACTAGTTTTTCATTTTTATTTCCGAAACGCCGCCTAATTTATCTAAAATTAGTGCAAGCCGAGAGCGTCTCGTCGCTCCCAATAAGGTCAAGAATGTGGTATGGCAGGTTGTTGTCACCACCCCAAGGAATGTACGACAGTTTCTTGTCGATAATCACCGGACAAATGTCCACATCATCCTTGAACACATTTCCTCTGTCAACCTGGAATGCTGCTGAAGCATTTAGGTTGGCAATAGTTTCAACTGAGTTGAATGTCAGCGGCACCTCAGCATAGCCAATCGAGCTTGGCCCTGCATTCGGTTTGCATGACATTTCTACACTATTAAAATTTCACTCCATAATTCTGCGATTTTCTATTCGCAAAATTATGGAGTAGTGCTGTAATCTTAAAAGACGAAACTTATATGTCTTTCCACTCTATTATTTTGTCTCGGTCATCGTTAGTAATGATGTGTGATGTGTGCTTCACTTTTGAGCCATTGGGCGAAACAACGTAATATGAGACATTGGTAGAGAAGCGAGCTTCACCATCTTCTTTGAAATAGTCGTTGCCTGAGTTTCCGACAAACTCAACCTTTTCGCCATTAGAGAGTGTTGAAGAAACATGGTTTATTACTGCTTCTCTAAGGTTCTGTTTCTCCACATTGCCATGACCAGGCAAATGTAAATGACCACTTGTTGCGTAACAAACAGCGAGGAAAAGTACTAAGCAAACTGCTGAAATTGAAATTTTCTTCATGACTTTAAATTTAATTGTTATACCTATTGTTTTGTCTTTAGACGCAACGAGAGGTATAAAAAGTTGCACAGTTCTCATTTTTTTATAAAAAAACTTCCAATCAATTAACCTGAAACACGCAAATATCCCTCACGTTATTTCTCTCTCAACTCTAAACCACACACGAAGTGTAGATAGGTATAGCCACAAAAAAACGGGTGTGTCAAAATTGAGGAGTCACTGCGCCACATCCTACCCACAGCCAGCGAAGTCCAGATTGCAAGAATCATAGGCTAAAAATCTGAGTTTTGCAACTCTTTAATATTCTTTTTCTTTTTCAATGTAATATTCAGTGCCAGTTTTCGTTCTAATATCATTGAAAGTTATTAACCATCTAATGGAATCAAGGATAATGAAGAATTTTGTATTGATTATGCTCGTGACAATGATGGCATTGAACACTGAGGCTAACTCGATTGAGAATAGAAGTGACAGCAACGATCACCGATGGATCGACTTGGGATTGCCAAGTGGTACTCTGTGGGCAACGATGAATGTGGGCGCAAGCAGTCCCGAAGACTATGGCGACTACTTTGCCTGGGGAGAAACTTCGCCTAAAGAGGTCTATTCTTTGAGCACCTACAAGTGGTGTAAAGGTGCCGAAAATACACAGACGAAGTATTGCTCTGACAGTGAATTGGGAATTGTTGACAATAAGAAAACATTAGACCCCGACGATGATGCCGCAACCATAAATTGGGGGCCATCGTGGCGCATGCCCACCGAAGCGCAAATGCAAGAACTGATAACAAGGTGCAATTGGAAGGCTTCGACAATGAAGGGGGTGAAAGGCTATTCTGTTACGGGTCCAAATGGCGCCACAATGTTTTTGCCTGCAGCTCTCTGCCGTGGGAACAGGTCGATTGATAACATTGACTGGGGTGGTTTCTATTGGTCGAGCGAATCTCCCGGGTTCATCGATGCCTCTGGTGGATTGACTTTTGGTGAGGGTGGAGCTTCATGGGCTTTCCTCTATCGCTTCGGGGGCTGTAGTGTTCGCCCTGTTCGAGTCCTGGACAAATAGTCAACACCTCACTCTCAACGGCAGGATAAATAAACAAGGGTGTGTCATATCTTTATTTTGACACACCCTCTTCTCTCTCAACTCTCAACTCTAAACTGCGACTTTAGTCGCCATACACTCCATAGTGTCGGTTCCAATATTCAATAGCCTTATAATAGTGATTTTTGAAAAAAAATGTCTCTTTATAGATGATAAGTCACAGAAAATAGATACCTTTGTAGGCGGTAAATAACGATTTTTCATGGGAGATGTGAAGTATATATGGAACAAGCTGTGGATATGGGTTCGCAACATCCTTATCTTCTTCTTTGTATCATCGATACTGGCAGTGATAGCATTCAAGTGGGTGCCAGTGTATCGCACTCCGCTCATGTATATCAGATACTGTGAGCAGTATATCGACGGTAAAGACCCACAGATTAAGCATCAGTGGGTGGATATGAATCTTATCTCGAAGCACATGCCCGCAGCGGTTATCGCTAGCGAGGACTCTCACTTC
>JAEEGF010449589.1_pt1 | contig 15221 bp, 9 predicted proteins | sample 9134171 | NCBI WGS metagenome assembly JAEEGF01 (sample SAMN16246542, study PRJNA631951) | gut metagenome | biome: gut microbiome; feature: rumen; material: AP-attached | host: Bos | place: Iran: Karaj | collected 2018-10 | reverse complement strand
GCTGCTTTTTACAACCTTGAAAAAATCACGGTAAAAACCAGTGCCATGAGTAATGTCATGATATCGGGTCTCCCCTTTCTCTGTCAGAATGGAATTAGTGAAATTATCGTATTCATCAATCATCAGATATACTGGATAATTTCTAGATTTTGCTTGCTGACAAAAATACTTAAGTTTATTTTTAGCAGAATCCAACACTGAAATTACATCCAAAAAATCTTCTTTAAAATAGTTGCAGTATTTTTCAGCACATGCATAAATATCCATGCCGACAACGGCCTCAAAATCAGATGCAACTCTCTCGGCATTTCCGGAAATTTCTGAAAAATCAAGATTGATAACAAGATATTTCCCCTGCTCAGGAGTTACATTTGTGTAAATATCGGTCTTCCCGAAATAGTGCTCAAACTTATCTTTCTGAGCAATATCGTAATAGGTCGCTAGCATGTTCAGAAAGATACTTTTGCCAAAACGCCGGGGCCGTACAAAAAACAAAAAATTCTCTCCGGACTCATCCAATGTCTTAATGAAACTGGTTTTATCTACAAAAAATCGGTTCTCATCGATAACTTCTGTAAACTTATTAATTCCTTTTGGTAAGAGCTGCATAATCTCTCCTTAATTACCACATAACTTAAAGCATCATTCTAAATAGCCCGGCAGCAAGGAGCCCCCGCATTACCGGATTTACTCTCAAGAGCCTTCCGCCTCATTCCGGACAGTATCCTCAAAAAACTCCAGCTTAAAGCCCCTGAGGACAATCACTGTGAGGTGCAGGGAAGTTCCCCTGGCAAGCACGCTGCTCTTGGGATCCGCCGCATAATCCCGGAGTTTCCTTCTGGCATCATCAATGTACTTGTTCTTAACAGCCTCCGAGTCTTCGGGTTTCAGATACTTGAGCTCAATGAGATAGCTGTGCTCTACGCCGACAGAACCGATTTTCGGGAAAAGAAAGATGTCGTTGTAGCCGTGATTAAGTTCCAATTCAGGTGCCGGATCATACATATTTGTCCATGACATAAGGGCCCGAAAGAATGCCCGAGCGAGTTCATCCCTTGGCTTGTTCTGCCTGATTACGGAATAGCGGAAGCAATAATCGATTATGACATCGACAAGAGTTTTTATACTGCCTGAGAAGCCCGCTTCATCAAAGGCTTCAGCCAGTATACTGCGGACAGCTTCTGCCAGAGCGCGCTTTACTCTGTTCTGCAGATATCCGTAATACTGCATCCTGGCATGGAGATTAGGAATACCCAGAATCGGACTTACCCCTTTGATTCCCCTGACCGCAAGAAGTCCCAGATAAAAGAGACAGGAAATATAATTGCGTCCTTTCAAAAGAGCTTCGGGCGAAAAGCATCTCGCTATGATTCTGTCATATTCCTCTCCGGCAATCAGGTTTTCGATAACCGCTTCTCTTTCTCTGGTTTCATTATCGTTCGCTGAATGCTGCCCCTGATTCACCAGAAACTTAATGTTATCGTAACTGATAAGAGCATTTTGCACCAGCTTGTCTTCCGGCGGTTCTCCGTTCATGGCAAACCGAGACAGATATGACGCTACCATATAGCTGTTAAATACATGATCCCCTTTACCGAAGGCATCCTCGGAGAAGCTGTAGCCGCCATACCAGAGAGACATATCGGAGATGATTTTTTCGGGATCATAGCCGCTTAAAAGTCCGTTTTCATGATAATAGGCAATGATTTCCCGGATTTCAGCCGGGGTAAATCCCACCATGCTGTTGAAAAGAGGAGTCAGTGATATATGCGTGCCAATGTTGTAGCCGGAGGTGAGATCATCCAAAGTAACCGGAAAGACTCCGGTCATGAATACCTTCTGACAGCTGCTTTTTACAACCTTGAAAAAATCACGGTAAAAACCAGTGCCATGAGTAATGTCATGATATCGGGTCTCCCCTTTCTCTGTCAGAATGGAATTAGTGAAATTATCGTATTCATCCACAAAAAGATAAACCGGATAACCCTTTTCATTGGCCTTAGCGCAAAAATGCTCAAGTTTGTTTTTGGCTGTGTTAATACCGGCTATGTCAGGCACAAAATCTTCATCATAGTATTTGCTGTATTTTTGAGCCTGACGCAGAATGGTTCTTCCGATAAGATCGTTGAAATCGTCCTCGACTGTTTCAATATCACTGCTGACTTTTGAAAAATCCAGATAAACAACCTGGTATTTCCCCTGCTCCGGCGTCACATGACGGTAAATCCATGTCTTCCCGAAATAGCGCTCAAACTGATCCTTCCGGGCAATATCGTAATAGGTCTCCAGCATGTTCAGAAAGACGCTTTTGCCAAATAGCCGCGGCCGCACGAAAAACAGAAAATGCTTTCCGGACTCATCCAGGGTCTTAATGAATCTGGTCTTGTCCACAAAGTAAAGATCGTTATCAATAATCTCAGTGAATTTACCAATGCCCTCAGGAAGCAGCTTCATAACCCGTCCCACAATTTATCAGCCATCTTAACAGCCATTCTGAACCAGTCCGGCAGCCCGGAAACCTCCGCCTTACCGATTATAAGCCCTGCGGAGTATTTTTTGAGCATGCTGCCCTAACCCGGATCTGTGTCTGTATCTATAGTCCGTATTTTAATGATACCATTAATCACTTAAACGAAATCAGAAAATAGCGGCAAAAATCGTGAATTATGCGGCAGAGAGAGCAAAACTGACAGCCTTCAGTCTTAGAGCAGAAACAAAAAGTCCCTGCGTTCGCGCGGCGCAGAGACTTTCTAAAACTTCCCGAACGGAATGCTGAGTTCGCGGATCAGAACCCGCCCATGGTCATGGCCAGATCCTTAAGACTGTTCAGCATGCTTTCCTTGTTGCTCAGAATAGCCAGCTCCGTGTTTCTCCGGGCTACCCGGGCTTCCAGCAGATCCTTGAAGGATACCTTGCCGTTGGCATAACGGGTCTGGTACATTTCCTCGTTTTTCCGGCGGAGATCCAGCTGCATCCTCTCATACTCATGCTGCTGCCGGAACCAGGCGGCATTGTTCAGGGCCTGCTGCACCTCGGAAAGAGCATTGTAGTACTTGTACACAAAGCTCACCTCAGCGGAGTCCCGGCTGAGCTCGGCCAGATCCACCCGGAGGCTGTTCTGATAATAGTTCAGGAACGGGAAGGCCAGCATGCCGGCTATGGATCCTGCCGGATTCCGGAAAAAATCCACAATATTGGTACTGCCGCCGGCGGAAACTCCGAGACTCAGCGAGAGCCGGGGATACATATCCAGCCGGGCCTTGTCCTTGGAAGCCAGCGCAGCCCTCAGCCGGGCCTCCTGAGCCGCCATGTCCGGACGGAAGCGGAGCACGTCGCCGGAAAGTCCCGGATTAATCTCGGGCAGAAAAACGTCCTCAAGAGTGCCGCGGTTTTCCACCGGAGTGTCCGGCACCCGGTTTCTGAGCACGTTAATGGCGCTGATAGTGTTGCGGAGCTTGGTTTCGTTGTCCCGGATCTGACTCAGCATGGTAACCACCTCCACCCGGGATTCGCTGAGATCCAGCTCGCTGATCTTGCCGCTGTCATACCGGAGCTGCATGAGCTTCATCCGGGCCATGGAGGATTCCAGATTCTCCCGGTAGAGCTTAATTGCATCCTGATAATACAAGAGCGACCAGTACAGCTTGGCCACCGTGCCGGCGATGCTGAGCCGGGCGGCCCGGGCATCCTGAAGAGCAGCTTCGGCGGAAAGAGCCTGAGCCTTTCTCTCCGCGGAAAGTCTCCCGAAAAGATCCGCCTCATAGCTGACGCTGATGCCGGATTTGCCATAAAGGGAGGAGTGGCTGCCGTGCCTGAGAGGCCGGGAGGCTCCCGATCCCAGAGAAGCATCCACGGTGGGAATCATATTGGTATCGGTGATCTCGGCTTCCTTGAGAGCTTTTCTGGCCGTCAGCACTGCCTGCCGGTAGTCGTTCCGGGCTGCCAGCGCTTCTTCAGTAAGAGCGGTCAGATATGGATCGTTAAAGGCAAGCCAGAAATCCGGGTTAATCTCGCCCTTTTCCGCGCCGGCCGGCTGTCCGCCATGAGTAAAAGCGTATTCCGTAAGCTCCGGCCGCTCATAGGAGGAATGCAGGGCCGTGCATCCGGAAACGGCAGCGGCGATAAAGGATGCCAGAAGAGCTTCCGTAAAAATCTTCATAAAAAGAATCTCCTTATTCCCGGGCCAGCGCGTCTATCGGATTTAATCTTGCGGCATTGCGGGCCGGGATATACCCGAATATCACCCCGATAAGCGAGGAGCATACCACTGCGGCGATAATTGAGGTGGTGGAAAACTGCATGCTGATGGCCTGCACAAACAGACTGAACACATAGCCCACCCCGTAGGAGCACATGACTCCCAGGGTGCCGCCCAGAAGACAGACCAGCACCGCCTCAATGAGGAACTGCTGCAGAATGTCGCTCTGCCGGGCTCCCACCGCCATGCGGATGCCGATCTCCTTGGTGCGCTCGGTAACGGACACCAGCATGATGTTCATTACGCCGATGCCGCCCACTATCAGGGAAATCACCGCAATGGCGCTGATAAGGTAGGTAAAGGTGTCCGTGGTCTTGGTGATGGTCTTCATAATGGTGTCAGAGCTGTTGGTGAAAAAGTCCTTGGAGCCATGACGCATCTCCAGAAGGTGCTCAATTGACTGCTGAGCCACGGCGTTGGACATGCCCTCCCGCACTCTGATGGTAATGGATCCCAGGAAGCGTTCATGCACTACCTTGGACATCATGGTGGTGTAGGGAATGTAGGCATGCACGGCATTCTCATTCCCGAAGGGGGACTCCGACGGCTTCAAAACTCCGATGATCTGACAGGGCAGCTTCCCGAAAATAATCACCTTGCCGATAGGATCCTCTTCGCCGAAGAAGCGTTCCGCGGCCTTGTCATCAATAACCGCCACCTGACTCAGATCCTTCACGTCTCCCCGGCCGAACAGTCTCCCGGAGGCCGCATCGTAGCCCCTGACCCGGAAGAACTGCTCGCTGACGCCGTGCACCGTGGCATTGATGGAAACGCTGCGGTACTGACTCAAAAGAGAGCTGCTGCGATCCGGAGTTATGGCATCGGTAAACACCTGTCTGTCCAGGGCCTGCATGTCCTGCACCGTCAGGGTCTGCACCTTTCCGGAACGGATATCGCCGAAGTCCTTGCCGGGATAAACGGAAATGGTGTTGGTGCCGATGGCGCTGATGTCATTGATGACCTTCTGACTGGCGCCCTGCCCCAGAGCCACCACGCTGACCACCGCCATGATGCCGATAATAATGCCCAGCATGGTCAGGAGGGTGCGCATCTTGTGGGAGATCATGGCAATGGCCGCCATTTTAAAGGCTTCCCGGAACCTGTCCACATAGGAGCGGAACTGCGCCAGAAAATGCGGATTCAGCTTCACGGTGTCGGCATCTGACAGCGGATTTCTGGTTACGGCCTTGCCTTCGTTAACCCGGTCGGCAATGATGTTGCCGTCCTTGATCTCGATAATGCGGCCGGCATGAGCGGCGATCTTGGCATCGTGCGTAACCAGAATTACCGTATGGCCCTGCCGGTGAAGCTCCTCCAGGATCTCCATAACCTCGGCGCCGCTCCGGGAATCCAGAGCTCCGGTGGGTTCGTCCGCCAGAATCACCTGACCGCCGTTCATCAGAGCCCGGGCAATACTCACCCGCTGCTGCTGGCCGCCGGAAAGCTCTCCCGGCCGGTGGGAGGAACGATCTCCCAGTCCCAGCCTGTTTAAGAGTTCATCGGCTCGGGCAGTCCGGCGGCCGCTTTTGATGCCGGCGTATATAGCCGGAATCTCCACATTCTCATTAGCGCGGAGATGTCCCAGAAGGTGGTATCTCTGAAAAATAAAGCCAAAGTACTCTCTCCGGAGCCGGGCCAGCTCGTCGGCGTCCAGCTGACTGGTCTCCACGCCGGAAATGCGGTATTCCCCGGAGGTGGGCTTGTCGAGACACCCCAGAATGTTCATCAGGGTGGATTTGCCGGATCCGGACTGGCCGATAATGGCCACCATCTCCCCCTGGTAGATTTTAAGATTGATGCCGTGCAGGATCTCCACGGACTCCGAGCCTCCCAGGCCGAAGCTGCGGCGGATATCCTTCACCTCCAGAATAGGTCTCTCCGGAGCGCCGGCCATGTCCTCCCGGGATCCCTGAGGGGGAGTCCCGGAAGCAGCGTCAAGAGCGGTGTCCGCGCCTTGAGCGGAACTGTTTACATCTGTCATTGTTATCCTCGCCAGTATTCAGGTTATCAGGGTTAACACGTCCTGCTTCAGACTACATGCGGGGAGGCCCGCGGCGGCGCTTCTTGTCATGAGCTTCCATGGCGGCGGCTTCGGCGGAATTCGCATCGTTGCCGATGATCACCTCGTCGTTTTCAGAAAGACCGGAAACGATCTCGTAATTGATGTTGTCCTTGCGCCCTACGGTAACCTTAACCGGCTCCGGCTTGTTGTTTCTGAGCACATGAACCATGAAGACGTTCTCCTCCACCTTCTTTCTCAGAGCCACAATGGGGAGGGTGATAACGTCCTTGCTTTCGCCCAGCACGATGGTCACCTCTGCGGTCATGGATTTTCTGAGCACGCCGTCAGGATTTTTAACGTCAAGAAGAGCGTTGTAGTAAATGGCCTGGCTGCTGGAGCTGGTTGCTGAAGAGCTGGTGCTCTGGCTTTCGGACTTGGGAGCCGGCTCCACCTGTCTCAGATCGGCATCAAACTTCTGATCCGGGAGACCGAGAATGGTGAAAAAGGAACGCATGCCCGGCTTGACCTTCACCACGTCGGCTTCGGATACCTCGGCCTCCACGGTCATGGTATCCAGCTCCGCCAGCTTGACAATGGTAGGAGCGGACTGCGCGGAAACCACGGTCTGGCCTTCCTCGGTGACTACGCCGATAACCACGCCGTCCATGGGAGCCACGATTTTGGTGTAACCCAGGTTGGTTTTTGCGGTATCCACATTGACCTTGCACTTCTCAATCTGAGCCTGTGAGGATTCAATAGCGGCTCTGGTGGAAAGAAGATCGGCCTCGGCAGATTCCAGATCCGCTTCGGAGGTGGCATTGCCGGCCCGCATCTTCTTCTGGCGGTTATACTCGGATTCCTGCTTTTTCAGGAGAGCCAGCTTTTCTTTAAGAGAAGACTCGGCGATTTTGAGTTCGGCCTCGGCCATCTTTACCGCATTAAGCTGGGTGCGCTGCTCGATGTCGGCGATCCTGTCGCCCTTCTTTACCCGATCCCCCAGCTTCACATAAAGCTTCTCCAGCTGACCGTTCACCTGAGCGCCAACGCTGACCTCGTTAAGCCCCACCAGCGTGCCGGTGGCCATAACCGTTTCCACAACATCGCCGCGGGACGGCTTTATGGTCATAAAACGCAGCTTCTTTTCTTCGCCCTTGCTGAAGTAAAACCAGCCTCCGGCCAGCGCAATCAGCAGAATGAGCACAATGAGCTTTTTCATAGAAATCCTTGAACCCCGTTTGGATAGTAATTCAGCGGCTATTATAGACTATCGATGCCGTTAAATGTTTTTCAAAGTTTTACAGATTTTCAGGAATGATTTCGGAGCGTTTCGAGATAAGGGATGATGTTCAGAGGGAAGTCTGTCAGGAAATGCTGTATCCTGATCAGAGCGGCGACTTATCAGCGCACATGCATCTCAAAGGAGTCTTGCGGGCATTCCGCAGCTTCTGGGGCATAAAACGGGGGTTCAGGCCTTTATTTTACTGAGCACCGGCATGTTTTTGGGATTGGAATTAACATGGGGTTGCGGCCACTGTTTTCTGGTTTGAAGGTAACCAGCGCCGGGGTAACCGGCCCCCGTATTAACTGGCATCACCGTGTATAATTACCTGCAGCATTTGAATAAATTCAGGGGCGCTCGCATTATGTCATGCATCGTTTATCAGACTGACAAGAAAACAGGGAATGTGCATGCTTACAGTTCAGTATCTCACAGAGACCCGGTTACGAAAAAGGTCAAAACTGTAAAAACCTACCTGGGACGGGTTGATCCCGTAACAAATGAAATCATCCCAAAGGCCGAGAAGGGAAAGCGCAATCGCGGCATATCGACCAAACTGCGTGAATCCATAACGAAAGAGGCACAAAAGAAAGTCGATGATTTACAAGCTCAGGTAAACGATCTTCAGGATCAGCTTAAAGCGGCGACGGCCAAGATTGCAAAGTATCAGGAAGCCTTTGAAGCATTCAAAAAAGCGATGGCGGACATCAACGAGCAGGATTAGTCCTGTTGCGAGGATGCGATGCAAAAGCCGGTTGTCCCCGCCAGTTGTTATGACGTGACTTCATTATGATCCCGGCATAAAAAAGCGAACACCCGCTCGCTAACCGCCCTGATTTTGTCCAATGGCCCCAGCGCATTCTTTTTTATCAGAAAAACGTGGCAACACCTTTCACAGGCATTAAACACACCAACAAACAAAAAGCCCCTAAAGCGATTCTGTCGCATCGCTCCAGATCTGCAAACTGCGTATCATCACCGCATGTGCGCTGAAAAAATCAAAATCCAATGAACCGCCAAATCTACTTCTCTTAAAACAGTACCTGTAAGAGGAATCTGTTGGCAACCGTAACAGAGATACGGTTAATCTGTTTTGGCCTTCTTTAGCAAAGGTTACCTCTCCAAAGATACTATGCTATTTCCCCAGCTCCCTTCAATGCATCCTCCTCTATGCAATATGTCGTATTCAACCGGGAAGTAATTCAGACTTCAAACAGAACTCATGCTTTGACTGCTGTATACGCCGGGTTTTGTGTTTAAGGTCACGGTTGCCCCATACGTCCGTTGATTTGTTTTTTTTTGCCTACAATTTGCATTGTAATCAATTTAAACATTATACGCAGGCTTGGTAATTATTCTATTTTGCACAGGGCTTTTGAAGTTCCCTGCTCTCTCACACCGGATTATTACTATAGAAACATTACAAAAGAATCGAATGGAATCAGAAATATTGAAGGTAACACATGGACAACATTCTTGTTAAAGATGTCGGTGAAAAATTTGTTGTTAAAGAATTAACTTCCGTGCTTCAGGCAGACCCTCGGCTTATAGGAGGCTTTGGCAGTGACAGCGGCGTGCTCAATATTGATCTGAATGACGAGTACCTGCTTATGAACACTGATCGCAGCGGAATGAATATTGCCTATCAAATGGGGCTGGCAGATGGCTCCTGTGTTGGCGATTTCGGAGTATCCCATGCCGTCAGCGATATTTACGCCTCCGGCGGAGAGCCTTTTGCTGTAAGCGTTGCCCTGTTCCTAACGGAAGATATGACCATGGGTTTCGTTAAGCAAATAATGGACGGAGTTCAGCAGGCTGCCAAAAGATACGGAGCTTTTATTGCGTCAGGTGATACCAAAAAAGGAAAGAAATTTTCTATGGTTGTTACCGCTGTCGGCAAATGCAAAAAGAATCATGTTCTGACAAGAAAGGGAGCTCAAGAAGGAGATTATTTGGTAATTACCGGCAATTCCGGGGTCATGCTTACAGGTCTTTTAGTATTAGAAAAAAATATCCCGGTATCTTCTGCGGAAAAAGAAACTCTAACAAATGCAATTGTATATCAGAACCCTCCATATAAATTTCCTAGAAATTTAATGGATAATTCAATGACTCACGCAGGCATGGACAACAGTGATGGATTGATATCATCAATATATTCACTTTCGGAACAAAGCAATCTCGGCATCATCATTAATGAAGAAGCTATTCCCTGTTTGGACGTAACCAAAAAAATTGCACATGATTTAGATATTAATCCATTTCAATTATGCATAGGAAGCGGAGACTGGCAGCACATCTTTGCTGTAGACAAAAATCAAATTGACAAATTTATAAAAATCGCACAGGAATCTAATAATAAAGTAACTGTAATTGGTCAATTTATCAACAACAAATATACAGCCTTAAAAAATAAAAACGGATTTTTTGCATTAAAAAGATTAGAAAATGACAGATTTAAAACAAGCGGCAAAAAGTGGTTTGAATATCTTTCCTCAAAAATCGTTTATACCGGAGACAAAATCAATGAGCGCGATTTGTTCTGAAAGCATTGGTGAATGTTGGTTAGCCTGCATCAAAAAGGTTCTTCAGGAAGGAACCTTATGGCACGATGAAGATGTAAGCATTAGAGAATATCTTGGGCTTAGTGTAAAAATCATTGCTCCGGATACAGATGATGATATTATTAAAAAATTTGGCGATGAGGCTGTTTTGGAACACACCATACAAAAATTTGAAGAAGGTGTTGTAATGAGTAATCGTCCATTTACTTATAGTAACCAAATTTATAACAAGGACGGTGTTAATCAGTTCAATTGGTTAGTGGACAGATTAAATAAGAAAAGGGAAACAAAATCAGCCACAATATCTCTTCTTGATACTGGTTCCAATGATGATAATTTACCGTGTTTGACTACGATTGATGCGAAAATCAGGGACGATAAATTAGATATGCAATTCTTTTACAGAGGGCAGAATATTGTGGGAAGACAATATGCAAATTTTATTGCATTAGCACATCTCCAGAAAAAATTAGCTAAAGCACTATCTGTGCCAGCTGGTTTTCTTGGAGGATATATTGCATCTGCTCATATTTATGAATATGACTTTCCATTTGCAGAACATATTATAAATAATCAGGAATGTAAACTAACCGATCATTTCTATGATTACGGTCCTAGGTCGATACGTGAAAATAAAATATTTAAATCATGAATAACCATCATGATAACCGCACTGATATTACAGTTATAATATGAGCAGATTTTGCAGTAAAATATTGTCAATTACAAATATTGAAATATCTTTCATCGTTACAGCAAGCGATTAATTAACATGACAAATACTATTAATATTTCAAAAGGTGCACTGATTAAATTCGGGCATTATCAATACAGCAATAATATATCAGAACCAATTCAATGGTTAATACTTGATACCTCAGAAAATGAAGCACTGCTGATTAGTAAATTTGGCATTGCTTGCAAACAATATAACCGTGAATATATCCGTATTACCTGGGAACAATGTGATTTAAGAAAATGGCTTAATAATGAATTTTTAAATAATTCGTTTTCTGCTGGTGAAACTGATGCCATCATCGTTTCTCATTTATCTAATAATGAAAATCCAGAGTTTCATACCGATGGAGGTAACGATACAAATGACCGAATATTCTGTCTGAGTTTGACAGAGGCCATGACGTATATTCAAGATGATTCTGAGAGAAAATGTTTGCCTAATCCTCAGATAATAAAGGACGAACCCTATATGCGGAACGACTGCTGCTTTTGGTGGCTGCGTTCTCCCGGCAGGTTCCCTACACATGCCTCACGTATCGGACCTGACGGCAGTGTTGTTGTGCGAGGTCATCTCGTGAATGACGATCATTATACTGTACGACCTGCCATGAGAATAAACATCAAATCGTATCTGAAAATAGATAATTTCTTATAGTATCATTAAATTATAAACACAGGCAAGTAAATATTAACAATCACCTGACAATATAATTAATTGCATCAACAAGATTCTAAATACAGGAGTTTTATATGTCTGAAACAATGGTAAATAATGAATTCTTGGATTTTGTTAGAAAAGGAACTGTTGTTAATCGTAATAATTCAGAATGTATAGATATTACTGGCATTACTCTTGATGAATACCATGTAGATAAAAAACTTCAAATTTCTTCTGGAGAAGCAGACATTTATCTTTGTTCAAATATTAATTCTCCTAATAATCCTTCAGAATCTGATTTCATAATGAAGTACTACAGAAGAACAGATGCCATAAAACCTGAGGTAATTGAAAAATTACAGATGATCCGCAACCCATGCGTAGCGCCTATTCTTAAATACGGCATATACGAAGATCATCAATATGTAATTCTTCCTTACTATAGGAATCCAACACTGGCAGATATTCTTAGCAGTGGCAAAAAGTTTTCCGAGGAGCATATCAAGAAAATAATTATTCCTTCTGTAATTGAAGGACTTCAGGCTTTACATAAAGTTGGAATCTTACACAAGGATTTAAAACCATCAAATCTTATTCCTGATAATACCGGAGAACATATTGTACTGATAGATTTCGGCATTAGTTCTGATGCCGGAAAAAATACTTTCGTTGTAACACATACTGGCATGACACTTGTTTATGCCGCTCCAGAAGCTCTGCAAGGGTTATTCCACAGAGAAACTGATTATTATGCTCTCGGCATTACTGTTTTTGAGCTATTTACAGGCTATACACCGTTTCAAAATTCAGGACTGACTGATCAGGAAATGGCCCGCATGTCCACAATTAATACAATTGAATTTCCTGACAACTTCCCCAGAGATCTTAAAAATTTAGTTTTAGGATTAACTTACAAGGATCTTTCTCACAGAAATGAACCAGATAACCCTAATAGGAGATGGGGGTATTCTGAGGTAAAACAATGGCTTAACGGAGTGGCATTACCAATTCCGGGATCTGCCATTACCATAACTGAAAATATTTCAAACTTTCTGCCATATAATTTTGGAGGAACAAAATATTCAAATGAAACTGCTCTCATAGAGGCAATGTTCAGAAATCCTAACAATGGCATGAAAGATTTAGGTCGCGGAAAGCTAACCCAGCACTACGGATATTTTGATGCCAGAAAGGAAAAGCTTTGTCAAAAAGCAGAAAAATCAAACTCAAAAGATAACCGCTTGAATTTTCTTTCGTTTTTTAAACTTCTCTATCAGCTTTCACCGGAAACAAAATCGATATTTTGCAATGGAAAAAAATTTGCATCCTTGGAAGAACTTGGAAAATTCTGCATAACTGAATCAATTAATATTGCAAAACAAGGCACCAGTCTGAGTGAAAATAACACATCTCCTTTTTTAAAAGATTTTATATTCAGCTTTGACAGCGGTATATTTGAGGAGTATGCAGCAAATGTTTTGAAAAGTGATGTTTTACAATCACTAATTTTAAATATTAAAAAACTATTCAAAAACGAACAAAATAACTACTCCATTATTCAAAAGGCGCTTGTTTTTGGATATTCTGTATCAGAAGACAGACATTTTATCGTAAATGGCAGAATTTTCGATACTCCGGCAGATTTTAAAAAGCAAATACTGCATTTAGCAGAATCGGATTATACCAATTATAAAAAATTTATTACACCAGCCATAAACGATTTAAAATTTCTATTCAATATATTCCCAGATAACTTTTCAAAATCTTGTATCAAAGCAATTATAGATAAAGCATCTTCAGTAAAAAATATAATTCTAAATAACGGTTTTTTCTTTGGCAATTATCTGCAAAACGGAAGAACAAAAACTCCTATAGAATGGATAATTTTAGAAAAAAATGATACTAGCATGCTGATAATTAGCAAATATGCTCTGGATTGCATTCGTTATCATAGAGGCGGTAATACCACATGGGAACAATGCGATCTTCGCAAATGGCTCAATAATGACTTTTTGAACAATGCTTTCACAAGAGAAGAGCAGTCAAGGATTTGTCTGTCTCATCTTAAAAATGAAACCAACCCGAATTACGGAACCAAGGGCGGGAATGACACCAATGACAGAATTTTTTGTCTCAGTATCTCAGAGGCCAGACAATACTTTAGAAGTGATAATGCCAGAAAATGTCAAGCAACCGCCTATGCAGCAGAAAAGGGTTCTCATATCGCCAATGGTTTCTGTTACTGGTGGCTGCGTTCCCCTGGCCGCAGCTTGAATCGCATAACCCGTGTACGTACTGGAGGAGATCTGGGATTGATCGGACATGATGTCAGCGGTGTGCACGGCTCAATCCGCCCTGCTCTGCGCATAAAACTGTAATCAAGGAAAATCCTTGATGAGAATTTGACTGTCCCGCCTTGCAGCTTTCTGAAGCGGATCTGCAAAAGCCGCTTGTTATGACGGGACTTCTATGATTCTGGCATAAAAACATGCTCGCATGCATGAACATACTCCTTCCCTGAAAATCCCGAAAGGTTTTCAAAATGCGGCATCGTTGATGAGGAACGAGAGAGTCCGGAAAGCCTGCGCACTCCCGTTCCTCCTGCCTCAGGCCTCTAGTTTTGCGAACTGAATCGGGTTCATATCCCCCATATTAAACTGGTCGTCCCGGAGTCCGGATTCAAAGGAGAATTTTGTCTTCTCGAAACGCCCGATTACATAGCAGTTGTCCTTTTCACAAACAGAAACCAGAGCTGACACGGCTTCCGGGCACCCGCTTTTCTGAATAGCCGTATTGATGCCTGTCTCCATCTTGCGCCACAGATTATACTGCGACACAAAGAAAGAGTTCATAGTATGATCAAACTGCTCCGCTTTTCTGTCCCCTAATACCTGGCCGATCCCCTTGCGCATTCTGGGATTCAGCTCAGCCTTGTTTTTATATTTATCCCAGGCTTCAAACACCAATTCATAAGCCCCTTCAAAAGCCCCCCGAAGAGATTCATCTATCATATACGATTCAACCGGCTCTTCCAAAGTATAGGCATCCTGTTCCTTCTTACCGGAAGCAAAATTATGGTTAACCTCATTGATGACTTTGTCAACCTCACGTTGCATTTCAGATCTGCAGTTTATTCCGGCAGATGAAAAGGGATCAGCCGGCAGCAGAGAAAACAGATACAGCCAGTTCTGAAAAAGCATTTTTAACTCTTTTGCAATATTCAGAAACACCATTTGCTTATTCGGCGGAGTGGGGAGATTGTCAGTGTCCGCAGGCATATTCCCAGCCCCGAAGAGCTCGTCAAAATTTTTCCGATAGCAGAGGATCAGGGCATATAAGGCAAACTGGATCGGCGTCAGCTCCGCCCGGTAGCGGGCCGGACGGATATCCTTCCGGACTTCAATGTCCAGAGCGGCATCCTGCCAGTCCAGAGTGACATAAACATCCTCGGGGCTTATAGTCATTTCGCTGTTTATGTAGTTTATAGCCTCGGAGTAAATGTTGTCCCGGTTTCCGGAGGCCATGAGCCTGCCCCACTGCTTGCTGTCCTTCAAAAAGTGTCCCATTCTGATGAAGGGAATGGAGGAGAGCTCCACCTCGGCAGAGGCGCCGTCCAGCTCCTCTCCGGATCTGGTATAAAACTTCCGGCTGTTTTTGCAGCGATAAAAAAACTGTCCCCCGGATTTCACAGCATCGATTGCTTCGTAACGGGGATCCACCAG
>JAEEGF011290663.1_pt1 | contig 15223 bp, 9 predicted proteins | sample 9134171 | NCBI WGS metagenome assembly JAEEGF01 (sample SAMN16246542, study PRJNA631951) | gut metagenome | biome: gut microbiome; feature: rumen; material: AP-attached | host: Bos | place: Iran: Karaj | collected 2018-10 | reverse complement strand
GGTCCTGATATGGAAGCGGCTGCCTGTCTCTGATTCCCGTTGCAAAGTAAGCGAAAAAAAGCGAGTATCGTGAATCTAAAGGAAATTATTTTTTGCGATTAACGATAATTAGCCAAATCCGAAAGGTTTTGGCACTAAAAAAATGTTAATCGTCAGAAATGGCACATTCTTTCTTCATTTTATCTGGAACATGAAGGGAATGATACAGGATATGCTGATGTATACGAATAATATACGAATAATAATAGAAATTAAACAAGAGCAGTATCAATATTCGTCACTGCTCTTGTTTTAGACTATTTTCAATTCTTACTGCAATCTGTTTTCCGTTCGCATGATTCTAGAGAGAACTACTATACATAATGAATAAACCAAGACTATCGGCTTTTCCATCAATGAGCATCCGCACATGAGTCTTGACTGGCAAACACCAAATGAAGCTGCCAGAATGGAGGGTCCGATAGAGAAAAAGTGTCACAGCTACAGAGAAACCTACCTCAAAAACTTGCATATTCAGGAAGGAACCTCTATCTTTGCGGGGTAAAATAATTTCCAGGGTTAGCTCGCAGACACAGTCAAGGCCGATCAGGGTTAAGACCGAAAGCCCGTTTCCGCCCAGCATGCAGGCAAGGAAAAGCAGGGTTAACTCATACAAGTAAAGTCCTACCAGGGTTAAGACTAAAGCAGAAAACTCGATATCGAGTTAAAGTCTAATTCCTATCAATCTTTTTCAGAAAATTACCGCTGTACTATGAGTTAGATGGATTTTTTATACCTAATTTAGGTGAAAAGTATTTGTAATTCGTATATATAATAAAAATGTATATGAAGAACTATTACATTCTCAGCATTCTGTTCCTTTTGTTTCATAATATGGCTGGATAGGTACGAGTCATCGTCGGGAATCCCGTTTCTATGCAGCGTCAGGATCTTGTAGAAATAGATGCCCAGAGTGTCTATATGCAATTAGGCATTCACTATGGGCAACCCTTTGTAGTGAGCCAGGTAGTGGCAAAGAACGAGGATGGAAGCGAAAAACTACGTGAAGTGGACTTCCAAGTGACACATGATCAGAAGATACTAATTGATGCATCAGTACAGCCTAATCAGGAGAATGAATATGTCATTATGCGAGGTGTGCCGCGTAAGATGCAACGATATAATACATTGACCCAACGAACAACAGCAGGAGGATGGGGGGGGTAGGTAAGGTTTGGGCAGTAGGGCGTCTCTATCCCGATCGTCTTGACGATATCGCTTGGGAGAATGATCGTGGAGCCTATCGTGTTTATGGCCCTGCTTTCCAGCAGAGCGGAAGTGTTGGCTATGGTCCCGACGTGTGGGTCAAGAATACACCGGAACAAGATGTAGAAAAGCGTTTCAGGATGGACATTGATATCAAGCCTACTCTACAGTTGCTCATCGATGCAGGCTATTCCACAGAGGCCGCCCAATTACTTGACGACAACTCGTTCCACATCGACCACGGCATGGGCAATGACTGCTATGCCGTAGGTGCCACCCTCGGATGCGGAGCGCCCGCCATCATGTCGGCCGACGGCAACATCTGCTTCCCCTATGCCTGGCAGCAGTACGAGATACTCGACAACGGCCCGCTGCGCTTCACGGTGAGCCTCGTCTTCGGCGACACCCTCATCGAAGGTCGCCACCTGCAGGAGCATCGCATCATCTCGCTCGACAAGGGCTCCAACTTCAATCGTGTCGAAGTGTGGTACGAAGACCTTTCCTCAAGCAAACGCCACGCCGAACCCCTGACCGTCTGTGCCGGCTATCCGCTCCATGCGCAGTCCGTTGGAGACATTGGTCACCCAGCTCAATTCCACAACAGACACGACACAAAAAAAAATTGTTTCCACCCGTCTTGAGAAGAAAAAATGAAATGATTCGTCATTTTTTCCTGTTTGGATTTGGTGGTGAAAGCGAATTTGATTATCTTTACGGCGTTAATTACTATTACAATGAAACCCTACAAGTTTGAACCCATCCTGAAATCCACCATCTGGGGAGGATATCAGATTGCCCCATTCAAGGGCATTTATACCGCTCAGCCCAACATCGGCGAGAGCTGGGAGATCAGTGGTGTGCCTGGACAGGACAGTGTGGCCATCGAACGTGGCCTGATCGACGATGTCGATGTGGGACTCACCCTCACGCAGCTCATCGACAAGTACAAGGGCCTGCTCGTGGGCAACAAGGTCTATAAGCGTTTCGGCAACAAGTTCCCCCTACTCGTCAAGTTCATCGATTCGCGTCAGGACCTCAGTGTACAGGTGCATCCCGACGACAAGCTCGCGCAGGAACGTCACGGTTGTGCAGGCAAGACCGAGATGTGGTACATCATCAAGAGCGACGTGGGCGCCAAGATCTATGCAGGTCTGAAGAAGAGCATCACACCCGAGGACTACGAGCAAATGGTGACCACCGACTCCCGCGAGGGCGAGAATCCCATGGCCAACGTCATTGCCACCCACGAGGCACATCAGGGCGACCTGTTCTTCCTTCCTGCCGGACGACTGCATGCCATCGGTGCCGGTTGTTTCCTCGCCGAGATACAGCAGACCAGCGACATCACCTACCGCGTATATGACTTCGGGCGCAAGGATGCCCATGGCAAGCCACGCGAACTCCATATCGAGCAGGCCAAGGATGCCATCGACTACCAGGTGTGGCCCGAGTACAGAACATCCTACGACAGCACCCGTCCCGTCACGCAGCTCATCAACTGCCCCTATTTCATCGTGCATCGCGTAGTCGTGCAGGTAGCGCAGCAGATCGATTTCCATTGCGACTCGTTCGTCGTAGTTGTCTGCCTGTGGGGCGAAGCCAACATCAACGGTGTCAAAGTGCGCCAAGGAGAGACCTTGCTCGTGCCCGCCTCCGAAAACGCCCTCTACATCTTCGGCAACGCCACCTTCCTCACTGCCACAATGTAAGTAACTTTGCAATCACTTATACTTGAGGGTGTGTCAAAAAGTTGTTGACCTTATTCGAACGAAATGTTTTTGACAAATGAGCCGAGCAGCATGCGACATTAAAATATTGATTGTCTATTTCTCATTCAATCTTCGCACATATTCGGTGGGAGTGACACCTTCGACCTTCTTGAATGTGGAAAAGAAGCTGGAACGCTTGAATCCACATTCTTCGGCCAAAGCAAGCAGAGTGTATTGGCTAAAGCGCTTGTCTCCAAGTCTTAGCTTGAACTCTTCCAGACGATAAGTGTTGACAAAGTCGTAGTAGTTCTTTTGGATAAAGATATTGAGCAACTGGGAGAGCTTGACGGTGGAGACCTCGAGATGAGAAGCAATGTCGGAGAGCTTGAGGTCATTATTGAGATAAGGTTTTTCGGTGCGCATGTATTCATCGAGCCGCTTGTAGAGTCGTTGCGATTCATCATCTGTGGTCAGCACACGGCTATATTTGCGTTTGGCCTCTTCGAGTTCCTGCTGGATGCGAGCTGTCTCTGCACGCTGGCGTTTTAAGGCACGTCGCTCAATGTAGGAGTAGGAAACGGCAATCATAAGCAAAATGATGATAATTATTTCGAAGATAAATGCCTGCGATGGCCATACGTTGATCTGGTATTCGGTGTACCGGCTTTGCCCAGACTGACGTACCCGCAGCAAGTTGTGGCCCAAAGAGAAACCGTCTGAGATAATGGCTCGTTCACGGTTCTTTAACACAATCCAACCCTCATTGTCATCCATGGATTCTCCATTGCCTAGAATCTTGTACTCGAAACATTGTCCCTCGGGATCGCTGTAGTTGAGGATGAGTGGGAGGAAGGACAATTCCTGCACTCCGAAATTGTAGGTGAGCGAAAACTGACGACCGAAATACATCGAATGTCTGCCCTCAGGATTCAAAGGAGAGCCATCGATGGTGGCTTCGCTCAGAATTACGGGATTATCACCGGCATCGTACTTCTGCAGTTCGTCGAGGTCGGCATAAAAGAGTCCATTTACCGTGCCTGTCCAAAGGCGGTTCTGTGAATCGATACAGATGGCACCGGAACTGAATTCGCGCGATGCAAGACCTACCTCCTGGGCATATTTAGCGATGGAAGTGAAGGCAGGGTCAGCACGGAAGAAACCACGTTCGGTAGCAATCCAGTAGTTTCGGTAGCGCTTGTCGTAGATCACCTGCGAGACATATTCGTTGCCGATGGTCTGAGTGGTGTTGATCTCTTCATAGACCGTCAACTCCTCGTTGGTGCGGTAGAGGCCATCAAGACAGCTGAACACCAGATTGTCCTTGTCACCCAGTATACCGCGGCTCTCGTGCAAATTGGCAAAGAAACCGTCGGGATAACCACTTCTGCGAATGGTTCGGTCGATTGGGTCGTATAGACAAATGCCTTCAGCTGTCGATATCCAGCAGCGTCCCTGACGATCGAAGAGCAGGTCATTGGCGTAAGCATCGGGCAGTTGCGAGTTATGCGAGTCATAAACACGAACCTCCTGGGTGCGACTGTCGTAGATAAATACGCCGAGGTTTCCTGCCATCCATAGTTCGTTGTCGGGCGAGACAACGAGCGCGCCAAAGCTGCCCGACGAAAGGGCTTCGTTGTCGCTAATGCGCGATGTGAGCAGATGTTGCGGATCGATACGCATCACGCCACCGTTAAATGTGCAGCAATAATAAAAGCCATCGTACTTGACGATGTTAGTGACGATGGAGCCTCCCAGTTCGTCGGGGGAGAAGAACTTGCATATGCCACGCCTTTCATCTATGAAATATAGACCGCCACGCAACCCTAACACCTTGACGTCGTCATCGATACAGATGGAGCGTATGTTGATGTCTCGACTGTCGAATTGTTCGTTTCTGTAGCAATGGAAAAGGTGCTCGACATGATAGCTATGTTGAACCCCGCGCCGATAGTAGCCAAAGAAAGAGTTGCCATCGTCATCACGGAGGAAGGAATAGACCGTATTATCGATCAGTGGATATTCGGGACCATTCATCACAAAGTGCTTGACAACCTTGTTGGAGTCAAGAGAGATGACGTAGAGCCCTTCGCCGTCGGTCCCTACGTAAAGGTGGTCGGCATCGTGGCTTAGGCAAGGAATGACGGGACAGGAGATATCGACATATGGATGCACGGAATTCTCGTTGATGTCATAGACCAACAGTCCATCGTTGTAGGTGCCAATGTAGATGGTGTCGCCTGCAACAGTCATGTTGCGAAGGTTGTTAATGATATGGAGTTGACCGGCAATACCCAAGGGCAGGATGCTGTCGGTACCAGCCGAAGTGATTTCATAACGGTAAAGTTCGTTGTCGCCAATCAACCACACACGCCCTTTTAGGTCAACCTCGATGTCGTTAACGTGGTTAACCGAGGATAGATGATTAGGGGTGAGCCACACCTGGCGTCCTTTGCCTTGGCTGATAATGTTGAGGCCACGCTCAGTAGCAGCAAAAAGAGTGTCGCCCGACGACTCTATGGCACGCACATCATAATCCAAGGTGGAGTTGAATGGAACAAATCTCATCACCTGCTCGTTGAGAACGTAGAGCCCACTGTTGGCAGCCACCCATATATGTCCGTCGGAGGTTTCGGCAATGTCGTGTACGTAATTCTTGGAACGCAAAGCGTTTAAGGAATAACTATGCATGTTGTTGCCGTCGTACACTGTAATGCCGTTGGTGGTGCCGAACCACGTCATGCCGTCGTGACTGCGAAAAATGCAATAGACAGATTCGCCAGCCAACCCTTCATAAATGGTGAGGGTACGCATGGGATGGGTATCGAACATAGTGTTAGCCAAGAGCGACAGGGGAAATGAAAGGACTAGAACGAGCCAAACAAGAAGGGAGAAAAAAATGTGCATGGAATTGTAATTTTTCTTGGCGGCAAAGATAAGGACTTTTTTTAAAGAAAGCAAGAAAAAGGAGGAAAAAAATACAAAAGAGTCCAAATAAATTTCAAAACAACGTTTTTATATAATTTGTCTAATTTTCACGGACTATGCATATCAAGTTGAAATACAATGAATTACAAAGTAGAATATCGTTTTAGAATAGTGCGGAGATAATCCAAGTAAAAAAAATTGGCATTTCGCAAAAAACATCCTACCTTTGCAGCGGAAATCAGAAAAAATCCATCAATGATTTTGGAACAACATCATCTCCAAAAAACATCCACACATTTAAAAAAGGTACAATGAAGACCAGCAAGACCATCATCAGTGAAGCTTTCGAGCAGTATGCAAAAGCTTTGGTGAACTATGTAGCGCTTCGCATCAATGATCGGGATGACGCCGAAGATCTGGTGCAGGACGTATTTCTACGCCTGCTGGGTTGCGACGTTATTGCCGAGGCTACAGTCAAGAATCTTTGCTATACGATAGCCAACAACCTGATTGTCGATCACATTCGTCGTCACTGCAAGCGTGAGGATGTTTATTCCTACTACTATGACCAGATTGAACAGGGCCATGTAGTGACTCCCGAGCAGGAGACTTCTTACCATGACTTGAAGAATATGGAGAGCCGCATTGTCATGAAGCTCGCGCCAGCTACGGCTCGTATCTACGAACTGTCGCAGCACGATGGTCTTTCGATCCAGGAGATTTCAGACCAATTGGGAATCTCACGCCGCACAGTGGAGTGCCATCAGTACCAGTCGAGAAAGTTCGTGCGCGAAGAAATGCGCAAAATAATATAAATATGTGTTAATTTTAATATGTGTGTAGACGATTGCTAATCGTCGAGATGATGATTGGCAATCTTTTCCTCAAAAACCAAATTACAAACATCATAAAACCAATAACAACATCATGAAGAAGATTTTCACCCTCATCGCAGCCACACTGTTTGCCACTGGCGCAGTCGCTGAAACCGTCGTAATCAACCCCATGGCCGAAACCGCCTTCCGCACCAATACCGGTTGGAATGGTGAGACCGAAACCACGCCCACGGCTTGGCAGAATGGTTTTCCAAAGAACGATCAAGCCATCATCGAATGCACCTATTCACAACGCATGTGGGCTCAAGAGATGTTCGATGTCACGGACATTGATTTCGCCAATGCCACAGCAGTGAGTCTGAAGTTTGTCAATGCTAATGCCTCTGGCTATCGCCTTGGCGCATGGATTATCCCCAATGCTGACTGGAACACCGAAGAGGCACAGACTTGGACCGATGGTGTCTGCCCTGTTGTGGAGACCTTCAAGGATGTCGTAGGTGGTTATCCAAGTTACAAGACCGAGAAAAAGACCTATCTTGCATACGCTGATGCTCCTTCAGACGAGGTAAAGATTGCTCAAGTGATCAACTTTGCAGGGGCGTCTCTTGAAACCCTCAAGGCGAGTGTAGTGACAAAAGAGGGTCGCAACTACATCTCGTTCATCATCACCTTCCGCGAGACCGATGCCAGTTACAGTACCAGCCGTAACCCCAAATATTATGGTATTGGCAACGAGACCGAGGAAAATCGTCCGACCATGACGGTGGAAGTAGAAACTGCCGCTGTGGTTAACAACACCACTGGTGTAGGCTATACTTCGCTAGCAGCTGCCGTGGCCGATATACCCACCATCACAGAAGAGACCAACATGCCCACGGTATTGACTATCAACAAGGATGTAGAGATCTCCAGCCGGTTAAACATCAAGACCCAGAATGTCACTATCAAGGGTGCAACAGGCAATGAGAAAATACTGCGTGCCGAGTCGTATAAGAATGGCCTTATGTTCCTCACACAGGACACCCTGGCCACCCTCACTGTCGAGGATCTTATCATTGATGGACAGGACATCGAGTCATCGGCCGCCGTTTTTGAGGCTGGCAACAAGGGTCTGACCGTGCTCAACAACATCAGCATCGAGCATGTGGTGACCACTGGCAAGCAAGGCGTAATCAGCAACAAGTCAAACGCCCGTCTGGTGATCAACGGAGTAAGGATGAGCAACTGCACCGCCGACAACAGCAAGGCTCTCGTCTTCGCAGGCACCAACAAGGTAACACTCAGCGGCACCAACGACTTCGGTGCCATCCATGTAGAGAAGGTCAACTACATCATCAATGCCGGTGCCACCAACACGCAGGCTATCGTTGTCGATGACACCCGTGCCGCCAACTTCCTACTAGTGAAAAACGGACAAGTGAGCAACTTCACCATCAGCGGTCAGGCCGAAGGTCTTGAGCTTGTACAGGATGGCAACGACATTTATCTGGCAGATGCCAACTATACTTCGGCTATCGAGCACATCATGACAGATAACAAGCATACCAGCAGTGCATCTTACAACATCTTTGGCCAACAGGCTACAAGTGCTAAGGGCTTCGTAATCAACAACGGTCGCAAGATGCTTTGCAAATAATATTTCTGATCATCTAGAATAAAATGACGAAAAAAACGTTTATCTCTCAGTATATTTCCTGATTTGTCCGTATAGGAAGATAAAAACGGGAATACTACCAACATAAATAATAATATGAGAACCAACGATTCGATTTATTGCAAGAAATTGCACGAGCATGCCACTCGAGTAGCCCTCACTGCTATGCTCTTAGGAGGCGTACCTACAACGCAGGGATGGTTGTTGCCATCCCAGGCCGTAGCGCAATTGCAACAGCAGACGGTCACCGGACAAGTAACGGATCCCCTTGGTGAGCCATTGCTTGGCGTCACCGTCATGGTGGAGGGTAAAGCCTCGACCGGCACTACCACCGACTTGGACGGCAACTACAGCATCACCCTTGGAACTAACGAAAAGCTCCAATTCAGCTATATAGGCTTCGTATCTCAAGTACATGCCGTCAGTGGCAAGAAGGTCATCAACATACAGTTGCAGGAAGACAATGCCCAGCTTGAAGAAGTTGTCGTAGTTGGCTTCGGCACGCAGAAAAAAGAAAGCTTGACGGGTGCTGTGACGGTTGTCGATTCGAAAGCATTCGAGGCTAAGGGCAGCCTAAGTTCGCCACTAGAGGCATTGCAGGGTCAGGTGGCCGGTGTAATGATCACTCGTTCATCGAGTGCCCCTGGCGAAGAAGGTTGGAACATGAAGCTGCGCGGTTCAGTATCGAAGAATTCAGGCGGTCCACTGGTCATCATTGATGGCGTAGCCGGCGATATGGGTTCGATCAATCCATCCGACATTGAGAGCATCAACTTCTTGAAGGATGGTTCCGCAGCCATCTACGGCAGCCGCGCTGCTGATGGTGTGGTGCTCATCACCACCAAAAAAGGCAAGGAAGGCAAAGTGAACGTCAACTATAGCGGAAGCATAACAGTGAAGACTCCTGGCTTGCAACCTGAGACGATGTCATTGGGAGAATGGGCCGACGGACTGATGCAGACGCTCGAGAACGACCAGAACACCAGTAGTGTATGGTACACATATGCCCAACTCGCTAAGCAGTATGCTGGACATTACATCGACTTGTCGCAGAGCGCCAATCCTTTCGGCACAGCAGCATTCACCGATGTAGCCGACTTCGTGTTCTCCGATGTCGATTGGCTGGGTGGACTCTTCGACAATGCTTACAACCAGGAACACAGTCTGAGCGTGAGCGGCGGCACCGACAAGAATTCCTACCGCGTCTCATTGGCTTACAACTACGATGGCTCTAACCTCCAGTATGGCGACAACTCGAACCAGCGCTACAACTTCCGTGTGAACGATATATATAAGTTCACTAAGGCGCTGAGCCTTCAGTCGAGCATCGCTTACTTCCGCAGGGAGATGGTGGCCCCCACGATGATCAGCGCCGCACTGACCACATCGCTGCCACAGCCTGGACTGCCCATGGCTGCCATCGATGGCAAGCCCTACGCATGGGGCTCATGGGGAAGCCCTGTAGCAAAGGTCGAGGATGGTGGCAATAAAAAGACCTCCGTCTCGCGCATCGACATCAGCGAGACTCTCAACTACGATATCACCGACTGGTTGACAGCCAATGTCAACCTTGGTTACAATACTTCGAACAAAGTGGTCGATGAGGTACAGAACCCCATCCAGTTCTACAATATCACGGGTGAGACATTGACGCTCACCGATCCTACACAAGCCAAGTCGTACTATCAGCAGGAAGAGGAGCGCATCGACAATTATGCCCTTTCGGCCTACGTCAATGCCCATCGCAAGTTCACCGATCACAACCTCTCGCTGACACTCGGCACACAGTATGAGTTCAAGGAGTATGTACATTTTGGCGTAAAGGCTACCGACATCCAGGAGGGTCTGGAGGTCGTGAATGGCGTTGGCGATGTGACCATCCCCTACAATTCGAAGTACCAGAACAGCATCCTGTCCTACTTCGGTCGCTTCAACTACGACTACCTAGGCCGTTACCTGCTCGAGTTCAATGGCCGCTACGACGGCAGCTCCAAGTTCCTCGCCGACAACCGTTGGGACTTCTTCTGGGGCGTGAGCGCAGGCTGGCGTCTCAACGAAGAGGCTTTCATGAAGGACGCCGAATGGATCAACAACTTGAAGTTCCGTGCCAGCTATGCCGAAGTGGGCAACCAGAGTGGCATCGGCAATTACGATGGAGTACAGCTCTACAACCTGAACACCAACAACGGTGCGTATATCGGAAACGGCCTGCTCTCATCCATCACCACCAATGGCACCTTCGCTTCAAAGACACGTTCATGGGAGCGCATCAAGAATTATAACGTAGCAGTTGATTTCGGCGTCACGCTCGCTCCTCGCCATAACATCAACGGTACGGTAGAATACTTCCAGAAGCGGAATGACAACATGCTCGTCTCGGTGACGCTGCCCGGCACCCTTGGAGACTCTGCTCCTTCGGCCAACAAGGGCAAATTCAAGGATTATGGCTGGGAAGGTCAGATTACCTACAATGGTCGTATCGGCAAGGTGGATTACCACCTGGGTGGCACCTTCACCTTTGCTCGCAACGAGCTCACCGAGTACGAGGGGACAACAGTAAAGTCCTCGGGCTACACCTCCAATATGGTGGGCTACGGTCTGGCATCGCTCTTCGGCCTGCGCTATGGTGGCAAGATACAGGATGACGACCAGCTTGCAGCCTACAAGGCCCTCTTCTTCGAGAACAACGGCATCGGAATGCCCTCCAACCTCCGTGTAGGCGACAACATGTTCTGCGACGAAAACGGCGACGGTCATCTCGATGAGAACGACTACATCTTCCTCGGTAGCAGCGATCCCGAAATCAGCTATTCGTTCAACTTCGGCGCCTCGTGGAAAGGCATCGACCTGAACATCGTGTTCCAAGGTGCTGCCAACCGATTCATCTATCGCGGCAACAGTACCAACTGGGTAGTCCCCTACCGTGGACTCTATCTGAACAACCTTCGTTCATCGATCGGAAACACTTGGACTACCGAGAACTCCGATGCCTATTATTCACCCTACACCAACGATTCGAACATCAATCGATATAACTACCAGGCCTCGTCGCTCACCGCTCAGGATGGTCGCTACCTGCGTCTGAAGAACGTCTCCCTCGGCTACAACCTGCCCAAGAAGTGGCTCCAGGCGAGCCGCATCATCGATAGCCTGCGCATCTATTTCTCAGGAGCCGACCTTTGGGAGACATCCAAGATCTGTGATGGCTGGGATCCAGAGTCGAAAATTGCTACAAGCGGTACAGCTCTCTATCCCTTCACACGCAACTATACATTTGGCCTGAATATCGGATTTTAAAGTAAAGGAGAACAAAAAATGAATAAGAATATATTGAAATATATCTGCATACTTTGCGCAATCTGCTGTTTCACCAGCTGCCTTGACCTGTCCCCGAAAGATTCCCCGGGCGACAACCTCGTATGGAACAAGGCCGACAATTTCCAGCTCTTCGCCAATCAGTTCTACGGCTGGACACGCGACCTGGGCAGCGGCACCAACTACCAGAACGGCATCTCCGATGGTGTTCACTCCGATTTCCGCAGCGATCTGCTTTGCGCCAGCAGCGTCAACACCTATAGTCAGGGCACCAATGCCATTCCCGACAAGGACGGCAACTTCACCTCCCTCTACAAGCGTATCTACTACACCAACCTGCTCCTGAAGAATGCTCAGGGCTTCGAACCCCAAGCCAGCATTGCCGCCCCGATGGGCGAAGCCTATTGGTTCCGTGCCTACCTGCACTTCGAGCTCGTACAGATCTACGGCGACGCACAACTCCTCACCGAGCCTCTCGACATCGATGCCGAAGGTCTCCACGGGTACCGCAATCCACGTGGCGAGGTCATCAACCAGTGTGTCAGCGACCTTCAGCATGCAGCTCAACTCCTGCCCGAAACTCCAGCCGAAGAAGGTCGTCTGTGCAAGGATGCCGCTTACGCCCTACTCAGCCGCATAGCCCTCTATGAAGGCACCTGGCAGAAATTCCATAACAACGACAATACGCGTGCCAACGAGCTGCTCGGCACTGCCAAGGATGCAGCTCGTCAGGTCATCGACCGCCAGCACTATAGCCTATTCTACAACGAATCGTTGGTGAATCCAGGCATCAACAACATCAACCAGAGCTACCGCTACATGTTCTCACTCGAGGATGCCGGACAATGCAACCCCGCAGGTCTGCAGAAGGCTGCCAACACCGAATATATTGTGTCCCACCGTCACCGCGACACCGACAAGATGACGCTCAACGTGACTCACGCGATGATGGCCAATGCAGCTTATCCCACACGCAAGATGGCCAATATGTACCTCTGCTCCGACGGCCTCCCCATCGATAAAAGCCCTCTGTTCAAAGGTTACACCAGTGCTACCGACGAGTTCCAGAACCGCGATGCACGCATGGACAACACCCTGCTTTGGCACGGCGAGAAATATTGGAACAATGACTCAAAATGGCGCAACACGTGGACCGATGCCGACCTTTCGGATTGCTTGACGGCCAATGCGCGTTCGAACAGTGGTTATCAGACCCAGAAATGGGGCGTAGAACGCAACGTGGCCGACTACTACGAGTCAATCGACTATCCCGTGATCCGTTATGCCGAAGTGTTGCTCAACTATGCTGAGGCAGCATACGAAATGGGTGAGCAGATCTCTGATGCTGATCTTGACATCTCTCTCAACCTCGTTCGTTGTCGCGTCAACCCCTCTATGCCCAAGCTCTCCAACAACTTTGTCAGCATCAACGGATTGAACATGCGTGAAGAAATACGTCGCGAACGTGCCGTAGAACTCTTCCTCGAAGGTTTCCGCATCGACGATCTTAAGCGCTGGAAGACGGCCGAGATCGAGATGCCTCAGGACCAGCTTGGCGTAAAGATGACCGGTACCTGGTTCGAAAGCAACTGGGCTGCTCAAGCTCGCCCACTTGATGCCGATGGCTGCATCGTCATGTACAACGGACGCACATGGAGCCAGAAGAATTACCTTTATCCGCTGCCCCAGGATCAGCGTCAATTGAACCCCAACCTCTCGCAGAATTCCGGATGGGAATAATAATAAACAAACAATAATTGATAGTCGACTATTATGAATACCAAATATATGAATAGATTGTTAAGCGGATGTGCGCTATGCTTCGGTTTGTGCATCGCCTTCACCTCTTGCCAGGAAGAAGACCCTATCCCCGTGGTCGAGGCTGCTATCTGCCCAGGCAGCATCGAAATGCAGATTCCTGCTGAGATGCAGCGCCTCATCTATACCGACAACACCGGTGCCAACGTGCTTCCAATGATTGTGGGACAGACCGTACAGCTGGGCTACTCGCTGCAGCCTGCCGATGTCACATTCAGCTCCGTCATCTGGACTACCAGCGACGAGAGCGTGGCTACCGTTACCGAAGGCGTAGTGGAGGCCATCAGCGAGCGTGGCTTGGGTTATTCGATTGTCACCGTAGCACCTTTGGGCATGTATGCAGGTTCAGGTGTGCTCAGTACGCTGAAGGTAAAGGTCGATGCCCACATTCACCAGGCAAGCGGGCTGAACCTCTATGCTGCTACCACTTCGGTCTATGAGGGCGAGCAGACAGCGATCAGCTACGAGTTGGAGCCAGAGGCATGCACCTATCGAACACTGGAATGGTCGTCGAGCGATCCTAGTGTAGCCACCGTTGACAGCAAGGGCCTGGTGACTGGCATCAGCACCGGCGGAACAGATACCGAACGCACCGTCACCATCACAGCCAAGGCTATGGACGGTTCGGATGTACAGGCAAGCATCGACATCACAGTGATGCGTATGGTACAGCCTCAAGACATCACCATCGACCAGAACATTTCGGCCGACAATGGCTTCGTTTTCGCACTCAACGAGAAGGGTACAAGCCTGAATTATACCACTGTACCAGCCGAGAGCACCAAAAGCCTCATCCAGTGGTCGTCGAGCGACGAGTCAATCGCTACCGTCGAGGGCGGCAACGTCACATTCAAGGGATTCGGCGAGGTAACCATCACAGCCACTTGTCCCGAGACCGGCAAGCAAAGCTCGATTAAGCTCAGCATCCCCGTCGGTCTGATTCGCGAGACCTATCATAACCCGAACCACTACAGCGTCTATGACGCAAAGCAAAGTGGAAACGGCACTTCGACCAGCAACGAGTGGCACGATGGCTACCTCACCATCACTACCTACTCGCAGAACAGCACCAAGCAACGTGCCGACATCAAGTGGTGGGATCTGCCAGTCATCCTCCATGCAGGCAACTATCCTGTCATCGCCGTGAAGATGGACGACGTGAAGGACCTCTATAATGCCGAGGGTGTCACCGCACGCAACATCAACTTCGACGTAGTAGGAACCTCGGAGAGTGGCACAGAATACAAGGCACTTGGCAACGGCAACAACAAGTACTCGGGCGACCTGAAGTGCTCCGACGGCTCGCACGTCTTCATCTACGACCTCTCAGTGCTCAGCTTCGGTACGGGCGGTATGGCACCCACCAACGAGAGCATCTCGTTCCGAACCTTCCAGGTGAAGTATGCCGACATTGCAACCATCGATCATCAGATCACCTACAACCTCTATTGGTTCCAGAGCTTCAAGAGCATCGACGACGTGAAGAAGTATGTGACCGATGTGGACGGATTGACCTACGAAGTAATCAAATAAACCATAAATTTTGGATTAAAATTATGCTTAGTCTCAAGAATATTATCATAGCAGGTATGGTAAGCTGCGGCCTGGCCGCAGCACCCTCCTGCCAGGAAAACGAATTCGGCACCGTTGATCTCTCGGGTTACACCCCTGTGCCCGATGTGACTATCACCTACAATCACCCCTGTGCCCTCTATAGTTCA
>JAEEGF011514312.1_pt1 | contig 15227 bp, 13 predicted proteins | sample 9134171 | NCBI WGS metagenome assembly JAEEGF01 (sample SAMN16246542, study PRJNA631951) | gut metagenome | biome: gut microbiome; feature: rumen; material: AP-attached | host: Bos | place: Iran: Karaj | collected 2018-10 | reverse complement strand
GTTGTACCACTGGGAGTAGTTCTCGGACCGTTTCGTTACCTCTTTTGCCATAAATCGATTGTTTTTTTCAAATATTGTCCGTAACATTGTCCGGATTTCAAGCGAAAGGGCACGCAAATTGCATTTCCTTTCGCAATCCGGCTTAAAATCCGGTACAAAGATACTTATTTTTATTGGATTATAAGGAGGTTCTGACATGAAAAAGCATCTGGCTCCCTACCTGCTGGGTCTTCTCGCCGCGGTTTCCTGCGGTACGTCCGCCCAGTTCGCTGCGGGCACGCAGCAGTTCGAAGACGGCATCTATGCGGATCCCCGTTCGGAGGCTCCCGTAGCCACCGTTAGCCAAGAAGAAATGGACGCCCTGGTGAAGGAGTCCATCGAATCGGAAGTATATGTCCTGAGTTCCGGCGACACCATCGTCGTTCCGAAGGGCAAAACCGCAAAACTCCGTTTTGACGGAAACCTGACAGACATCACGGTTGTCGACAGCTGGGACTATTCCTGGTATCGTCCGTGGTACCTGAACGGTTATTACGGTCCTTGGTACTATTCGTCCTGGGCTCACTGGGACCCTTGGTACTGGGATCCCTGGTACTATCGTCCGTACGGCTTCTACCGTCCGTGGAGGTATTACGGATTCTATGATCCCTGGTATTACTCTTCCTGGTACTACGATCCGTGGTACTATGATCCGTGGTATTGGGGCCCGTCCTACTATTACGGCTATCCCGGCTGGTACGGCTACCATGGCTACTATGGTTACTATAATTACTATGGCGGCTATTATGGTTACGGAGTCGGCGGTTGGAGCGACCGCTGGATCCAGCGCAACAGCCACGCCCGCCAGGTAGGCGGCCGCGACGGCAGCAGCGCTACCCGGGATCTCGTCGCTCCTCGCAGTTCCCGCGCCATCACCCGCTCCACTCGCAGCAGCGCCAGCACGGTCTCCGGCAGCGGTTCCGCCGTCCGCCGGTCTTCCACCGGCCTGACGAGCGTCTCCCGCACGTCCGCCGCCGGCGCGACCCGCAGCGGCTCTTCCGCCGTCCGTACGAGCGGCACGTCCACTTCCCGGACCGGTTCCGCGGTTTCCCGCAGCACTTCTTCCAGTGCCCGTACTTCCTCGGGTACCACTTACGGCACGGGCTCTTCGGCCCGCAGCAGCAGCGGTGTCTCCCGCAGCAGCGGCGGCTCCGTCTCCCGCAGCGCAGGTTCCGCGACCTACCGTCCTTCCACTTCTTCCGGCCGCAGCAGCGGTTCGTCTTCCTCGGGAAGCTATAACAGCGGCTCCAGCCGTTCTTCTTCCTCCGGCAGCAGCCGTTCCAGCAGCGGCGGTTCTTACCGCAGTTCCGGCGGCAGCTACTCCGGTGGCAGTTCTTCCCGTTCCTCCTCTTCCGGCGGAAGCTATTCCGGCGGATCCTCCTCCCGCGGCGGTGGCGGCGGCGGTTATTCCGGCGGCGGTTCTTCTTCCCGCGGAGGCGGTGGCGGCGGTGGCCGTCGATAATGGACATCGTATAACCTTTAATTGATGATCGCTATGAAAAAGATATTGGCAGTGGCCTTCCTCTTCGGCATGGCGCTCCAGGCCGGAGCGCAGACCTGGGTGGACGCCTTGGAATTCTCTGATAACGACTATCTGGGCACGGCCCGTTCCGTGGGCATGGGCAACGCGATGACCGCCGTGGGCGGTGACCTTGGTTCCCTGACCTTCAATCCCGCGGGCTCCGCCGTGGCTACCTACACCCAGTTCACCATCACGCCGGGCCTGAGTTTCTCCACGGTTACCGCGGAGGGCACTCAACTGGACGATGCCGGTTATCCCATCGGCTTCGAGAATAAATACCGGACTCCTTTCAGCCGCATGAAAATGCCGAACTTCGGTGTGATGATGGTTTATGACACCCGAAATCGGAGCGGTCTCAAACGTGTTTCCTTTGGTATCGTGGGCAATATGACCCGCGACTACACGAACTGGCTTCGCGCTGACGGGACCAACGCGAATACGACGTTGGCCGGTTGCCTGGCCTCCCAGGCCGACGGTCTTCCCATCGAGGTCGTTTCTTCATTTGACCAGAATAAATTACCTTGGGAATCGGTCACCGGTTACTTGAGTGGTATCTACGGTGAACTCAACGGCTCCTATGTGGGCCTCACCGAATCCCTCTGGGACAATGGTGACATCAAGATCACGGACAAGCTCGGCCAGTATTATGGCCTGAAGCGCGCCGGCAGCAAGTATGACCTGCTGATGAACTTCGGTCTCGATTTCAACGACCGGTTCTACGTGGGCGCCAACCTCGGCCTTGTCACCGTTGATTACCGGTACGACGAAAACCGTTCCGAGGATGCCCTTCCCGGTATCGACTATGGCAATGGCTTCCAGTCCCTGCAGATGCGTTATGCCCGTCGGGATGTCGGTTCCGGCGTCTATCTGAAGGTGGGCTTCATCGCCCGTCCGGCCGACGGCCTCCGCATCGGTGCGGCCATCCAGACTCCGACGCTGTACGATTTCCGCGAAACCTATCAGTACGAGGGTCAGTCCACCGCCAATCAGCAGACAATGCGTAGGTCTTCGCCGCAGGACGAGTGGCTCTTCCGCCTCAAGTCTCCGTTCCGCGCGAATGTCGGTGTCGCCTATACCATCGCCAAGATGGCCCTCCTGAGCGCCGACTACGAGTACACGGACTACAGTCGAATGAAGTTCGCCCCTGCGTACGATGAAGGCTATGATTTCGATTTCTCCAATGAGAATCTGGACATCAAGGACTTCACCGGAGCGGTGCATGCTCTCCGTCTGGGCGCCGAAATCAAGCCGTCTCCCGAACTGGCTCTCCGTGTGGGCTACAATATGTCCACCGGTGCGAAGTACAACACCCTTTCGGATGAGGGCGTCGTGGTCGCTCTCTCCGACGACGAGCGCAAGGAGCAGATTCGTACGGCCGTCTCCTTCGGTATCGGCTACAGTTCCCGCGGCTCCTTCTTTATGGATGCGGCAGTCCGGTTCCAGTACTTTGGAAACGAGTATTTCAGGCCTTACAGCTACTTCGTTCGCGAAAACGGGAAACTGTATACGGATGCCAATGTCGTGACGCCGGTAATCTGTTCCCAGTCCGCCCTTTGCAACGCCCTCTTAACCCTGGGTTGGCGGTTCTAGTGAAACGTATTGCATTCATTGTAAATCCCGTCTCTGGCGGCAAGGACAAGAATAACGTCCTTGCCGCCATTGGCCGTTATTTGGACCTTTCCCAGTTTTCGTATGAGGTGCTGCAGACCGTCCAGGCCGGGGATGCGACCCGGTGGGCGCGGGAAAGCGATGCCGACATCGTCGTCGCCGTGGGCGGCGACGGGACGGTGAGCGAGGTCGCCACGGGGCTGCTGGGGACGGAGAAAGCCCTCGGCATCCTTCCCTGCGGGAGCGGGGACGGCCTCGCCCTGCATCTGGGCATCAGCCGCAATCCCGCGAAGGCGGTCAAGGTCCTGAACGAGGCCTGCCTGGCCACCATCGACGCGGCCCAGGTCAATGGAAGGCCTTTCTTCTGCACGGCCGGAGTGGGCTTGGATGCCGATGTGAGCCTGGATTTCGCCCGGTCCGAGAAACGGGGCCTGACCACCTATATCACCACGGCCTGGGAAGACTGGCGGCGGCGGAATCCGAACGACAAGTACGTCGTGGAAACGGATACGGAAGCCTGGGCCGGACCTGCGGTGTTCATCACCGTGGGAAATGCCAACCAATGGGGCAATGAGGCGCGGATCGTGCCCAAGGCCACCCTGCGGGACGGCCTGCTGGACGTGACCGTGGTCCAGCCGTTCTCCACCTACGAGATTCCGGACCTGGCCGCCCGCCTGATGCTCGGAAAGGCCGATTCAAGCCGCCACGTCCGCACATTCCGCGGAAAGACCGTGCATATCCATCGGGACCATCCGGGCCCGGCGCATTGCGACGGCGACCCTTTCGAGGCCGGCGTCGACCTCCGGATGGAAATAAAACCGGGAGCGCTGAGGGTTTTGGTCCCGCGTTCCCGGCTTGAAAAAATCTAAATGAATCTCTGAATCAGTCCCCGTAAGGATCGGCCTCGTTCCAGTCCTGGAGAAGATATCCATGATGACTCACGCAGTGATCGTGGATTTTTTGTTTGTCCGTTTCGTTCAGGGTGTTCCACCAGCGGGAGCACGCGGGGTAGCGGACCAGTTCTTCATCGACCTCCTTCTTGGGGGAGGCTTTCGCCAGACCTTTGCGGGCGATCCGTTCTTTCTGGGCGATGGTCAGGGACGCCCACCACAGCTCAAGATTGTCGTTTCGCATAGGTTTCCGGAAAATTAGGTTGGACTGCAAAGATAGTGATTTTCCGGAAAAAACAACTATTCTTCAGCGGCGAGGTACCAGCGGACGGTCCAGTCCAGCTTTTCGCCCGGCTGCAGCTCCGTGTAGGGGCCCTGCGCTTCGATTTCGACGAAGGACTTGCGGGCGTCGATATAGACCTGGATCTCCGCTTCGCCCGGGGCGGCGGCCTCCGGCGCGATGTCGGGGAACTTCTGGGTGAGGACCAGGCCGTTGTCATGGAACTTGAGCCAGCCCTTGCCGTCCACGTTGATCTTGCGGTTCTGGTCGGCAACGTCGATATCCAGTCTGGCGCCGTTCTCATTGAAAGAGACCTTCATCAGGTCCAGCGGGGTGACGTCCTCTGCCTTCGCGTCGAACTCGAGATAACCGCCGTTCGGGACGCGGGTGATAGCCCACGGAGCAACTTTGCGGGTCTCGCCGGACTCGTTGACGATGCTGTAAGTGACGACGATGGCGCCATCGGCAGGATCTGCGGAGAAGGCCTTCTGGACGCGGTAGCCGAACCTGGACGGCTGTCCGGTGACGACGAGGGCCGATGCGTCAGCGCTCTCGACGGCATAGGGGAGAGAGTCGTACTCTGCCACCGGGGGCCAGTTCCATTCGGCCTGCGGGCTCGTCCAGAACGTGCTGCCGTAGGAGTTGGGGTTGAACCAGCGCCGGCGGGGCTGACCTTCTTCGGCCGGAGCGGCTGCCGGATTCTGGGCGATGACCTCCTTCCCGCCGAGCTGGAAGGACAGGATCTTCGCGCCGTGGGCGACATCCACGGTAAGGGTGACGTCACCGTTGGTGACGGTATACTTTTCGTCGTCCAGTTTCTGGACGTTGACGCCTTGGGCGCTGAGGACGGTCGTTGCGAAAAGGGCGGCGGCCGCGAGGAGAGCGTTAAGTTTCATGCTGATCATATTTTCAGTAAAGATAGTCATTTGCGGCTGAAATGCCTATCAGAAATAGGTCGGAATCATTCAAATGTGAAAAAAGCGTATCTTTGTCAATTGAAATGCCAATGGATTCCATTCATAACATGCCGCATTGGAGCAAGGACGCGGATTATTCGCGCGTCCCGTTCTTCATCCGGCGGATGAACACGCGGGGGCGGATCACCGTCGCCGAGGTGCCGTCCGCTTCGCTGCCGCTGGTCGGTTTCCTGTATCTGACCGAGGGCGAGGTGCTGGCCGAAGTCGACGGTATCCAGTTCCTGTGCGAAAGCGGACACCTGCTGCTGATTCCCGAAGGCCGCCCGTTCGCCATCCGCTATTATGCCGATGCCATCGGTTATACCGGCGGTTTCCGGGCCGACCTGCTCTCGCGGCCGGAAGTGGTCCTGCCCTGGATCGAGCCCGTGCAGCAGGCGTTCTGGTTCGATGAGGCCGTCTTCGTCGGGGAACTGTTCAATATGCTTGCCCTGTCTTTCGAAAAGGGAGATGTCGATTTCCTGGCCAAAGGCATCGACCTTCTCGTCTCTCGTGTCAAGGCGCAGCCCAAGGACGGGATGCCGAAGATGGTTTCCGGCTTTCTGGAGAGCGTGTTTTCCACCGCCCGGCCGCCGCAGGACCTGGCGACCTATGCCGCGGAGGCGTTTGTCACGCCGGGGCACCTGAACCGGACGGTCAAGAAGGCCACGGGCAAGAGCGTCGGCGCCTGGATCGACATCGCCCGGCTGGGCATGGCCAAGCGGCTCCTGCGGGACACGGAGCTGCCCGTGGCGGATGTTGCCGTCGCCGTGGGCCTGGACGATTCGTCCTATTTTGCCCGCTTCTTCAAGCATCACGCCGGTCTGACGCCGATTGCCTTCCGAAAGAAGATGCACGGATTGTCCTGATTCTTGCACGGAGGTTTCAATCGGATTTGAGCGTTTATGCGGACCTTTGTGCCCGCAATGTTATTAGCTCTCATATCAGCACTTATGCTTTCTCCGGCGAGCGACACGCTTGCCACATCCTATGCGACGGCTTTTAAGGAACGCGTGCCCCTCGAAAGGCTGGCCACGCCCGTCAGCGTCCTCCTTCCCTCTGATATCAAGACCGGCGGCATCGTCGGCCAGGGAAGGCTTTCCGCCCAGGTCCCCGGCCTCCTGATTCCGGAATACGGCGCTTCCCTGACATCGACCATCTATCTCCGGGGAATCGGTTCCCGGATGGAGAACCCGTCGATGGGCCTGTATGTGGACGGCATCCCGATCATGGACAAGAACGCCTATGATTTCGACTGGACGGGAATCCGGTTCGCCGCCTTGATGAGAGGCCCTGGCGCCACCCTGTACGGGCGGAATTCCATGAGCGGCACGCTCGTGCTGCAGTCCGCGACTCCCGACGGAACGAACCATTGGAACGCTTTTGTCGAGGCTGGGCTGGCGAAGACGGCAAGGGTTGGGGTAACCGCGTCTTTTGGTCAGAATGTATTGACAGTCAGTGCGAAGCATCGTGCCGGCTGGTTCGAGAATGAATATAAAGGAGCCCTGTGCGATCCGTTGGACGGGCTCTCCCTCCGATGGAAATGGGAGCAGGCGCCCCAAGGAAGGGTCCAGTGGTCCAACAGCCTGTTTACCACCTTGTCCCGGGAAGGCGGATTCGCTTACGGCCTTTACGAGGACGGTGTCCTGCATCCCGTTTCCTATAACGGGGAGGGAAGCTATCGGCGGCTTTCCGTCATCGACGGTGTCCGTCTCCGCTGCCGGGGGGATTCGTACACCCTGGACGGCACCGGGTCGGTCCAGTTCCTTTCCGACGATATGCGGATGGACCAGGATTACACGCCGCAGCCTATTTTCACCCTGAGGCAGGCCCAGAACAGCGGAACGGGCACACTGGAAGTGATTCTCCGGAGCGAGCCCGGAAAGTGGCAGCGGTCGACGGGGGTGTTCGCCTTCTATCGATACAACCATTCACACGCGCCCGTGATGTTCGGCCGCACCGGTATCGAGACGCTCATCCTGGACAATGCGAACAGAAATATTCCCAAGAATATCGGCTATCTGGACATCCCTGATGATGAAATCCTGATTCTCTCCGATTTCGGGATCAGCACCTTCGGGGCGGCCCTCTTCCACGAGTCAGTGTTAACCTTGGGACGATGGAATCTCACAGGCGGCATCCGCATCGACTATGAGGGGGGCGTGATGGGCTACGACTGCCGGACGGAACTCCATTACCAGTTCGTTCCCACGATGAAGGCGGCAAAAGCTTTTGTGGTCCCTTACCGCGGCACCGTCTCCCATTCGTCCGGTGTCCAGATTCTTCCCCGGATTTCCGCGCTTTACGAAGCCGCCGACGGCTTCTTTGTCCTCGCAAACGTGTCGAAAGGCTTCCGCGCCGGCGGTTTCAACACGCAGATCTTCTCGGACATCCTCCAGAACGAGACCATGACCGCGATGATGAAGGACCTGGGCGTCTATCTGGACAAACCCATGGTTTCCGTGGTCGCGGAGAACACCCGCTACAAGCCCGAGACGGCTTGGAACTACGAAACGGGGCTCCGGTTTGTCAAGAACAGCTTCCGGGTCGAGGGTTCCGTGTACTATATGGACGTCCGGAATCAGCAGCTCACCGTCTTCCCTCCCGGAAAGACCACCGGCCGGATGATGACCAACGCCGGCGTCAGCCGCAGTCTGGGCGCCGAGGCCGAAGCGGAATGGCGTCCGGGAAACTTTGAATTCCGCGCCTCCTATGCCTGGTGCGACGCCCGTTTCGTCCATTATAACGACGGCAACAACGACTATTCCGGCAACCGTGTGCCTTATGTCCCTGCCCATACGGCCTTCGCCAGTGCGGGGTGGCGCCACCCCATCAAGACTGCGACTTTGCGTTTCAACGCTTCCGTCCGTGCCTATGGCCCCATCTGCTGGGAGGAGACTGGGAGACTCCGCGAGCCGGTCCATGTCCGTCCGGATGCCCGCATCTCCCTGTCGTTCCCGCGGTGGGAGGTCTGGATCCGGGGTGAAAACCTCACCGGAAGCACCGGCAAGAACTTCTACTTCAAATCCGTCGGACGCGAATTCTTTTCAAGGGAACACCCTTGCAACATCATTATAGGAATCAGTATTAACCATTGAGAATCATGAAATTGAACAGAATGATCCTGGCCCTCGCGGCCCTTGCTCTCCTCGCTTGCAACAAAGAGGAGAAAAACGAACTCCCGGTCGCGGTCGTGGCCGACTACAAAGGCCTTGTCTCCGTCGATGGCAGCAAAGGCAAGTTTGAACTGGAAGACGTCGAGGTGAACTTCACCCCTTCCGAAGACGGAAAGACGGCCACCATCACGATGTACAAGGTTAGTTTTGCAGCCAGAATGCCCAGGATGGATGTGACCATCCCGGATGTGAAACTGACCTCGACGGAAGAAGGCATCCTGCTCGCTTGCGACAATGTCATCCCCAAGGCCCTGGGCGGGGATGACGCGGACCACATTGTCCACGACATGACAGGATCCGTGAAAGAGGACGAGATTGCTTTCTCCCTGAAACTCGGCACCATCCCCACTACCTACAGAGGAGTCAAGCAGGTGGTGGAGCCGGAACCGGCGAAATAATCCTAGCCGTACTGAAAAAAGAAACCAGCCGGAAAGGCTGGTTTTCTTTTTCTACTGGAAGAGCATCGGGGCGAACTGGTGGAGGGAGCGCCGCCAGGTGAGCCATTCGTGGCCGGTGCCCGGAGACTCGTAATAGACGTGCTTGACGCCCAGGCTGTCCAGGGCCACGTGCAGGTCGTAGATGCCCTGGTACATGCCGGCCGGTTCGTCCGTGCCGATGCTGATGTATAACAGATGATAGTCGTCATTCAGGGAAGTGGGATACATCTCGGAATCCCGACGGTCGCCGGGGCCGCGGCCGGAGCCGCTGAATCCGCCGATCCAGCCGAACAGTTCCGGATGGTCCAGGCCGATGGTATAGGACTGGAAACCGCCGAGCGAGAGGCCGCAGATGGCGCGGTGGTCGCGGTCGGCGATCGTCCGCAGGCGGGCGTCGAAGGTGGGAACGGTCTCCTCGACCATCACTTTCTCGAAGGCGTCGAAGTTGAACAGGTTGAAACGGCCGGCGGGCTGCTCGGCATCGACCAGCGTGGCCACGCCGTGCTCGCAGACGATGATCATCGGGACGCAAGTGCCCTCGGCGATCAGATTGTCCATGATGTTGCCCATCATGCCCTGAGTGGCCCAGCCGGTCTCATCCTCGCCGGCGCCGTGCATCAGGTAAAGGACCGGGAAACGGCGCTCCGGTTCGGACTTGTACTGCGGGGGAAGATAGACATAGCAGGTACGTTCCTCGCCGGTCAGGACGGAGCCGTATTTCTCGATACGGACTTCTCCGTGCGGGACCTTCTTCTCCAGATAATAGTCCACGCCGGCCTCGGGAATTTCGATGCCGCTGGACCAGAAGAAAGAGCCGAAGAACTTCTGGCTGTTGGGATCCGACACGCGCTGACCGTCCACCGTCAGGGTATAATAGTGGAAACCGGGCACGAGGGGATCGGTCGTGACTTCCCAGATGCCGTCCTCTCCCTTCGTCATGTCATAGGCCTTGCCGCCCACATTGACCTGGACGGAGCCCGCATCGGGAAAAACGTTGCGGAAAACGGTGCTGAGGTCGGGATTGATCTTGGGATATTCCGCGCCGGGGACGTTCGTTGTGGCGCTGGTCGGCTTGGTGAGGACACCGACCTGTTTGTTGGTCGCGCAGGAAGCGAGGGCGGCCGCAGCAAGGACCAGCCTGAGGGTGAATCGGAATTTCATCGCTATTGGTTTAGTTGGTTATTTCAAAACGGAAAGGCTTGTCGAAGTGCCGCCGGGACCAGTAGGTGGCTTTCCGGCCGGTCAGGTCCATGAGGACGGTCCATGCCGTTCCGAGGAATCCTTCCTGTGTCGGCTGGGAAACGGCCGTGATCGACTGCGCCAGCTGCAACTTGTCCATGGTGCCGCCGGTCTCCTCGAGTTGCTGACACAGGTACTCGTACCGGTGGTCCCATTCGGCCAGGCCCACATTGAGCTTCGCCTCGCACAGGTAATGGTTGGCCACGGCAGGGGAGTCCACGACCACCATCTCATTATCGACATATTCGACGACCACGCTCTTGCCGGAGGCGTCGGAGATGGCATAATGATGGGCGGAGCCGATGTCGGAGTGCATGTCGATGCCCCGGAGGAGTTCCACCGCTTCATCCACGTCGGCGGCGTTCTTCAGCACATAGCAGATGGCCGACGTGGTGGTGAGCGCCGGCTTGCCCGTCTCCTGATGCGTTTCCGCCTCGTCGCCGGCCATCAGGTCCGCCATGGCGAGGCCCTTCTCGTTGATGCCGTCCAGGGCGAAGAAGAGGCTGCTCAGGGCCATGTACTGGTTGGGGAAACCTTCCGGAAGCCAGTTTTCGCCGAAACCGAAGAAATCCGAGTTGAAGGTGGTGATCGTCTCATATCCCTTCTTGGGAACCGTGTGCAGGATAATGCCGGTCGCGTAAGGAAAATCGAAGTTGCGGCCCATCAGGACGTCGTTTTCCGGCGTGCGCGCCGTGATGGCGGAGCAGCCGTACGCCGCTTCCGCGGGCGTCGGAGCCGGCATGGTGTAATAGCCTTTGGACAGGAAGTTCATCACGTAGCCCACCAGTTCGGTGGCACTGCGTCCGCCTCCCTGGGCCATCAGCTCCTCGAAGCCGTCGTCTCCCTTGTATTCCATATAGTATAGTCCTTCGTCCAGTTTCTGGACGGACGCCGCTCCTTTGACCAGCGGACCGAACTTGGACCAGGCGAAGATACCGCTTACAAACAGCAATACGAGGATTCCCAGCAGGAACCAGAGGAGGAACTTCAAGAACTTTTTCATGCCGTAACTCATTTGTTTTTGTGAAGATAACCATATTTCGGGAGAAATCCAAAGTTTTCCCGAATATCGTTCGAAGACAGGCCCCCGCAAGAGAATCATCTCGCGCAGAAACCTGTCAACGAGTGATTAAAAAATATTTGCACTTTTAAAATTTTTTTATTTATCTTTGTGAAGAACAAAACGCAAAGAAGAGATGAAGATTAATTTCGCATGGTGGTGGCGCTACTCAAGGATTCAAAATTCGTGAGCGCTGCAGCCGTGTAAACTAATCAAATTACAAGATAAGGCCTGTCGTGATCGCGACAGGCTTTTTTCGTACCGGAAAGTATATAAAACGACTGATATGAGTTACCAAGTGGATGAAAACGGATTCTACGGAGAGTTTGGCGGAGCCTACATCCCCGAGATCCTGTACAAATGCGTCGATGAGCTGCGCAGGGCCTACCTGCCGGTCATCGAGAGCGACGAGTTCCGGAAGGAATACCGCCGCCTGCTCCAAGATTACGCCGGGCGTCCCTCCCCCCTGTATTACGCCGAGCGTATGAGCCGGAAATACGGCTGCCGCCTCTATCTGAAACGGGAAGACTGTAATCACACCGGCGCCCACAAGATCAACAACGCCATCGGCCAGATCCTGCTCGCCAAGAAGATGGGGAAGACCCGCGTGATTGCCGAGACCGGCGCCGGCCAGCATGGCGTCGCCACCGCCACCGTCTGTGCCCTGATGGGCATGCAGTGCGAGATCTTCATGGGCAAGACCGATGTCGAGCGCCAGCACACCAACGTGGAGCGCATGCGGATGCTGGGAGCCAAGGTCAATCCCGTCACCACCGGCAACATGACCCTGAGCGACGCCTGTTCCGCCGCCATCCGGGATTGGTGCTGCCATCCTTCCGACACCTATTACCTGGTGGGCTCCACCATGGGCCCGCACCCTTATCCTGATCTCGTGGCAAGGCTTCAGAGCGTCATTTCCGAGGAGATCAAGGTCCAGCTGCAGGAGAAGGTGGGCCGGGACTATCCCGACTATCTGGTCGCCTGCATCGGCGGCGGCAGCAACGCGGCCGGGACGATCTATCATTACATGGACGACGAGCGGGTGAAGATCGTCCTGGCGGAGGCCGGCGGCCACGGTGTCGATTCCGGCTATACCGCGGCGACGATCCATCGCGGCCGCACGGGCATCCTGCACGGTTCCAAGATGCTGGTCATGCAGACGCCTGACGGCCAAATCGAAGAGGCTTTCTCCATCTCCGCCGGCCTGGACTATCCCGGCATCGGCCCGATGCATTGCAACATGGCCAAGAAGGGACGTACGCAGGTTTTCGCCGTCAATGACGACGAGGCGATCTATGCGGGTTATGAGATGACGCGGCTCGAGGGCATCATCCCCGCCATCGAGAGCGCCCATGCCGTCGCGGCGCTCGCAAAGATGAGTTTCCGTCCCGACGACATCGTCGTCCTTACCGTCAGCGGCCGCGGCGACAAGGATGTCGAGACCTATCTGAAGAACAAGGAAATGGCGAAGGAATATGGCAACTTTTAAGTACACCGCCGTCGCCAGGAAGCGTCTGGCCGACCTCCATACGCCCGTTTCCGTCTATATGAAACTGCGCGACCTGTATCCCCAGTCGGCCCTGATGGAGTCCAGCGACTACCACGGGGGCGAGAACTCCCGCTCCTTCATCGGCATCGCCCCCATCGGCAGTGTCTCCGTCGAGCACGGCGTCGCGGTGCAGAGCTATCCCGACGGAACCCGGTTCCGCAAGCCCCTGAGCGCCGGGTACACGGCGGACAAGGCTGTCAATGAGTTCATCCATAGCTTCGAGGTCCAGGGCGAGTACAGCAACCTGTGCGGCCTCTATGGGTACATGACCTTCAACGCGGTGCGGTATCTCGAGAACATCCCGGTCAAGGACGAGACCCAGGCCCGCAACGACGCCCCCGACATCCTCTATATCCTGTACAAGTACATCATCATGTTCGACCACTTCAACAACACGATGGTCCTGGTCGAACTGGTGGAGAAGAACGGGCAGAGCGGCCTGGCGAAGATCGAACAGGAGATGAACCGCACCAACGTCAACCCTTACAGTTTCCATCCCGTCGGCGAGACCACATCGACCCTCACGGACGAGGAACACAAGGCCAATATCCGGAAGGGAATCGCCCACTGCCTGCGCGGAGACGTCTTCCAGATCGTGCTGTCCCGCCGCTTCATCCAGAAATACGAGGGCGACGATTTCAAGCTCTACCGCGCCCTGCGCAGCATCAATCCCAGCCCGTACCTGTTCTACTTCGACTTCGGCGGCTTCCGCATCTTCGGTTCGTCGCCGGAGACGCACTGCCGCATCGACGGTCGCCGGGCCTACATCGACCCCATCGCCGGGACGACCAAGCGCACCGGCAACCGGGAGGAGGACGCCCGCGGTGCGGAGTTCCTGCGCAACGACCCCAAGGAGAACGCCGAGCACGTGATGCTGGTCGATCTGGCCCGCAACGACCTCAGCCGCAACTGCCATGGCGTCAAGGTCGATTTCTACAAGGACCTGCAGTACTACAGCCACGTCATCCACCTCGTCTCGCGCGTGAGCGGCGTTCTCGACGAGGATGCCGATCCCGTCAAGGCTTTCATGGACACGTTCCCGGCCGGCACCCTCAGCGGCGCCCCCAAGGTCCGTGCGATGCAGCTCATCAGCGAATACGAGCCCCACAACCGCGGCGCGTACGGCGGCTGCATCGGCTACATCGGCCTGAACGGCAGCCTGAACCAGGCCATTACCATCCGGACCTTCGTGAGCCGCAACAACGAGCTGTGGTTCCAGGCCGGCGGCGGCATCGTGGCCCGCAGCGACGAAGAATATGAACTGCAGGAAGTCAACAACAAGCTGAACGCCCTGCGCAGAGCCATCCTGATGGCGGAAGAAATGTAAGCGTATGAATATCGTTATCATCGACAATTACGACAGCTTCACCTACAATCTGGCCCATCTGGTGAAGTCGTTGGGACCGCGGGTGACGGTCCTCAGGAACGACCGCTTCGAACTGGAAGAGCTCGAGGCTTTCGACAAGATTATCCTTTCTCCGGGTCCCGGCATTCCCTCCGAGGCCGGCCTGCTGCTGGACGTCATCCGGACTTATGCCGGAAAGAAGCCTATGCTGGGCGTGTGTCTCGGGCACCAGGCCATCGGCGAGGTGTTCGGCGCCAAACTGGAGAACTTGACCGACGTCTATCACGGCGTCGCCCTCGAGGGCACGCAGTTCGGCAAGGATTATATCTTCCAGGGCCTCCCCGACAGGATTACGATGGGCCGCTATCATAGCTGGGTGGTCAGCCGCGAAAAATTCCCGGCCTGCCTGGAGATCACCGCGATTAGCGACGAAGGCCGGATCATGGCCCTGCGTCACCGTGAATACGACATCCACGGCATCCAGTTCCATCCCGAGAGCGTCCTCACGCCCGACGGTGCCACGATCATCAGAAATTGGTTAAACATAGAATCATGAAAAAGTATCTTGAAGAGATCCTCAACCACGAGTATCTGTCCCGCGAGGAGACGCACGACATCCTCATCAATATCACGCAGGAAAAGTATCCCGGAGAGCAGCTCGCCGCGCTGATGAGCATGCTGCAGCTCCGCGGCATCACCGTCGACGAGCTCCTGGGCTTCCGCGACGGCATCCTCGAGACCGGCCTTTCCGTGAAACTCGACGCGGACAAGTATGTCGATATCGTCGGCACCGGCGGCGACATGAAGAACACCTTCAACATCTCCACCTGCGCCTGCGCGGTCGTGGCCGGAGCGGGCTACAACGTGGCCAAGCACGGCAACTTCGCCAGCACCAGCACCTCCGGCGCCAGCGACGTGATGGCGCGTCACGGCGTCCAGTTCACCTTCGACCCGGACCGCCTGAACCGGTCGATGGAGCAGACGCATCTCGTCTATCTCCACGCCCAGGTCTATGCCCGCGCGATGAAGTTCGTCGGCCCGGTCCGGAAGGTCCTGCCCTTCATGACTTTCTTCAATCTGCTCGGCCCGCTGGTGAACCCCTCCCAGCCGAAATGCAACGTGATGGGAA
>JAEEGF012389892.1_pt1 | contig 15230 bp, 20 predicted proteins | sample 9134171 | NCBI WGS metagenome assembly JAEEGF01 (sample SAMN16246542, study PRJNA631951) | gut metagenome | biome: gut microbiome; feature: rumen; material: AP-attached | host: Bos | place: Iran: Karaj | collected 2018-10 | reverse complement strand
AAAACGCAATGGCAGACGGCATGTTGGATGAGCAAGAAAAAAGCAACCTTGAAGCCGACTTTGCAAACGCCACCGCCGCTTTCCGCGCCCAACTGGAAGCACTAAACAGTATGTTCCCCGATGAAGAGGACGTATCCGGCACTTTAAGCGGCGCACTAAAGGGAGCCAGCCAAGAAAGCATTGATTTGTTGGCAGGGTACACCAACGCAACCCGTATCATTGAGCAAAACCAACTTGACATACTTACACGCCAGCTTGCCCACATTGCCAGCATAGACGCACGACTTGAACAAGCCGTGAACATACTCACCACGATTTCACACCGCACGGGCATTTCCATTATGGAAACACCCAACGCAGACCAGGAACACAACCGCGCATTTGGTTTAACAAACGACGATTACACATTATGAATAAGTTAAGAAGACAACTTTTGAAAGCGGCCAAGCAAAAGGGCATGTGCGAAATAGGGAAAGACATTATCCGGCACGCACGCGACCTTGACGAGATATTGCAGCAATACCACGACCACCTCGGTTGGCACATTGAGAACAACAACCCACCCGAAGACATATTGCGTGAGCATTTCGCAGGGTTCAGCAACGATTGGGCGGCGGCAGATGTTAAGGGCGTGCAGTTCGTTGACCAAGAAAAGGTGTTTATGGCATTGGCCGCAGAGGGTGAAGCATGTTACACCCCAGGGCATAGGGGCAGGGTGTATTTGCGCCAGGATGCCGAAGTTACCATTTATGCGGAGCCGAAAACCTTTGTTATGGTTTCCGCATACGACAACGCACGCATCACCATACGACCGGCAGACACCGCCAGGGTGTATGTGTACTTACACGGCAACGCCCAAGTGGTTGACACGCCCGATTTCCCCAAACAAATAACCATAAAGCATACTGAAAAATGAACAAGAATTTTGTAAAAGAACTTGTAGCAGCCTCCGAGGGTACGGGCATTTGCAAAGAGGGTATGGGGTGGATAAAACGCCCCAAATCACTTGAAGAGCTTTTGCGGCACTACCGCCGTTACATAACATGGTGCATCAAACGCGACTACCCACCACGGGAAATGTGGGAATTTTACGCCCGTGGGTATAAGAACGATTGGTTGGCATGTGGCGTTCCCGATGTGGAGTTTACAGAACAACCCGTGGCGGTATTCCTTTGCAATGCCATCGGCACCGTTTCTTATGCCGGAGAGACGGCACACGCCCATGTGTTTGCCAAACATGATGCCCAAATTGAGGTTGAGGCGACCGGCAACGCGCTTGTTTCGGTGTTCGCATACGAAAACGCCACCGTGCGAGTGAACGCCGAGGATGCCGCGCAAGTACGGGTGTACCTACACGACAACGCCCGTTTGGTTGACACCAAAGAAAACGAACAGATAACAATTAATACCGCGCAATAATGGAAGAAAACAATTTGATTTTACATTTGCCGTTCGATGAAGAAAACGGCAGCACCACGGCGCACGACTTTTCGCCCAGCCGTACCAACGCAACCGTTGAAGATTGCTTGTTTGTGAGCGGCAGACAAGGCAAGGCCATTCAGTTTGACGGCGACGGCACAGCCGACGTGACCGGCGGCATTGTGAACCTTGCCGGAGATTTCACACTGTTTGCCTGGATTAAGACGAACGGCAATATTGGATTGCTGTTGCAGTATGGTATTGATGCCGAAGACCAGTTGCAGAGCGAATACACCGTTTCGCCCGATTGGGTGTGCCTGGTGGTGGTGAAAGAGGGTTTGGAAGTGAACGTGTACAACGGCACCAAACTTATTGACACCATTACTTTGCCGTCACAGTTGGTCGGCATGGGTATTAACCAGCTTGACCAGCCCACGGACAACGGCGTTGGTTGTGTTGACGAAGTGCGCATTTACGATGTGGCGGCAACGCCCGAAGAGGTAAGCGCAACTATCAACGCGGCCAAGCAGCTTGTGTATTCGATTAACGGCAAACCGTTCATTGACACCTGGGGCATATACGTTGAGAGCAGCGACGGACTACTTGACCGCCCAGCCATGAAAACGCCGTTTTCCCAGGATTGGCCAGGCCACAACGGGGAAGTTGTAGATCTTGACGATAAGAGGGTGCAGCCGCGCGACATTTCCCTTAAGTGCTGGATGCCGTGTACCAGCAAACTTGACTTTGCCGAGAAATGGAAAGACTTTTGCAGCCAGTTTGAGGCGAACGGCACACAACGCCTAATGGTTGACATACACCCGACGCGCCCGTTGGTGTATGAAGTGTATTTGCGCGAGGCGTTGAACGTTTCAAAGAAATGGAACGACACGTTGTTTGTTGCCACATTCACGCTGAAAGTGCGCGAACCCGACCCCGTGAAACGTGTTGTGCGGTTTCTTTGCACCGCCGACGGCGAGGAACACACCATAAAGCTGAAAGGCTTAAACGGCAACATGCTTACTGTTGCCTGGGGTGACGGCAATTTTACGCATAACGTGTATGGCAACCACACCAGCGGCAACGACATTTTGAAACACACATTTGCCAAGAAAGGCACTTATTATGCCATTGTCAGCGGCATTATTGACGATGTTTTTTTGAGTGACTTTGAAACCGACGGCATAGTTGTATGGAACAAATTTTAACAGTAACACACCGAGACGGCACAACCTTTAACCTGGCACACAAAGGCAGCGAGGTTTGGGGCATTACAGCCGCCACGCAGAATATTGAGCTTAACGCGAACGACACGGCAACGGTGGACGTACAATCCACCGTGCCGTTACCGTTTGCCCTGGGCGACAAAATAACGGTGTATGGGAAGACCTACACCATGAACGAATTGCCAAAGGTAACAAAGAACAGCGAAAGGAAGTATGTTTACAAGTGTACCTTTGAGGGCGAACAATACTATTTGCTGAATGTGAATTGGCAAATGCCGTTCAGTGCAATTAACGATACCTACACCGGCGACCTTGAAGACTTTGCAACATTGCTTGTTTCCAACCTGGTAAGACTGTATGGCAACGGCACATGGATATTGGGCAACGTACCGGCAAACACCGAGGTAAAGACGTTGGCGTTTAACGATACAAATTGCCTTGATGTGATGCAGCAAATATGTGAGGAATGGGAAGTTGAATTTGCCATTGGAGTCAGCGGAACAGCGCACACACTTGGTTTCTATTCCGAGATTGGCAGCACCATCAGTTATGAATTTATGTACGGGCGTATTGGCGGTTTGTATGAGTTGCAGCGCAACGGCGTGAACGACCCCGATTTTGGCACGCGCATATACTTTTACGGCGGCAGCACCAATATACCCAATTCCTATTTCAACAGCCGCCAGTCTTCACGGCTATGCCTGGCATACAAATCACACAACGGCAGCACCACCAACAACCCGACAAAGAACAACAGTTATTTGCAAGCCGCCGACGCGGTGAACACATACGGACTGATTGAGAAGATAAAGGTATTTGAAGACATTTACCCGAACCGTATCGGCACCGTTACCAGCATTGACAATGACAGCGAACTTGTGTTTTTTGATAACACGATGTTTGACCTCAACGAAAAGGACGGATCGGGCAACACCAAGTGGCTGATTGCCGGTACCACGGCAAAAGTGCATTTCAACACGGGCGCATGTGCCGGTTACGATTTCGACATTTCCGAATTTACCTATAAGAGCGGCAACACCGTTATTGGCAAATTCAAGATTAATGCGCTGAAAGACGAAAACAACTATATATTCCCCAGCCATGACAACAACGCTTTCCGCATTGCCGTGGGTGATGAATATATAATTACCTACATTGTTTTGCCAACCAGTTACATAACGGCGGCACAGAACGCTTTGCAGACCGCCGCCGCCGATTGGTACAACAAGCATTGCGCACCGGCTGTTGAATACACCATGACGTTAAGCCAACAGTTTGTGAAACGCCTGGCAGCGGAAATGGGCATTGTTGACGGCGTGGTTTTCCATATTGGCGACAAAATAACTGTTACCGACACGGCGTTGGGGTTCACGCAAAAGCAATTCCGCATCGTGCAGTTTTCGCGCGACCTTACCAAAGAATATGCCTATACGTTGAAGATTTCCGAAACGAATTTGCACCGTGCGCAATACCGTTTCCGACGCAGAACGTATGTGATACCCGACATAATACGGCGTTTCCGACTTGACGAACCGGCGCAACTGGCAGCGGAAGCCAACCAGGTTGCAGTTGCTTACCGCGCTTTCGGCCTGGGAACAGAGGGTGTGGCAATGGGCAACGCAAACGCAACGCGCATTGGCTACATTATTGACAACAGCAACCATTTGCGTGCTTCGGTGATTGCCAACAATACGCTGACACAAGCCATGTTGGTTGCCGACCTTGCCCAGCGCATTGCCAACGTGCAGATCCTGGAACGCTTCATTAACAACGGGTCGTTTTCCGACAGACGGTTTAACGGCACAGCCGACTTCACCGCCGAGAAGTTGACCATGAAAGACTTTGTGCTGCATGATGCCTACACCCGTGCCAAACTAAACCACCCTGTAAGCCAATGGGAACTTGCAGCCGAAACCGTGTTTGATTTTGAGAATGGCACATACGACGATAACTCCGCATACCATGTATATGCCAAAGTGGAAGCCGACGGCACACTTAACTATGAAATTATAAAAGACGGAGAGGAAGCCGACATTGTAAGTGAACAGCATGTTAAAATTGGCACCGTGAGCGCAAAGGGCGGTGACGGGCGCACCTTTGAACGCTGCATCGGCCAAGCATACGTTGAAGACGGCCAATTAAAGGACGGCGGCGGCACAACAATACTGGATATTATTAACGGGTACATTGAGGGCGCAACCAAGATCCGGCGCAACAACGCAACAACCTATTCGCTTACCGACGAAATAGTTTCGGCACGCACATTGCGCAAATTCTTTGCCGGTAGCGAGACGGGGACGATTACACTAAAGGACGCTGACAACAACGACACAGATTTGCAAACCATTTTAGGCATATTGCCTGGGTATGGTTTGCGTTACAACGTTGGCGACCTTATAGACAAAGTGGGAGAGGACGCGCAAGATGTTGGCGGTTTGCTTTATAGAGCCGCGCAACTTGAAAGCCGAGCCAACACACACTTTGGCAAAGTAAATGAGTTGATAGACAGCATTTATTCTGCAAACCAAGTGTTGGTAAGCATTCAAAACAAATTCAATTCCGTACTTGGTAAATTGCAGAGCCATTCAATTATTACCCAGGCCGAGGAAGAAACTTTGACTTTGGGCATTCAGCAATGTACATGGAACCCGTTGCAGCAACAAGAGCAATGCGGCGCGTCACCTACAACCATTGGCGTGCCAACGCGCTTGCAGAACTAATGCAATAACTATTCAAAAACTTAAACCGAAAACGTATTATAATAATCCGCAAAAGTTGTACTTTTGCACAAAAATTAAACAACAATGGGAGACACAACAAGAATGGGCGCGGCAGTTTCCGCGCAGATTTCAAAAATGGGCGTTATTGCCGACCTTGACACCAAGAATTTTGAGGTTCCAGGCGCACCGTTCAACATTAAGAACGACGGCGACGACCCCGTTACGCTGGAAGTGAATTTGTGGGACATGGAGCCAGGCACATACATTGAAACCGTGTTTGGCACCGGCTGGAACCCCGAAATTGTCCGAGAGATTAAGAAAAACACAGTATTAACCGCGCCCGACCTTAAGTGGGGGTGCTAAAACACACAGATTATGGGTTTACTAATAGGATTGGGCAGCGTGCGCGATACCAGCGGACTTGCAGCCCTGGGAATTAAAAGTTTCCGAGAAAACAAGGCTTATGCCATTGGTGCCTATACGCTGAAAGGTGGTAACGTGTACCGCTTCACCTCGGCGCATGTGGCAAACACCCCGTGGGATGCCGACGAAGTGATGTACATCGGTTCCATTGCCGATTTGCTTTCGGCACCGGCTGACCCACGCATGAAACCGTTTGCAGCCGAAAACCTGGCCGTTGGCGACATGCTTTTCTTCGACAAATTCACCAATTTATACGTGATTGTGAAGAAAGCCGCCATTGCCGCCGTGCTTGCAGACTACGACACCAAGCGTTACGAAACAAACAACGACGTGTACATTGGCACCGCCGGAAACAAGGCGCGGTTTGTGGCCAAAAACGATGCTATGCCGTCGCAGAGCCTTTACGACAACACCGTTGCCGCCACACATTGCTACTACCGCATTGAGATTGACAACACCCAGGCCGGTAGTATTACATTCTATTCGGTTGCCGGTGAAGCATCCTGGGCAATTGGTTCAGCCGGATCACCCGTTACGGTTACATGGGACGCGAACGAAGCAATGTCAACCATTGTTGGCAAATTCACCGCCCTTAACAAATCGTACAACACATTCGCCGCGCTTGCAGACGGCAAAGGCGTTGGTTTGGCCGTTGGTGGTTATGGTGCCAACACATTGACTGTTACCGCCAACACAAATTGCACGGTTACGGATTGCAGCACCTATGCTTTCTACCGTTCTTTGAACCCAGCAGCCCCAGCCGTGGGCGGCGTATTCAACCCAAGTGCCGGTTACACGCTGATTGGCAACGCACACCACAACTTTAGAGGTGCAACCGCCGCCAGCATTTTGACCGGCAAAGGGCTTGTTGGTGCCAATTCCGTGATGATTGGCAACGACGGGTTCGATTATTCGTACAGAACGGGTTGTAACTTTGCCAAGTGGAAAGCCTGGGCGACTACCAACGGCAGCGGCAGTTACATTGATGACGGCGAGGGCGGCACCCAGGGAACGCACGCCGCCGTTATGAGCAAGGCCGAGTTTGAAGCCGATGTGCAGAATTACAGCGGCAGCGACAACGAACACTTGTACATGCAAGCGTACTATTACAACCTCTTCCACGGCAACGACAACGTGACCATTCACGGCGACACCTACAACTTTAGTGTGCTGAAAGCACAGTACGAAAGCTGGTATGGCCAAATGGCCAACCAATACGACGGCTACCTTATGTCGCACATGATTAAGATTGATGCCGCCAGCGGCATTACTTATGATATGCTCGGCAAGGGTAAGAACCAGTCCGACGTGAAAGCCGACTGCATGAACGTAACGTATGACTACGTTATTATTCCGGCATACCCACCCGAATATAACGCTTATACCTACGGCGTTGCCGATAGTGAGGGATTTGCCGCCGGTGCCTACTACCACCCCGAACCGGCCGACCTGGGTTTGTTCCTGCGTGACGATGTGATGGCCACCGTAAACAGCACCCTTGCCATAGCAGCCATTACCGGCGAACTGGCATTGGATAACAGCACGTACAGAGGTTCGTCCGCTGATTACAGCGGTTACTACACGTGGTACTTCCTTGGCAGCTACGGGTACATGAACAGCAACGTCCGTTACAACGGTACGTTCCGTTCGCGCCCCGTTCTCGCTTTATCGCTTTCTTAATTAATTTATTAACTCTTTCCGCACGCCCTTTCGGGGGCGTGCGGTTGACACCAAAAAGAAAAGCCAATGAACCGCAAACGCCCAAAATCGCTTGACGCGCCCGTTGTAAACCAAACAATAAGATTGGAAATGTGGGCGTACAAGCGTTGTGACCAATGGAAACGGAAATACCGTTACACGTTGGTTAATGAATTTCGTTTGCACATTACGGCGGCGAAGAATGAAATTATAACCGGCTTTGAGCTTCACGCGAAATTGAGGAATGAAAAGTTGTACCATTACAACCGTGCATTTACCGAACTTTCGATTGTGGAAAGCAATATGGATATAATGATTTACGACGATTTCAACGTAATGAGTGAAAAGGAATGGGCAGAGTGCGCGGCACTGATAGACGGCATAAGGATAGGATTATCAAGGTTGATTAACTCGCTGATAAAGTGCGACAGTGGGTCGGATTTCCCGAACTTTGGAACGGGAAGCGTATCTACTGATTATAAGGATGCCCAACTTACCGAGAAATGAAAAAAGTATTGATAAGTCAATTAGGAGCAATGCCCAACGGTGCGCCGCTGGGCAACGTACCGAACATGGGCAGGCAAAGAGGTTCGTCCGCTGATTACAACGGTAACAACACGTGGTACTTCAATGGCAACAACGGGTACATGAACAACAACAACCGTTACAACGGTAACTTCCGTTCGCGCCCCGTTCTCGATTATGACCAGTACGACAATTCCAACCTTGATACCTACCTGGTGCCACTTTCGGAATGGCTTATTATTTCCATGATGTCGGCCAAAGGAAAGTACAATAAACCCACTTACAGCCATTTTCGCTTGCACCGCATTGAACGGCTTGTGCGCTTGGCGCATGAGGTGAACAACTTTGAGTTGATGCCCACAGAAAGCACAGCGCACATTATTTTTGAACCGCGAGTGCGCGAAATAGTGTGCGCATGTGCCAGCAAGCGAATTGTGCAGACGTTCTACATTCGCACGCTGCAACCGATGTTGGAACAATACATGTACCACCCCGACAGTTACAGTTGCAGGGTTGGCAAAGGTTCATTGCGTGCCATTGAACAACTGCAAGATTATATTTTCATTGCCAGCGAGGGTTACACGCGCGATTGTTGGGTTGCAAAGGTTGATATACAAGCATTCTTTATGTCCCTGGATTGCTTCGACCTTTGCGACACCGTAACGAAATTCATTGAAAAGTACATGGCCGGAAGCCCATTGCGCGATTTGATGATCTACCTCACGCGGCAAATATACCTTGCTTCGACAAAAGACCACCTTTTGGATATGGCACACCCGTCGGAACGGGAGTTGCTGAACCCCCAAAAGAGTTTGTACAACCAACCCTACTACCAGGGCGTGCCGATTGGCGACTGGACGAGCCAAACCGCCGGACTGATTAAGACAACGGGCGTTATTATTTACCTTGTTTCGCTGGGTTACATGCCCGTACATTACACAGATGATACCACAACGCCCGTGGTTGATAAAGTCCAATGGCTAAAAGAAGACCTTTGGCGACTGGAAAACTTCTACAAGATGCAGGGTTTAACCCTACACCCGAACAAACGGTATTTCCAACACCACAGCAAGGGTGTTGAGGTACTGGGTTTCAAATTGCGTTTCAACCGCATATTGCCGAGTGATAGGATTTACCACAACATAATGTGGTATTTGGAGCGCACGACACGGAGAGCCGCCGCCGATTTTTCATTTGCCCTACTGCATAAAGAACAGATCCTTTCAACCGTAAATTCTTACCTGGGCATGTTGCGCCACATGACAGCGTACAAATTGCGCAGAAAGATATGTACGATAGTTGAGGAATCGGCATTAACGGCAATATTTGAACCGGCAGAGGATTACACAAAGTTGGTGATACGCCCCAGCTACACCGAAAAAGTGCGCTACAAGGCAGCTTACAGAGAGTTGAAACGACAGTACAAATTGGCAGCATAATTAATTAATGTATAACACTTAAAACTTAACAAAAATGCAGAAATTCGGTAAATTCATTTGCGGTGCTTTGCATGTGCCGCAGAACTATCCAGGTTACATTGAACTGGACGGCAAGAAAGTTTACAACCCCACGGAAGAGCAGTACCGCGCCGCCGGTTACTTTCCCCTGGAAGAGACCGCCCACGAAGAGCGCGAGGGCAAAGTTGCTATTGCAACCTACAAGATGAACAAGGCCAAAACCAAGATTGTGCAGTCCTGGGAGTATGTAGATGCCCCCGAAGAGATGCCGCGCAACGAGGAATCGGCAGAAACAGAGTAACCAACCATTAAAAAGGCTTGCAAAATGACATTCGATTTATTGAACTTGATTGTTGGCGTTATTACCGGCGGCGGTTTGATAACCTTAATTACAATTCCGCAGATCAAGAAAAAGGCCGATGCCGACGCAAAGAAAGCGGCAGCAGAGGCACGCAAAGAGGAAGCGGAAGCAAAAGCAACCGAGGTGGCCAACATGAAAGCCGTTGCCGACGGGTGGAAAGAACTTGCCGAGGAACGCCAGGAAGCCAACGAGGAAAAAGACAAACGCATTGCCGAGCTGACCAGGCAAGTTGATGAACGATACATCGACATCGGCCAATGGCGCGACAAATACAACGCCCAGCAAGAGGAAATAACCGCGCTGAAAGTTGATAGTGCGGCCAAACTTCCGAAGATTTGCGAGAAGAGAGGTTGCTCCGACAGAACGCCCCCCAGTGGTTATTAATTCTTAACTTGAAAATAGTGGCAATAAACAAAAGATTGCAACTAATTTTCTTTTCCCACAAACGCCTAATAATCAAGTGAAATTTAGAAAGAAACAAGAAACATGGATTGGTTACTTAAAAGCAACAGACTAAAACACCTCATTGGAATTGCCATTGTTTCGGCATTGACATTTTCGATGTTATGGGTGTTGTATGGCACAACCACCTGGCAGCACTTTTTCATTGCGCTATACGTTACCATCGGGGTAATGTTTGCAATGGAATTTAAGGACGTACACCATTACAACGGCGACCATGTGCCAATTCGCAAATGGGATTGGTCGGCATGGGATTGGCTTGATTGCCTGGCAGGGTTAATGGGTTACGTTGCCATTGCCATAGTGGTTATTATAATATGTATTCTAATATAAAATGCTATGAAACACTTTACCATTTCGGAACTATTGAAGAGCGACACCGCCATTAAAAACCGCATTTGGAACGGGTGTAACCGCGAATGTGAGGACAACCTCATTGCGCTTGTTGCCGCCGTACTGGATCCGTTACGTGAGAAATACGGCAAGGCCATTCACGTTTCAAGCGGTTACAGATGCCCAGCCGTAAACAAGGCCATTGGCGGCAGTTTGACCAGTCAGCACATGCAGGGCGAAGCCGCCGACATTTGGGTTGACGCTGGGGTAAAGGGCAACTTTGAGATTGGCAAGTTGATTGTGCAGCTTGGCAACTTCGACCAGGTTATTTTTGAGAACGTGGGAGCCAACGACCTTTTGCCGCAATGGATACACGTCAGTTGGAAGCGGCAGGGGTACAACCGCCACCAAATACGAAAGAAACTGAAAGGAAGCAACAATTACCCGTTACTTACACCCAAAGACCTCGGACTATGAAACGCATTGCAACACGATTGCTGATGTTGATTGCGGCATGTATGGTACTGCAAGCCTGCTGTACGCGCCGCGTTGCAACGAGCAAGCACGATGAAAGCCGGTATAATGCAAGCCGTACCGAATTTCATTTTGCCACCGACTCGACTGCCAACACCGGCACCGAGACAACAACGCTGTTGATTGAGTTCGACACGGGCGGCACCATGACCGTGCCGCAGGGTTGGTTAGAGGGCATAATTGCCGGAGTGGTGAACGGCGGCGACACAACAGCCGCCGACACCGCCAAACATTATTCCCAGGGTGTAACAATTCCACGGGTAAAGACTATTGCCGCCCAGCGCACCAAGCGCACCGAACAGACGGCAACGACCGTTTCAGCCGGTATGGTGAAGACCGACACCACGGCGCAGACCGTGGCCGATGCTGACAGCACCGGCACAAGTGTTGGGCAAACCGCCATCACCGGCAAGCCACCCAACCGTTTTTCCTGGTGGTTAGCCGGTGTTGTATGTACATTGCTTGTTGCCGTTGGAATACTAATTTGGCTAATGGCACGGAGGCAGAAAAACCGATAACCACCACCCTTAATTCTTTTTTCCATGATACAAGAAAAGCGACCCAAATTTTGATTTTCGGGTCGCTTTTCGGTTTCTTTTTCTGCAACTGCTTGATTTTGTGCAGGGTTTGCGGAGAAGGGGGCTCTAAACCGCCACTTTTCGCACCATTTCCGCAGAAATTTGATACTTCATTTTCTGCTATTTAGACGCATTTATTGAAATGCTATATTTCACTTACCAATTACTATTTCAAACTTTTCGGGTCGCTTTTCGGGTCGCCCGTTCAGCCGCTTTCGCTGAATTTTTGACGTTGCAAAGATACAAACTTTTTCCGACATACCAAATTATTTGTTGAATTTTTCCATTTCCGATGCTTTGAGGGTATCAACAATTTTAATGTACGGGCGCATGGCCTTGTAATCCTTGTGACCAGTCCACGACATAATGACTTCCCCAGGTATGCCCAACATAAGGGCATTGACAACAAAGGTACGACGGCCACAATGGGTTGTGAGTTTTTCCCATTTGGGGTGTACTTCTTCATAACGGGTGGAACCCTTAAAATATACTTCCCGTTGCGGCGCATTGATGCCCACCGTTTTGCCAATGGTTTTCAAATATTCGTTCATTTTGGCGTTGCTGATCACCGGCAGAGCCAAGCCGCGCTTTATGGGTTCATCGGCGTACTTTTCCAGTATGGCACGGGAATACTTGTTAAGTTCGATTTTGAGGGAATCGGTTGTTTTCTTCGTTACCGTGGTAAAGTAACCGGCAGTAAGGTTGACATCTTGCTTTTTGAGTTTGGCAACATCGGAATAACGCAAGCCGGTGAAACATTGAAAGCAAAACACATCACGCACGGCGGCAATTCCACGGTGGTTTTCGCCAAACTGGTATTCGTACAACTGCATTAATTCTTCCCATTCCAGGTACACGACTTCTTTTTGAGAGCCATCACCGCCGCGCAGCCGTGGCCGGTAGGTTTCAAAATCATTGTTGGCCAGCAAGCCCCGTTTGTAACACCACCGTAAGAACATGCGCAAATTGTACATGGTTTTATATATGGTGGTATTGCGCAGCCCCTCACGATGCAGGGAGTCAATAAACCCTTGTATGCCGGTTTCGTTCATTTCCGACAATGACAAATTCACGCTATACTTTTTGAGGTGTTCGCCCAGGGCGGCAAACTTTTCAAAGGACGCTTTAGTCCATTCCTTTTGTTTCGACTGGTACGTTACAAATTCCGCAAGGGCGGCGTAGATGCCAGCCGTGGGCATTTTCTTTTTGCGTTCCTTTTTACCGACAGCCGCTAATATAGGTTGCCGGATATCATCGGCAGTAGGTACGCGGTTTTGCAGTTCGCACCGCTGGAACACTTTATCAATGGCCGTTTCAACTTCAACGAGTTTGGCGTTAAGCATGGTTGATGCCATGCCGCCGACGGTAACGGCGCCCGATTTCATGCGCCCTTTGGCTGCATCCCATTTCGCCGGTTCCACGGCAAGCCCAACACGCACATTGAGCCGTGAGCCGCCCCAGCTTACACGCACGCGGATTGACCATGTACGGGTTTCCGCAGGGATAAGACCAAAGCGCACAGAATATTTCATGTTGCAGATTTTGAAACAACAGCCATCATGCGACCGCGCCCCGTGAGTAACCAGGATGCAGAAACATGATGTTGGGTGCATAGATAGAACAACGCTTCTGTTTCGACGGCGGTATAACGGGAGTTGCCCACGGGTTCGACACCGTATTGTTGCCGCATTTCGCGGTAACGGGTTGGATGCAGACCGCAGTCAATAATAAACCCCGACAGCGAACGAATGGCACCCGTGGAAACGAGAGCTTCCACAGCCGCAAAGAAACGACGGTTTACCGCTTCCTGGATTGCAGAGGGTGGATTAACGACACGCGGCATAGTTGGAAAGCATTATTGATAGTTCGCACCGATCCACAGCCGCCACGGGCGACCCTTTGAGGAAAGCCAACTCCAGGGCATTGAAGATTGAACGCGGCATGATGCCGTAGTATTTGGTGTTGCCGTACCAACGGGCAACGCTGATATTGATTGTGGGCATGACTATTGCACTTTTTTGTATTCACCATCCTTATTGCCGGTGGTGTAATAACTTATTATATTGTTATCATCTATTATAGTATATGCGTGGGCGGTATCCTTTTCAATGATAAGAGTTGAGCCGCTCACCGTGTACTGACTACCACCCAGGTACTTTATTTTTTCACCATTATGAGTATAATACCTTTCGGCAAAGCCGTATTGGTTAAATTCGATAAGTTCCCGACAGTAGGAGCCATTACCATAATACACGGCACCATGAGCAATAACGGCATTTGTATTTTCACTTTCCCATTTGGTGTTTGCCAGCCGGTCAAGTTCATTTTCCTTTTTGCAGCCGACAGCCAGCATGAGGCAACCGGCAAGCATAACTAATAATATACGTTTCATTGTTGATTTGCTTTTAGTTTTTCTAAACGCTTTTGCCATTTGGTAACATTGGGGAATAGTGTTGTTGCTTTCATTAGTGTTGCCAATTCTTTGACCGTTTCGCCCTGGTTATGGAACATTATAATAAGCCTATTGTATGTTTCATAATGTTTGGGGTCAAGTTCCAAGCATTCGTTATATAGTATTTCCGCATAGATGCAGTCGCCGTTTTTTTCTTGTTCCAACGCTTTATGATATGTATCACGGACTTTGCCAATAATAGCACTTTCCGCTTGTTTTTTGTTGATGTATTCCACCATATAATTGTAATCCGACGTTGGCATAATAATATTGCTATAACGCCGCAGATGTGCGCTAAACTGCATATCGGTGTACATTTTACACTTTTCCCAGCCCCAAGCGTGGTGAATTGGGAAATCGACCGGCACTAACACTTCGTTTTCGTTTGGTTTCCTTTCTGCAATAGTGTTTTCCATACTATTTGTTATTAAGCATTGCGACTAATTGGGCATTCGTTTCAACCAATTTTGCATTCGTTTCAACCAGCTTTTGCAGCACCTCGGTAAAGGATTGGCCGGACGGTTCCGGCTGCAAGGTTGTTTCGTTCACCACATGGCCGCAGTTGTTCGATACGTTTTGAACACCGCCAGGGGCGTTGTTAATGTCCCCGACCTGGGCGTTATTGCCGCCAGTAGATAGCAAGATTTCGCCATTGCCGGTAAGCACATATTGTTCGTTTATTGGGTACAATTCAAAGACTTTTGCTATAAAATCGGCAGAGAAATTTAAGTTTTTTGTACGCACATCGTTGAAATACGACTTGTTTTTGCCACATTTTACGCATAAATCCGAGATAGAACGGATAAGTTTACGACTTTTTAAGGAAAAAATAGCCTCTATAAGTCGTTGTTGTTCAGTAATATTCAAAAAATCTTTCATTTTTGCGTATTTTTTTCTTTGCCAATTCAGAAAAAGGTCATATCTTTGCACCGTGAATTTGAAACGATGATGCAAAGATACGAACAAAAACGGACATACCAAACACAAAAACTACTTATAGTAATACGGAACCTCAAAAACGCAACGATATGATAACCGAGAGAAC
>JAEEGF010112698.1_pt1 | contig 15233 bp, 16 predicted proteins | sample 9134171 | NCBI WGS metagenome assembly JAEEGF01 (sample SAMN16246542, study PRJNA631951) | gut metagenome | biome: gut microbiome; feature: rumen; material: AP-attached | host: Bos | place: Iran: Karaj | collected 2018-10 | reverse complement strand
ATATCAATTCCTGGGAATGCAACCGGCGAACCGTCCGGTTGCAATGGTCCCGGACGAAGAATTAAGAGATTGTAATTAGGCATTCCTTCCATGAGTCCCAGGGACTCAAGACCGAAAAAATCAACGATATTTTATATATTGGATATAGCAAAATAGGCATATGATTGTAACATCCGAAGTGGCGATAACAGGACCTGAGAGCTACCATGCGGAGTTGATGAGAGCGGTCGACGAGTCAGGATGCTACATGGACCTTTCAGATTACGTCAGATCCAGGATTAGGACGTTCGTCAGGATAGCCGAGCTGGTATTCACCCCCCTGAAAGACAGGGAATATTCGTCAACAGGCCCCGAGATGTTCCTTTCTCATTATATGAAGAAGCTGAAGGCCGATACGAAGAAGCGGTTCTATGGATTCGAAGGGCCGAAGAAAACGGTCTATGTTTCCATCCCTCAACCTCTGTATTAGAAGTTCAAGTGTGTGGGGCGGGCCACAGGAACTTTCGATCATCCGTTTTGGGGAGTGCGGATTGCTCTGCTTTCTGATATGGACTCCTTTGTGATACGCCATATACTGAGCTATGAAGGGCTCGTGGAAAGAGGGAGGGACATCAGGCCGCAGGTGACGGACTACAGAACGAAGGCGACTGGCAAAGATGCCATCGATGCATTGAATCAATGTGGAAATAAGATGATGGAAATGGGGCGGACCCTGTCTGATCTTAAGGACGATTCTGACCTTACTGTGGATGGCCATCCGTTCCCATCATCCGATGAAATACTCTGAGAGGCTCTTATACATCGGCTGCAAAACTAAGCAATCCAGGTCTGTACAGGTGACACTTCTCAGTTTTGCACAAGTGATGATGAATCGGCCCGATACCTTAAGGCGGTCACAAGTCCTCACTCATCCGTGCAGCCTTTCCATTTTCCTTTCCTTCGAGCGTCCGTATCCGATGTCATATGCCTTGTGATCATCTCGTCGACATCGTCATCTTTGCAGCATACATCCGAGCTCCACTGGATGTATTTCCCCAGTGAGCTCACAGTGGCCGTCCATTGCTATCGTGTTCTGAAGACAATCACATATGACTCATATCATGGAGTCTGACGACTTCTTCAGAATCGAACGGTCCAATCACGGCTGCGGCTGTTGGGCAAAGAATCGAAAACACCGAGAACGAACCCGTGCCGGCTCAATCCTTCTTGCTCTCGGGGAACATCGACAGGTAGTTGCTTTGGAACCTGGGGTTCTTCCTGACCAGCCCCTCCATGATCTCGCGAGCCTTCGTCTCGTCCTTCTCGAGACCGATTCCATACCTGTACATCTTCGCATAGCGCAGCTTCCCGAGATCGCTGTCCTTCAAGGGCTCGATCGTCGGGACGAGATCACCATACCTTTTCTGGCCCCACAGGAAGTCGAACAGCTGGTACCTGGACCTTTCTATCCCGTTCTTGATCTCCTTGCGATAGCGGAGCTCTATGACATGAAGGCATTTACGGCTCATCGCCGGATTCCTTTCCACCCCTCTCCCGAGGGAATACGCCTTGGCTATCCTCAGACCAGCCCTTGTGGAAGTGTATCTGTACGGGAAGACGGCCTTGAAGGCGAGAACATCGGACTCCTCGTTGTTCTCGTTCCAGAGCCTGTCGAATATCTCCACCGCCACATTGGCGGCCCTAATCTTATCCATATCCGGATCGCCGGAATCGACAAAGGCGTCGAATACGGGTTTATACATCTCTTCGAATCTGCGGGAGAAGATGTACGCAAGGCAATACTGGCGCACGTTCCTATATCTGTTGAGGTCGTAGGCTTCGGAGAATCCGTCGAGCTTCCCTATGCAGTCCAGGGCCGTGAGGTTCCTCATGCACTTGTCGCAGTTGCCGCAATTGGTTTCCGATGCCGTGCATGAGTAGAGGAACTTCTGGGCGACATCGTAATCGCTTATCAGGCGGACCTTGTCCAGCCTGGAATACAGCTCGCCTGCCGAGTTTATCATGAGCCTGCGCGTGGACAGGTATCTGAACAGAAGGAGCTCGTATGTCGAAGAATCTTTCGTGCTCCAGCCTTTCATGTTCATGCTGGAGGCATGATCCACGCCCGAAGAGGCGTAATGATAGGTCTTCCAGAGCTTGCTCAGACAGAACACGGCGAACATCGACGAGAACGAATGGGTGTAGGAATGATTCTGAGGGAACAGGTCATGGACGTTGGAGTTCGTCTCGATGAAAGGGAGGCCTATCATCTCTGCAGCCTTCCTAGACCTGGCATACGACGCCTTTCTGACCTTATCGATGCCTGCCTCGGAGTATATAACGTTGAACGCACCGACATTGTTTATACACAGGTGGGTGAGCCTCAGGTCCTCGTCCGGATGGTCGACATACATCTTGATGGTGCTCAGTGAGTCCACGCCGCATGACAGCCCCGTTCCTACGGCGGATCCCGTTTCCGGAGGATCGGCTACGGGTACATCTAGCCTCGCGGAGAACTCGCTGTTCTTGTTCATCACCGGAAGAAGATGCGCGGAGATGTTGTAATAGAGGTCGGAGGACATCGGCACCGAGGATACTATGTCGTAGCCTTTCGATACGGCGCGATGCAGGAACAGGATCACGAAAGCATCGCATCTTTCGGTCAACAGGTACTTGCCGTACTCCTTGGGGACCTCGAAGAACAGCTCCATCGTGTTCTGAACATGGCCTGACTTGGAATCTTTGATGACGGTGACAGCGGCTGTGAGTCTGGATGATTTCCTGCTGGAGCTCTTCTTGATCGAATCTATCCTGAAAATGCCATTGGGTCCATTAGATGTCAACCGTTCACCTGCCCGAATACGCAGGATGGTAGGCCATCCCCGATTAATAACTTATCACAGGATAGACTACATCCTGTCACTCGAATGGCATCACAGGCTCTGGCTGCTCCCCGGACAGGAGCCTCTCCACGGTCTTCTCGTCCACGGTGCTGCAGACCACCTGGGCGGCCTCGTTGCCATTGGAATTGTACGCGATCGTGGCTCCCTTGCCCATATATGGCATCACGCCCCTCTCCGAAGACGCGTAGTAGGTGCTGATGACGCAGAACTCCGTCAGCATCCCTGTGTACAGGGCGCAGTCGATGCCGTTCTCCTGCATGACCTTCAGAAGGTCCGTCTCCTTGAAGCAGCTCATGTTCCTCTTGGACACGACGATATCCGACGGCGAGGTCTCCAGACCGGGGAGCCAGTAGTCTCCGTCGTCGCCCTCGTAGCTGCAGTGGGAAGCCCCCTCGAAGCGAACGAGGATCACCGGAGCGCCGTATCTGCGGAATATCCTCGAGAACCTGTTCATCCCCTCCACCGCGGAGCCCATCCTCTCGTCCCAGTCCGGGACCTTCAGCGAGAACTTGCGCTGGGGATCGACGATGACCAGGGCCATCTTCTTCCCCCATATCATGTCGACCATCATGGGGAGGCCTCCTTCTTCGGAAGGGGCTCGTAAACGTCCTCCAAGCTCAGCAGCTCCACCTCGGCGTCAGGAACGGACACGGCCTTGAGCTCGTCCGTGAATCCGCATCCGGAGAACATCATGAAGCAGTTCTTGTCCCTGGACTTCAGGGCCCTGGACTTGGCTATCATCTTGTTCAGGTCAGCCATGGCCATCGGCTCGCCCGACAGCCTGCAGACTATGAACGCGGCCCTCTTCCTCCCTTCGGAGTTGACTACGCTGGCCATGAAGTCCACATCGGAGCTGACCGCCCCTCCGTTGCTGCGCACCTTCATTATGGACGTAGCCGACCAGCGCATGCGTATGTATTCCGCGCAGACGGTCTTGAACGTGCCCTCCATGTATCCAGGGATGCACCCCTTGGCCACGACGAACGCCTTGTCAACCGAATAGAAGTCAGGAAGGGCCCTCGCCTCGGCCACCACGCTGTAGTAGAATCTCAGTATGTTGCTGTCGAAGGAGCAGATCCAGTTCCTCTGAACAGAGCTGGAGGACTCTCTGACGACAAGCCCCTTGTTCTCCATCTCCCCTATCGCTCTGGTGCAGGAAGACGGCGGAAGCCCGGAGATGGACGATATGTTGCGGAGGTTGTCGGCTCCTGAGGCCATGGCATGCATGATCCTGACGCTGTCCGATCTGACGGAGATCTCCGAGTTCACCATGGACTCGGCCTCCATGAACAGCGGCGACATCTGCTCCAGGAAACATCCCTTGATGGATTCGACGGGGTCGCCTTTCACGATCTCCTGATACTCGGGAGTCCCTCCCACCATCCCGTACGCCTGAAGATGCTGCATAGGCGTGTATTCCGGATGGAACCCGGTGCATTCCAGATAGCTCATCGGCCTGACCTCGATCAGGTTGGAGAACCTCCCGAACACGGATACGTCGGAATCGCAGGCTATGAACAGGACCCTGGTGTCGCGGATGTCGCGGGAGACGAAGCGGTTCACGTGGTTGTACAGGTCCGGGAACACCTCCAGGAGGTCGGAGTAATGGTCGAGGATGACGACGGTCTTCTTGACGCAGTGCTTCTTTATGAGATAGAACAGGTCCTGTATGTCTTCGAGCCTCTCCTTGGTGCCGGTGTACCTGCTGACGGCTTCGGAGATATTGCGAAGGCAGTCCTCCGGCAGCATGTTGGATCCGGAGATGTAGATGTGGCGCTTGAACTCACAGAACTTCTGCAGGAGAGCGGTCTTGCCCAGACGCATCCTCCCATACACCGCGCAGCTCTGCGGAACCGCCTTGTACAGCTCCTCGAGCATCTTCAGCTGCTCCTCACGACCGACGAACCCGTCCATGTTCTGTAATCGGAATCATATTTCTTAAACATACACACGGACCGCGAAAGATTCGATTTTTAGGAAAGCCTAAATTTAAATATGATTTAGCCATTCCTAAATACAAGATAAGCCGAGGAGGTGCGTAGGGAAAAACCGATGCCGATGCCGAAAAACAGCCGGTCCGTAGAAGTCCAGTGGCATAAAGTAGTATCACACGGACCGGCGCCGTATACCACAAAACCCGAAGATCATTTCTCATACAGTTCTGAACGACGCTTGGAAAGGTAGTGCACGTTCCTCATGCTCCTGTACCCGTCGCCGTTCCTTATCCTATCCAAGGATTCAGCGCGAAGGTCCGCTACGACCATGCTCTCGACGTCGTCGTGAGTCTCCGCCATGACGCGTCCCAGGGGGTCGAATATCATGGACCCACCTCCGAACACCACTCCGGCCCCGTTGTCCCCTACGGCGTTGCAGGACGCCACGAACACCGAGTTGTCGTACGCGCGGGCAGGGAGTATCCTGCCCCAGACCTCCGCCCTGCGCTCCTTGGAGAGCCCGGACGCGGTCGGCATCAGGACGACGTCCGCTCCGCGCATAGCGTAGGTACGGGTTATGTCGGGGAAATGGGACTCCCAGCACAGCTGTATCCCTATGTCGGCGACGGAGGTGCGGATCACGTCCAGGGAATCCCCCGGCCTCATGACCTCCGCCTCTCTGTACCCGAGATGCGTCTTCCTGTAGGCCCCGACTATCCTTCCGTCCTCGGCCACGACCTGCGTCATATAGCCTTCGTAGTCCGCGAATCCGAAGCATACGATCGTCCCTTTCGAGGCCTCGGACACCGCACGGACTTCCTCCGAATCGAAGGACAGACCCTCCAGAGGGGAAGCCATGGAATAGCCCGAGAGCGACATCTCCGGGAATACCACCATGCCGGCGCCTGCCGCTTCTGCCTTGTCGATGTAAGCCAGCATGGAGCGGAGATTCGCTTCGGCATCCCCTGCGATGGAACGCATGCATACGGTCGCGAGCCTGAAATCCTTCATCTGATCGGCTTCGGAATGCTTGCAAAAGGTAAAAAGAAAGAGGTTTAGGAGGCGGCCCCGGGATCAGTCCTCGGGGAGCACGACCTCGTTGTCCTCGTCGTGGTTCTCTTCGACCTTGAAGACGAGCCCGATGAGAGCCAGGAGAAGTATCAGGCATCCGCCTGCGATGAACGCGAAGTCCACGCTGTTGGCGAAGGCCAGAAGGATGTCGTGGACGGTCTGCGCTATCTGATCTGCGGTGTAGTGCAGCTGGGTGTAGAGCAGGGTGAACAGCTGTGGCACCCCAGTGGCGTCAGGAGCCAGCATGTCCAGGACCCCGGAGTTGTGAGGCACCAGATCGTAGACCTCGGGCGGGAGCAGCGTCTGGAGCTCTCCGTTTATCTTGTTGGCGATCAGCATCGCGAAGACCGCGGTACCGATGGTGGCTCCGACCGACCTGATGAGGTTGACGGCGGATGTGGTCATTCCGATCTCGGACTGCTTGGAGCTGTTCTGGACAGCCGTCATGATAACTCCCATCATGCATCCGAGGCCGAGTCCGAACACGAACAGGCACGTTATGTAGTATTCCACGGTGGTCCCCAAGGTCATCTGGGAAAGCATGTACATTCCGATGAAGGACACGATAGGCCCGACGATGACCCAGATCCTGTATCCGGTCCTCAGGAGGAGAGCACCGCTGGAAAGGGCGGTGATCATCATTCCCGCGACGAGAGCCAAGGAGTAATACGCGGAGTCCAGGACGGAGAACCCGAGCACGTAGATGGAGAACATGGACGAGTACGTCATGCCTCCCATCATGGCCAGTCCGAAGATGAACATGAACAGGGCTGCCTTGACAACGACCTTGTTGTGGATGAGATGAGGAGCGATGATGGGTTCCACAGCCTTGTTCTCTACCTTTACGAACAGAACCAGAAGCACCAGCGCGAGCGCGATCATGGCGAAGGACGTGACGCTGACCCACTCGAACTTGTCCCCGCCGAACTGGAAGAACAGAAGGACGTCGATCAGCATCACGGACAGCAGGAGGATTCCAGCCTTGTCTATATGGACCTCGCTGTTGTTGTTGATGGGGGTCGGGAACTTCTTGAGCGTAAGGATCGTGGACACGATGGCCATGGGAATGTTGATGTAAAAGATCCAGTGCCAGCTGATGTACTCGGTGATGTATCCTCCGATCAAGGGCCCGATTCCGCTTCCGATCCCGAAGACGGCTCCGAGAATTCCTTGCATCTTCGCCCTCTCGCGAGGAGAGTACAGATCGGCCACAGCGGCTGTGGCGACGGGTATGAGGATACCTCCGCCGAGACCCTGCACGGCACGGCAGACGATGAACATCTCCATGCTGGTGGAGAGACCCGCTACGAAGGACCCGGCGACGAACAGCCCGAGTCCGATGAGGAAGAGGGGCTTCCTCCCGTACAGGTCGGAGAGCTTCCCTGAGATGGGTATCATCACGGTCTCGCAGAGCATATAGGCCGTGATCATCCAGGCGTAGAGCTCGGCGCCGTGGAGATCCTCGATGATTCTAGGTGCGCAAGTACCGACGATGGTACCGTCGAAACAAGCGATCAACATAGCGAGCCCGAGGCCCAGCATTATCATCCTGCGGACCTTGGGGTCTATGTTCTTGTAAGTGATTTGTTCTACAGCCATAGCAACTTTGTTGCGCAATCTGTTATTGTATATAAAAGAAAGGGTGGTTTATGATGCAACCTGCGAATCAAGTGTCTTTGAACGTATCGCCCCCCGACAGCTCATCTATGTGCTGGGAGAGCTTCGAGGTGAGAGCCAGGAAGGTCTTCGTCTCCTCCTCGGTCAGAACTGAGAATATCGAATCGTCCATCCTGATGGTGATCTCCATAGCGATTTTGTAAGCATCCATGCCCTTCTGGGTGAGGTTCAGCGCCCATACTTTTCCAGTGCTGCTGTTGACGGCGAGGCCGAGGCTGATCAGCTCGCGAACGACGATCGACACTCTGGATTTGTCGAGCGGAACCCTCTCGCAGAGCCCTTTCTGGGATATTCCGGGGGAGCGGGCTATGGAAATCAAGAAGGGGATGTGGTAATGTCTGAACCCCTGACTGTCCACATCCTCAGCTGCCGAATTCCTCACGAAACGGGTGGTTTTATCTAGAAACTGGTGAAATCTGACGGAGTGTTCCTGCTCCATAAATAGTCTAACACATTAAGAGTTATTTAAACTGATATGAAAGATATAAGAGTTTGTTGACAGTACGGGAGTCTGGCGATTTAATGCAACTTTACCACGACAAAGACGTCGACCTCGGGATATTCGATGGAAAAAAGGTCGCTGTGCTCGGATACGGCGCCCAGGGAAGGGCTCAGGCCCTCTGCTTCCACGACTCCGGTATCGACGTGACGGTAGGAGCGAGAAGGACTGGAAAGTCCTGGGAGAAAGTGAAAGAGGACGGACTCAAGGTTGCCGAGTTCGCCGACGCGGTCAAGGACGCGGACGTCGTGCTCATGCTCCTCCCCGACGAGATCCAGCCCGACATCTACAAGGAGTACGTCGAGCCCAACCTCAAGAAGGGCGCCGCTCTCGAGTTCGCTCACGGATTCGCCATCACCTACAAGCTCATCGTCCCTCCCAAGGATGTGGACGTCATCATGATGGCCCCCAAGGCTCCTGGAGACATGGAGAGGCTCGTCTTCACCGAGGGATTCGGAGTCCCCGCCCTCATCTGCGTCTACCAGGACGTCACCGGCAACGCCAAGAAGATCGCTCTCGGCCTCGCCAAGGGGCTTGGAGCCACCCGTGCAGGAGTCTTCGAGACCACCTTCGACAACGAGACCTACACCGACCTCTTCGGAGAGCAGGCGGTCCTCTGCGGCGGACAGACCGAGCTCATCAAGCGCGGGTTCGAGACCCTCGTCGAGGGCGGATACCCTCCCGAGATGGCCTACTTCGAAGTGCTCCACGAGACCAAGCTCATCGTAGACCTGATCAACAAGGGCGGATTCGAGCTCATGTGGCACGTCGTCTCCAACACCGCCGAGTACGGCGGACTGACCAGGAGGGAGAGGGTCGTCACCGAGCAGTCCAAGCAGAACATGAAGCAGATCCTCAAGGAGATCGAGGACGGCACCTTCAAGACCCAGTGGAGGCAGGAGTGGGCCGACGGCCTCGTCAACCTCAAGGCGATGGAGGAGAAGGAGAAGCAGCTCCAGCTCGAGGTCACCGGAAGAGAGATCCGCAGGCTCTTCGAGAGGAAGAAGTGAACCTGAAGGGGCGGAAGGATGAGCAGGATATCCATAAGGAGCCACGCTGGAGAGTTCATAGGAGACCTCGACCAGTCGGACATCTCGAACGCTATCTGGCTCTCCCCGCCCATCACCCTCGAGACGAACATGCTCGGAGGGATGATGTACTGCGAGCTCCCCTTGGACGTCATACTGCCCAAGGAGGGCCGCATCACTGAACTTGAAACCGGGGACATAGCGTACTGGCCAGGTCCCGGCGCTTTCTGCGTGTTCTTCGGACCTACCCCCCTCAGCGGGGAGGACGGGAAGCCTGTCGCGCCTTATCCTGTCATCAGGATCGGAAAGATGATCGGAGACTGCTCCCGCATGGACGACATCGGGGACAGGCAGAGGATCATCGTCCAGCCGATGCTCTGAATCGTTAGATGACCTATTATTTGTCTGAAATCACGCCTCGATAAATTGCTCAGTTATCGAGACGGCATCGTCCTTTCCTACAATCGGCCTATCCGCAGCGTTTATCAACCGTCTATAGTCCTTTGACGGTACGCCTGCATCATCATCTATTATCACCACAGTACGATAGCTATCTCCAGAATCACGGACGAACATCAGGTTTATGAAAACCTCTTTAGCCTTTTCTGTATTGTTCACTCCGAACACCAACACCGGTGACTCGGACTCAATATAGATATCGGGTTCGATGACGTCGCCTGTCTTGGAATGTATTTTTTTCTTAATCTGACACCGGTCTTTCAAAGAAGAAGAAAGGTATGCGGCAAGGATGTCCTCGACAAAGGTGCTAGCTACGTTAGCATGACTCAAACGTCTCATATCGGCTACCTGTATTACCGCTTGAACTATAGATGACAGAGAAGAACCGAAATCGTGAACAGATTTTACACTGACCGTTATCCTCCCATCCTCGAAAGATACGTTGTTCTGACCGATTATCCTACTCAAAATCCGTTCTCTAGTAGGAGTCAGATTGAAATTCTCATAAGAAAGCCACATCATGGTATGCCCTTCATCAGACAACACCATCTCCCCGTCCGTTTTCAGAACTATATGCAGCTCGTCGCCATCGTCGAAATACTTGTCAGTATGAACTAAGTAGTCCCCTCCATCGAGCTTCTCCAGACTGAATTGATCACAGACAGACTTCCTCAACAGGTCCTCATTGACCATCATAGTAATCCTCCAAAGTTCTGTTGTGTTCAAGCCCTTTGACTCTGATTTTAGTATCTCTCATGAAGATACGAAGCGCTTCCGAAAGGGTTCTATACTCATCAGTCGGAACCGCATAACCGTCAGGGTGAGTGGTTTTCTCTTGGTAACGTTCTGTAATTTTATGAATGTGCGGGCCTTTAATGGTTTCATTTTCCAAGCGATTCTTGTGGGACCCATGATTACCATTGTAGCGAAGAATAGTTACTTCGCGTCTATTGGAAAAAACACAAACTAATATCACTGAAAAATTATCGGGACGATCGACATTTTGCCTAACAACCATCTTGAAATCGTATGCATCACACTCTAGATTGTAAGTTCTAAATTTTTGCCGACCGTCGTTTGACATTTGGAGATCACTTAAATCCACATTTTTATCAATCAGCTTAGGCGCTCTAATCATGTCTTCTGCAACAGACTCTAGTATGATGTCATCCGTTTTCATTTCAGCTAAGAAAACAGCGAACGAAATCGTATTTAATGACTGACCTCGGATGTTTGCTAAAACACGCGTCAAAAATAGGAAATGAGGGCGGGAGACCCGCCCCTGGTTTCAGTTCCCCACGAGCTCCGTTCCGGAGAAGCTCATCGTGGGGACGGTTATGACGCCCATCTGGGCAGGGTCGTTGCCTATGGCCTCGATCCCCTTCACGGCTTCGAGCATGTTTCCCATCAGGAGGGCGTTGTTCACCACTCCGGCGATCTCTCCCTTCCTGATTATGTATCCGCTCCTGACGTTGAGGCCGAACCTTCCGGTGAGCTCGTCGGCCTCCGGCCAGGCGAACTTCTCCACGAGGATACCGTTGTCCGTCTGCTCGATGATCTGCTCCCTGGTGAGCTTTCCAGGCTTCACCACGAGGTTCAGAGGCTTTATGGTGGGAGTCCTCTCGTAGGCTCCCTGGGCCTCCACGCTGGACCTGCGCATGCCGTTCCCGGTGCTTCCGCCGCAGTAGGTGTCCTTCAGGAACCCCTTCAGGATGCCCCCTTCGATGACAGGCTTCCTCTCGGCAGGGACCCCCTCGTCGTCGAACACGCATGAGAGGGGAGCCTTGACAGTAGGGTCGTCGACGATGTCCAGACATCCGGATGCGACCTCCTTGCCGATAGAGTCCTTCCACAAGCTGCGCCCGTACTTGCAGTTCTCGCCGTTGATGGCGGATCCCACAGACGAGGTTAGCATGTCGCCGAGCTCGCTGGGGGGCAGGATCATCGAGAGCTTCTCGGTGCCCTTGAACTCCCTGCAGACGGCGGCGGCCTCGGCCTTGCGGGACAGCTCCTGCCCGATGAACACGGGGTCCAGGCATAGATGGGACCCGTGGTAGGTCTCCATCCCCTCTCCGGGGTGGTCCCTGACGGTCATCGAGGTGAAATGCCCGTAGACCAGGGTGCTCCTGTGGCCGACGTCCACGCCGTTGCTGTTCACGGTGCGGGTCTCGGTGCAGGACACGCGTATCTGGGCGCGAGGGATGTTCACCCTGCAGCTCCCTATGAGGGTCTTGGCAAGCTCCCTGAGCTCGTCGGGGGTGATGTTCTCGACCTTCTTGTCCCACACGTCGGGAGCGGAGATCTTGGCCTGGGTAGGCTGGGCGTATCCCTGGAAGACGTTGTTCACTGGAGAATACTTCAGGACGGTCTCGGCCATCCTCAGGCAGTCGTCCACCGATCCTGGGGAGTTGAGCGAGACGGACGACTTCCCCATCTTGCCGTCCTTGGCCATGCGGAACATCATCCCCGACTCGGTCTTCGTCTCGATGTTGCTTATCTTGGAGTCGTCGATGTAGACCGTGTTCACTACGGTCTCCGACACGTAGGTCTCGGCCTGGTCGTACCTCTTCAGAGCCTGGATCGCCCTGTCGTCGGGATAGACGGTCACTGTCCTCCCCCCACGATCATCCTGGCGCGCATGTAAGGCCCTCCGGACGACACACGGACCCAGTCCTCGATCCCCTTTCCGCACATGCCTCCGTCGAGGATGACCTCCTTGGTCAGAGCGTCAGCGGAAGACAGGATCTCAACCGACCTTCCGGTCAGGGTGAACGACTGGAGCATGTCGGTGATCTCCCCGTTCTCGATGAGGAACCCCCTCAGGCACTTGGCCTCGAAGCATCCTCCCACAGGGTCCTCCATGCCGTTGACCATCTTGTCGCACAGGATGCCGTGCTTGGTGTCGGCGATAAGGTCGTCCTTGTCCCAGTCCCCGGGACCGAAGTACGTGTTGGTCATCCTGACCCAGGTCCTCTTCCCGAAGCTCTCCGCCCTTCCGTTGCCGGTGGGCTTGCATCCCAGTTGGGATGCCGTCTCCAGGCTGTGCATGTAGCCGTTGTAGACCCCCTTGTCGATGATCTTGGTGCAGGACGAAGGCGTCCCCTCGTCGTCGAATGGGATGGACCCGTGGGCTCCGGGAACGGTCCCGTTGTCGTACATGGTGATTATCTCGGAGGCCACCTTCCTGCCGACCGCTCCGGTGAGGAACGAGCGCTTCTTGGTGATCTCGTCCCCTTCGGAGGCGTGCCCCATGGCCTCGTGAGCCAGCAGCCCGGATACCATCGGATCGGAGATGACCGTGAGGTTCCCGGAAGGGGCCCTCTTGGCCGCGAGGGTCCTGATGGCTTCCTCCGCGGCGGTCCTTCCGATCTTCTCGATGTCCGCGTCCTTCACGACCTCGTATCCCAGAGTGCTGTCAGGACCGTCGTAGTAGCGCTCCATTACGCTTCCGTCGAACGCGACGGACATGGCCCTGCACAGGGTGCGGACCTCCTCCCAGCCCAGGTCGGAGCCGGCGGAGTTGACCAGGAGGTTCTCCTTGATCTCCTCGGAATACGCTCCCACGCGGTTGGCGATGCGCTCGTCGATGGTCTGCGCTCTGTCCAGGTCCAGAACGACGTCGATCTTCTCGGACATGTCGACCTTGTCGGGGTGAATCTTCACCTGGGCGGGCATATGCTTCCTGATGGCGGAAGGCTCCAGCACCAGGTCTGACTTCCTCTCTCCCGAGGCGTTCTTCACAGCATCCTCTGCCGCTTTCAACACAGCGTCCTTGTCGAACGAGGCGACGGTGCCGTATCCCCATCTCCCGCCTATCCAGGCCCTCATGCAGACCCCGCCGGAGCTCTTCTGGACGAGCTGCCTAAGCTCCCCGTTCATAGAGCTTACTCCGACGTTCCTGATGGTCTGGGACTTGGCGTCGGCGAACTCCGCGCCCATGTCCTGCATCCTCTCGACGGCCTTGTACAGGACGTCCTGGGACTGCTCCGCTTTGACGAGCTCCTGCATCATACCACCGTGAAGGAATGGTCGAACGAAGTGAGTACCTCGCACCCGTTCTCGGTCACAAGACAGGTGTCCTCGATCCTTATGCCGCCGACTCCGGGGATGTAGATTCCAGGCTCGGCGGAGACGACGTTGCCGGCGTGGAGGATCTGGTCGGACCTGGGCGAGACGGATATGGCCTGGTGGACATCCATGCCGATGCCGTGCCCGAAGGAATGGATGAACTTGCCCTAGAACTCGGATTCGTCAATGATCTTCCTGGCGGCGAGGTCCGCGGCGTTGGCTTTGGCTCCGTCGTGGTACTCCGCGATCCCGGCCAGCTGGGCCTCGCGGACGACCTCGTACGCCCTCTCCAGGATCTCCGGGGGCTTCCCGAGGAACACGGTGCGGGTCATGTCCGAGCAGTACCTGTCGTATTTGGAACCGAAGTCGAACAGAGCGGTGTCGCCCTTCTTGAGCCTGTAGTCGCAGGGCATGTGGTGGGGCTGGGAGGAGTATGCTCCGAAAGCCGCAATCGTGTCGAAGGCGTTGCCGGTGCCTCCGAGCTCGCGCATCCTGCTGTCCATCCTCGCCGCGACCTCCCTCTCGGAGACGCCTTCGGACAGATAGTCGGGGATCTCCGCGGCGACCTGGGAGGATATCTTGCATGCGTGCTTTGTGGCCTCGATTTCCTTGGCGTCCTTGACGGATACCGTCGCATCGATGGCGTTCCCGGCGTCTACGGGTTCGATATCCCCGGCGACCTTCTTGATATACTGGACGGCGGCGTAGGTGGCGGAATGGGTGTTGAATCCGACCTTGGAGCATCCGGAAAGGGCGTCCCTGATGTACTTCTCCCTCTCCTCGCGGTCGTGGTACACGTGGACATCCCCGACTCCATCGTTCGCGGACTCCTCCTCGAGGATGCTTACTATGACGTCCAGCGTCCCGTCCTTCCTGACGATGGCGAAGGAGCCTTCGAAGGTTCCGGAGGACTGCTCCGTGAGATACCAGAACGTGGAGTCCAGGAAGGGCTCCCCGTCGTTGGCTATGACGACGGCGTCCATGCCTTCAGCGTTCGATATGAGCCTCTCGGCCCTTGATTTTGCCATGTTAGGGTAATCTAAATGTGGAAAATAACCATGTCGGTAGACTGGTCCATACGCTTCGTAAATCGTCCGTCCGGGAGGACCGAGAGGATCGTCCCCTCAGTCCCATCCAGGGCCTCTGCCGTGGTGCACAAGGGCGAGAATCGCCAGCGCGCAGACAATCGGGCCGAGGGCTACCGGGACATAGGCGTAGCCGTCCGGTTCCGTCACGTTCTCGGAGACGCGTACGCTGTCATAGACAGGGGAAGGCCCTTGCCACCGTACGAGGGCGCGAATCGGAGCGGAAGGCCGCTCCGGAATAGTTTACCAGGATCAGATTCCGATCCACTCGTTCCTGACGATCCTCTTAAGCGCGGATATCGTGGACATCGCCGCGAGATACGAGGTCTTGGGGTTGTCTGGATAAGGAACGTTGAACGTGTGGCAGTCCATCTCTCCGAACTCGCCCTTCAGCTTGAGCTCGTGGGAGTTGCTGTGAGTCTCGGGGTCCAGGACGATGGTGACCTTGGTCCTGTCGAATCCGATTCCCAGAAGGCTGACGGTAGCCGCGACGTTCACGTTCTTGGGGAAGTCCTTGACCGCCTCCCTTG
>JAEEGF010800219.1_pt1 | contig 15234 bp, 11 predicted proteins | sample 9134171 | NCBI WGS metagenome assembly JAEEGF01 (sample SAMN16246542, study PRJNA631951) | gut metagenome | biome: gut microbiome; feature: rumen; material: AP-attached | host: Bos | place: Iran: Karaj | collected 2018-10 | reverse complement strand
AGCACGAATTGAGCGTCTGGAGGAGGAAGGTTTCTGCCGTGTAGGCAGCTTAGAAATTCATGCTTCTGCGGCCTGCCGTTTTTTTCTGGGTTTCTGCCGTGTAGGCAGCTTAGAAAGAAGATCTGATGCTTGACTGCATGAAAGACGTGGTTTCTGCCGTGTAGGCAGCTTAGAAATGAGTTCCTCAGGTGTATAATCTTCATGTATCGGTTTCTGCCGTGTAGGCAGCTTAGAAAATTTTACGCTGATTTTTTGATAGTGCAAAAGCGGTTTCTGCCGTGTAGGCAGCTTAGAAATCGAATCTGTCTTTATATGATACGTCATAGTAGGTTTCTGCCGTGTAGGCAGCTTAGAAAGATTCGCCGCATTGTGTTGAGGTAGTACAGACGTTTTCTGCCGCGTAGGCAGCTTAGAAAAGTGTCGACTTCGCCGGAGTGGCCTTTCTGACGGTTTCTGCCGCATAGGCAGCTTATAAAAGGCCTAGCATTGGCTTTTTAACGTAATTCGCAGGGGTGATATGTTACTTTGAAAGGCGGAGATATCAGACCAAACGATCTCATTACCTGAAAACCGTTTCAAAAATAAGTACAATGTTCTAAGATTACCCCTGTCCGGGTAATGGTGTTGTGGCCCTGAAATAAAGGAGTTCCCATGAAAATTGTAAAATTTATGCTGCTGGCGGCCTCTGTCACTGCTGCTGTATCATCTGCTGTTTTGGCTGTTGAAAATCAGAAGGAAACATTTTCCATAACCATCAATGACAAGCTGGGAAGGGGGGAGATCTACGGTGAAATCATAACCACAGTTGATCATACCAAGGAAGAATACGAGATCAGCAAAAAACTGAAAATCGCCCGCCGTGACAGTACAGGAAAGGAGATCTGGAAGGTGCAGGATTTTGTCAATGAATGTCCTTTAGACACTACTCTGCAGCTTGTCAGGCCGATAAACCTAACCGACTTTGATGAAAACGGACTTAAAGAGGTATGGCTTGTTTACAAAATGGCATGCCGCGGAGATGTGTCTCCTGCCAAGATGAAGATCATCATGTATGAAGGTAAAAACAAGTATGCTATGCGCGGAAGCATGAAACTGCCAATAGAGGCAGCAGAAGCAATGTCTCCGGACGATGGAGCGCACACTGCTGACGAAAATCTGAAAAAATCAGAATTTTTTGACCATGCCGAATATATCTGGAAGCATCATGAAGTGGAATCCTACGATTATTGAGATATGACTGAACTTTGAGCCGTCCGTATCTTTCCTCAATTCACAATTCAAAAAAGCCATACCTTAAGTGGCATGGCTTTTCAGAATTTTGGCAGAATGCTAAACCTGTTCTTCTGCTGAGGCTTCTTCTTTGCTCTCGGCCGTTTCATGCTCATCCGAAAACTCGAACAGCGGTTCAGTACGAAAAAGGTGTACCAGCTTTACCGCATCCTCCGGCATATTCCTGACATGGAGCTTTTTGGAAGGGCTATTTTTAGCCCACAGCGTCAGAAAGGCCACTCCGGCGGAATCGACGCTCGTGACCTCAGTGAGGTCAGCTCCGTCTGAACTGAAAATGACATCCTTGCGTTCCCAGAGCTTTTCCACACTTCTTTGATCCAGTTTTCCGGAAAGCTTTTCCATAGCGATCTTCCTAGTTTTTCATGGTATCGGCAACGTGCTTGTCCAGGATCCTGCAAACCTCGGTGATTCCCTTATCCCGGATCATACCCGAAAGCTCGGACTGCTTGGCGCTCAGGAGGGAGATGCCCTCAGCCACCATGTCATAGGCCTTCCAGGTGCCGGTTTTGGGATTCAGGCGCATCTTGAAAATAACCTCCACATCCTCAGCTCCGGGAGCGGAAATAGTAACCTTGACGGAGGTAATCTTGTCGGTGACGGGCTCCGGATCCTGCACCTTAATGGTCTGATTGGTGTACTTCTTCAGAGCATCGGCATAGGTGGCGATAATGTAATTGGTAAAGGAAACAGTAAAGGCTTCTCGCTCTTCCTTGGTGGTATGCTTGAGGTTGGTGCCGATTACCTTGAAGGAAGAATACTTGTTGTCGATATAGGGCAGCAGATCCTTGGTAATAATGGCCCGGGCCTTTTCAGTGGTCATGGGAGGAGTTGTATTCCGGAGATCCTGGAATACATTGTCCGCCAGTACCTTCATCATGGTGTAGGGATTGGTGGTGTCCACCTGCTGGGCCTCGGCGGCGTATGCCGGAGCAGCCGGAACCGCAATAACGGCTGCGGTTGCAACCATGAATCCCAGAGCCAGCTTCTTTATTAAATCAAATGTCATTTTTACTTTCCCGATTGTTGTGAGCCCCGTCTTACGAATACTCGCTGTCTTTTGAGCATTTCATCGCAAGACAGTGTATATTTTGACAGGGTTTTTCCTTTTTTGTTTTACAAATTGTGATTTTTTTTTGAAAATCCGTCCTTTTTAAGCCTCTTAAGCTTTTCCCTGTAAGCCTTCCTGCGGCACCTATGACAGAAGATCCATCAGCTCTTCCGCAGACAGGCTCATCAGGGAGGTGGTGTTTCCTTCCAGAATTGATTCCGCCAGATCCTTTTTGGTTTCCTGAAGCTTAAGGATCTTTTCTTCAATGGTGTCCTTCATAATCAGCTTGTATACCGTAACTATCTTGGACTGGCCGATGCGGTGCGCCCGATCCGTGGCCTGATTCATGGCCGCAAGGTTCCACCACGGGTCGTAGTGAATAACCGTATCCGCTCCGGTAAGGTTGAGTCCCGTGCCGCCGGCTTTCAGTGAAATCAGGAAGACGGGAGTTTCTCCGGCATTGAAATCATGCACCAGATCCAGCCTCTTTTCCTTGGTGGTGGAGCCGGTGATCTCGTAGTATTCAATGCCTCTGGCGTCCAGATCTCTCTTCAGGATCTCCAGCATGGAGGTGAACTGGGAGAATAACAGAATGCGGTGGCCGCCATCCACGGCGCTTTCAATAAGATCCAGACAGGCTTCCCGCTTGGCGCTTTCCCCGGCATAGTTGCTGAACACCAGAGAGGGGTCGCAGCAGATCTGCCGGAGCCGCATGAGCTCGGCGATAATGCGGATCTTGTCCTCGCCCTTGGTGCTGCCGGAGGAAATGCTGATAACCTTCTTCATCTTCATAACCTGAGCGTCGTACACCTTCTGCTGCTCGCCGCTGATCCTGGTATAGAAGACCTCCTCCATTTTGCCGGGGAGGTTCTTAAGGACATCGGTCTTTTTGCGGCGCAGAATGAAGGGCGAGGTCATGGCCTTGAGCTTTTCCATCGCCTCCGGATCCTGGCATTTGGTAATGGGGACTTCAAACTGTCCCGAGAACTTGGCGTAGGTGTACAGGAACCCCGGCATTACGAAGTCGAAGATGCTCCAGAGTTCGGAGAGCCGGTTCTCAATGGGAGTGCCGGTGAGGGCGAAGCGGTTTCTGGCGGGAACCGCCTTGACGGAGCGGGCATAGCCGGATTTAGGGTTTTTAATGTACTGCGCTTCGTCGATAATCATATTGTTAAAGGTGATTTCTCTGATGAGGGGGATATCCTTGCTCAGCAGGTCATAGGAGATAACGTACACATCGGTTTTTTCCGAAGCCCTGAGAGCCTCCTTTCTGAGAGCCGCGGAGGCTGTCAGGGGGATGGTGATAAGCTCAGGCGCAAAACGCCGGATTTCCTCCACCCAGTTGTAGACCAAAGAGGCCGGAGAAACTACCAGGGTGTTGCCTTTTCTGACTCCCACGGTGGAAGCGGCGTTTTCCGCGGCGGCATTGATTGCTGCGGCGGCAGTCTGCGGAGCGGCACTGTCCGGAACAGAATTGTCAGAAGGGGCATTGCCGGGAACCGCACTTTCCGGGGCCACCGGCTCCGCAGGGGCTGTTTCTGAAGACGGCGCGGTTTCGGAAACAGTCGCGGAAATGGTCTCGGATACCGTGTCGATAACAACGCTTTCGGGGGCGGGAACCTCAGGGGGATTAGCGGCCACGATTCCTGATGCTTCCAGAGCCTGTTCTTTTTCCTGTTTATCCCGTTCCTCCTTGTCGGCCAGAAGCACCGAGATCATCTGCAGGGTTTTGCCGAGACCCATGTCATCAGCGAGGATGCCGCCAAAGCCGCAGTGCTTTACCGTGCTCAGCCACTTGAAGCCGTAGATCTGGTATTCCCGCATGATATGCTGCAGCGATTCCGGGGGATCGTACTCGGAATCCTTCACGGAATTAAAGTTCTTGATAAGCTGGCGGAAGGTCTGATCCCGGGTAATGGCCAGAGCCTCATGGTTCTCCATGAGCTTGTCAAGATAAAGAGCCCGGAACAGCGAAACCTTTGTTTTCTTCAGGATGATATCGGCCGGAAGCACATCGATTTTCTCCAGCATGGACACGATTTCCTGAATCTCTTCGTTGGTGGTGAGATCCACGAATATGCCGGATTTCAGCCGGTGCCACTTCTTCTTCAGGGAGTAGCTGGTGAGCACATCAGCCAGTTCATCCGAGGAGAATTCCTGGGAGGTGATGCTGATATTCAGAAGGTCGTTATCTACTGAAACCCCGATCCGAACTCCCTTGACGTTGGTTATCCGGAGGCGGTTAAAGCGTTCCGTCCCCTTGATGGTGCCGTAGTACTGGAGCTTATCGATGCTCTTGTTCAGGAACTGGAACAGATTGTCATCATCCATCTGCTCATACCAGTAATAGCGCTCCGGATCATTCGGCCGGCGCTGTTCGCTGAGGAGCCGTTCGCTGAATATGGAGTCCAAAACGGAGATGATTCTCTTTTCATATACGGCATCCCGGAATTCATCCTCTGCCGGTATTTGGCAGCCCGGATCCATAATTTCGGCATCGGGCTTGCCGGTCTTTTTCTTGCTTTCCCCCAGGTGATAAACCTGATCGCCGTAGGACACATCGGCAAAAAGGGTGAGATTGCTGCAGCGGCGCTTATCCTCCAGATCCATGTAGAAGGTGAATTCCGGCTTCGGCAGCACGGTTTCGGCGATCTTGTCAGCCTTATCGATAATGCTGAAGCAGGGGGATGCGTTAAGCACCGGGAGTACCCGGTGATAGAAATCGTTAAGTCCTCTGATGCCTACCGAAAATTCGAAGCTGTGATCCTTCCTGATGATATCCGAGAAGAGGTTCATCTGCTTTTCTTCCTCCGGATCGATTCGGGAGAGATTTTCCGCGGTCAGGGTGTAGCGGTGTTTTCCGCTGGAAATAATGTTGGAACCGATTCTGCCGGTCACCGTGATTTTGGTGACCTTGTCATGAATGATCTTTTCGGTAATGGTTATGGGAATGGACAGCGGGGTGTGCTTCACGCTGAGGGTGTTTTCAATAAGGTCATTGCTGTAAATGAAGGAGTTCTCCATCAGGTCATAGAATTCGTCCAGGAACATTCCCGTCAGGGAAAACGCATTGTTTTTGGGAAAGGGGACAACAGTGTAGAACATGTGATCCCGGGAGCTTTCATACACTGCCAGATACCGCCTTTTGAGAAGCTCCATAAGTCTGAGGGAATCCGGATCCAGCCTGTCTTTGGCGAATTTTACCGCGGAGGTTCTGCCCAGAAGGTATTCCGTCTGTTTATGGTAAGCCTTGAGGAGTTCGTTGAGATCCTTTACCACATACTTTCTGGGGTTGTCTGAAATGCTTATTTTGACGCCGATATGCAGCGCGGAACCGCTGAAATCGGACAGATAGGGGTACAGTGATACGGTAAGGCCGGATCCTTCCTCCGTCGGAGCTGACTTTTCCGGATGGGCGCTCTCATAGTCAATATAGCTCCGGTGGATGTTCCGGAGGAATTTCAGGGCGTTATCATCTGTTTCGTCGATGACCACCGGATGCTCGTTCAGGTAGTCCCAGACCCAGAGAAGGGAGATGATCTGAGTTTCGTTCAGAATGCTGTTTTTGTAATGGTTTTCCGGCAGAAAGTTAAGCTCGTCCGGCACGTCCTGCCAGACTGCTTCCTTTTCGGTAAGCTTGAGGGAAAGGGTTTTGCCGTAAAGGTGGGCTGCGGTGAAGTTAAAAGCCAGCTTCACGGAGAGGTAGGTGCTGCCCTGATGCTTTTTGTACTCCACGGTGGATTCTTCCGCATCGATAGGCTTGGCCTTTTTGAGGATTTCCTCCACGGAGCGGGATACAAAGGTGGTGGTTTTTCTGTTGTCCAGGTAGGAGCGGATGTCGAAGTAACCGAGGCCGATTTCCGGTTTATTCTGAAAACAGCTCAGGGATCCCGCGGAAATGAAGTGAAATTTTGCCTGGTAGGTGGCGACTGCGACGGTGCGGGAGATAACTGACACCATGACGTCATAGACTTTCTTCTTTTCCCAGAGCGGTCCCGCGGGGAGAAGAACGGGGCCTTCGCGCTTTTCGTATTCCAGGAACAGGGCGGCAACGTGGGAGCAGAGTTCAAAGGTCGGCTTGGCGGACTTGCTGTTGTAGTAATTATTGTAGTAATAGTTATTGCAGTCGCAGATGGTATGGGCCAGATCCAGAGAAAAATCGGTGTTCCGGGGGAGGTTTTCAATACGGCATTGGTATTTGGTGGCTCCCTTCAGGGTTGACACCACGCCTTCTATGTAGCTGGGAACCTTGTATCCTTTGTCGTCTTTATAAAAATCATAATTGATGGATACCACCACATAATGGGTTTTGGCATAGTTGATGGTGTAGGTATCAGCGAATTTTTTCCAGTCCAGAAGCGCTTGCCTGTCAGAATCGATGGTGTTTGCGGTCATAATAAGCTTATCCTGTCGTTTGGATCTGCCGGATCTTCAGCTCATGTCAAATCCGATATTTTTTTTGTTTTAAGTATTGATTATGGTGTTTTTCAGTCAATAAAGCGCCGGCTGCTAACAGAGCCGGCGGGCAGTAATTTTATCATCCCAGGCATCGGTTCGGCTGCCTCATGAGGGGAGCGGAGGCCGGCGCCGACTGGGGGTTTTCGGGGATTTCCGGTTATTTCAAGCCCCTGTCCTGATTATTTTCCGGGGCCGGGGAATCTCACTTGTCCTCAGAGCTTTCGTTCTTGTCATCACCCTTGACGCTGTAGAGGAATTTCCCGATAAGATCCTCCAGCACAATGGCGGATCCGGTATCCTGAATGCGATCCCCGTCCTTAAGATAGGTGGTACCCATGTCCTCGTCATAGAAGCCGGGGGTGATGCCGATATACTGTTCCCCGATAAGTCCGGCGGTGAGCACTGAGGCCTTGCTTTCGCTGGAGAGCTCGCTGTACTGAGACTCGATCTCCATTTTTACCACCGGCACCAGCTTTTCCTTATCAACATAGATGGCTGAGACCCGGCCGATAACCACGCCGCCGATTTTCACCGGGGCCCGCACCTTCAGGGAGCCTACATTGTCGAAGTAGCCGTGAATGGTGTAAACGCCGGTATCGTAGGACAGCGTAAGACCGGCCACTTTAAGAGCCAGAACCACGCCTGCGATGATGCCCAGGAGCATGAAAAGCCCCACAAAGAATTCCGTTTTGCTGTATTTAACCATAATGTAACCCTAAAACATCAAAGCAGTAAGAATGAAGTCCAGTCCGAGAACCGCCAGCGAGGACTGCACCACGGTATTGGTAGTGGCCTTGCTGATGCCTGCGGAGGTGGGCTCCAGGTCATAGCCGTTAAAGAGGGCGATCCATGTAACTACAATGGCAAACACCACGCTTTTTATAAAGCACATGCCCAGGTCGTCCCAGAAATCCACATTGCTCTGCATGCCGCTCCAGAAGATGCCGTCATCCACTCCCAGCCAGTCCACGCCTACCAGCTTGCCGCCGTAGATGCCTACCACGGTGAAGATGGCAGCCAGTATCGGGAGAGAGATGACGCCGGCCCAGAAGCGCGGGGCAATTACCCGTCTCAGGGGATCCACGGCCATCATTTCCATGGAGGTCAGCTGTTCCGTGGCCTTTTTAAGACCGATTTCAGCGGTAAGGGCAGAGCCGGCCCGTCCGGCAAAGAGCAGGGCGGCTACCACCGGCCCCAGCTCCCGGATAATGGACAGGGCTACCAGCTGTCCCAGAGCTCCTTCGGCCATGAATCTTACCAGCACGTTGAAGCCCTGAAGGCCCAGAACCATGCCGATAAAGAGGCCGGAAATAGCGATGATGCTGATGGACTGCACCCCCACCACGTAGATTTGGCGAATCAGCTCCGGAAAGTTCTTGCTGAATTCGGGTTTGCCCACGATGGAGTAGAACAGCATGACGGTGGCCCGGCCGAGGGCGTTGATTCTTTTTACTCCGATGCGTCCGAGTCCGGTAATGAAATTGATCATGAATTAAAGAGCCTCAAGATATGGTGTATCGGTCGGGTAGTTAAAGGGAACCGGGCCGTCGAATTCGCCGTTGATGAACTGCTTTATGCGAGGATCCTGACTTTTTCTGAGCTCGTACGGGGTGCCGCTCCCGATAACCTTGCCGCCGGAAAAGATGTAGAGATAGTCGGCGATTTCCATGATTTCCGGCACATCGTGGGTTACCACCACCGAAGTAAGCCCCAGAGCATCGTTCATCTTCTTTATAAGACGCACCAGCACATCCATGGTTATGGGATCCTGTCCCACAAAGGGTTCATCGTACATGATAAGCTCGGGATCCAGAGCAATGGCCCGGGCCAGAGCCGCCCGTCTGGCCATGCCGCCGGAAAGCTCCTGGGGCATCAGATGCGCGGCGCCGCGGAGTCCCACGGCTTCCAGCTTCATAAGCACCATGGCGTTAATAATTTCCGGAGGCAGGGCGGAATGCTCCCGGATGGGGAAGGCCACATTGTCGAACACGTTCATGTCCGTGAAGAGGGCTCCGCTCTGAAACAGCATGCTCATGCGCTTCCGGAGATCGTAAAGGTCTGCCCGGCCCAGCTTATGGACATTAATGCCGTCAAAGAAGATCTCTCCGGCATCGGGAGCCAGCTGGCCACCGATAAGACGCAGCATGGTGGTTTTTCCGGTGCCGCTGGGGCCCAGAAAGGCCGTGATTTTGCCCTTTTCCACGGTCAGGGACACATCGTCGTAGATCTTCCGGGAACCGTAGGAAAAGGTCACGTTTTTGATTTGAATTAGGTCTGTCATTAAACTCTCTGAAGAATGCTCGCGGCATTCCTAATAATTATTTTCTGTGATTATCAGTATACCATTATCCGCAGCGGGGACGGCACGGATGCTGACAATAATGTGATTATTGTGCGAGCAGCGTTATGCGTTCCGAGCGCGTCCAGGTATTGTCACTTTGACATTTTGGCTTTGGAGATGTTCCGGAGCCGGAAGCTTTTCCCCCCGCCGGAAGCTTTTCCGGCCCGGAAAGGAGTCGGATTCAGACGGCTGAGGCGTTTTTTGAGATCTGTTCTTGTCTAGATCGAAAGGGCGAAGGGAAGTTTTGCTGTAACGCAAAATTCTCTCGGCTTTGCTTGTTACAGCATTCGGGACGCCTTTGCCTTGCTTTCAGTAAACAGCCTGATGCCAGTTTCGATTTTGCATTTCCGGCAAAGGGGCGTCCTAATCTTATCGTTCTGAAAATCTGCGGGAGACAGGTCGGCAACTCTGCTTTATTCAGCGGATTTGAGATAATTGCTGATATTTCCGCTGAATAAAACAGAAAGGAAACCGCGAGACAGAACTAATGACGCAGTTCGGGAATAAAACGGCCAATGCCTGTTATATGAATCATGGCAAACCGTTATGGGATAAGCGGTGAATTATGGCAATGGCAATTCGGGTTTGATTCCCCCGTTAAGGTTACGGGAGAATGCGTTTTATTCAGCGGATTTTGATACTTTTTACTGATTTCCGCTGATTAAGATGGTATACAATGACGGTATTTGTTGCATAAACAGAGATGATGCAGGGTAATGGAGGTACAGTGGCGGGAGATATATGGCCTTGTTTTACTGTTTCTCTGTGGTTTCCAGACTTGATAATATGAATAGCAGGCTGATAGAATGTGTTTTATTCAGCGGATTTGAGGTGTTTTTTAATATTTCCGCTAAATAAAGCGAGGGGGAGTGCATGATAACAGGACGCAAACAGGAGATAAGGGAGCTTAACAGGCTTTATGACAGCGGGAGATCCGAGCTTGTCGCTGTTTATGGACGACGTCGCGTTGGCAAGACATTTCTTGTTGACTCGGTATTTGAGGGGCGTCTTGCTTTCCGGCATGCCGGGCTGTCTCCTCTGGAAATCAAAAAAGGAGCCATGCAGGCTCAGCTCAGGAATTTTTACAATTCTCTTTTGGAACAGGGGATGGCGAGAAGCAGCATTCCCCGTAACTGGTTTGACGCCTTTTTGCTTTTGGAGCAATTCCTTAAGGAGCGGGATACCGGCAATAGACAGGTGGTTTTCCTTGATGAACTGCCGTGGCTTGATACTCCGAGATCCGGGTTTATCACTGCTTTTGAGTCCTTTTGGAACAACTGGGGCTGCCATCGCCGGAATCTTATGGTGATAGTCTGCGGCAGCGCCAGTTCCTGGATTCTAGATAATATGATTAACAGTCATGGCGGGCTCTATGACAGGATCACCTGGGAGATAAAGCTTTCCCCTTTTACTCTTGCCGAGTGCGAGGAATTTTTTGCCATGAACAAGGTGCGGCTCTCCAGATATGACATTGCGCAAAGCTATATGATTCTGGGAGGCATACCTTATTATCTGAGGTATTTTGAGCCGGAAAAAAGTCTGGCCCAGAACATCGATAATCTCCTGTTTTCCGCAAAAGCAAAGCTCCGTAACGAATACGACAGACTGTTTTCCTCGGCCTTCAGAAACCCCGAGACCATGAAGGCGATCGTGGCATTTCTTTACCGCCGGGCAACCGGTTTTACGCGATCTGACCTTATGGAAGGGCTGGGCATATCCGACGGAGGCTCTTTGACGGAGCAGCTTAATGCTCTCATTACCAGCGATTTTGTTGTCAGATACGTTCCCTTCGGCGCCGGCAAAAGAGAGGCTCGTTTCCGGCTTACGGATCCTTTCTGCATTTTTTATCTCAGGTTTAAGGATCTCATGGATGGCCGCAGCGAGACCTTCTGGCAGCACGGTCTCCATCGGCAGGATCTTGTTTCCTGGCGAGGCCTGGCATATGAAAGACTCTGTTTTAATCATATTCGGCAAATCAAGAAGGCTCTGGGAATCGGGGGAGTGCACACCTCGGAATCTTCATGGTCGAAAAGAAGCGGCGAGGAAGACGGCATGCAGATTGATCTTCTGATTTCCCGTGCTGACAATGTCGTCAACATGTGCGAAATCAAATACTGCAGCGATGATTTTACTGTTGACCGGGATTATTACCGCACGATTTTGCGCAGACAGGAAATCCTGTCCGGACTGGTATCCCGCAAAACCGCAGTACGCAGCACTCTGATTACTACCTTCGGACTTAAGCCCAATGAATACAGCGGGGTGTTCGTGAACGTCATTACTATGGATGACCTTTTTGCTGACTGATGGAGAAGTCCCGAAATAATGTCCCGGAGCTCTCCCGGTTAAGCTCTTCTGCGCGGCCGGGGCGGAGGATGGGCGTAATATGCGGCAGTGCGGGCTCGGCCGCTTTGGCGCTTTCTGTCTCCCCGTTTCAAAAGATTTCCTTTTAGGATTTCAATTCAGAACTTTCTGAACTCTCATTTTTGGCCATAACTCTCTTTTCAGCGATTTCAATATGGTGAAAATACCTGTCTTTTGTCTTAAAAACATCGCCTTCTTATAATCATGTATTCGTAATTTTAGCTTGACAAATACTATAAAAAATAGTACAATATGTTACATAATTTGATGCATAACTTTCATACGGTATGAAATTGGTAAAGTCATCGTAAGGCAAGTCTGTGTTTTCACCTGAACGGGAAACCGGAGCCTTAGGCATCTCCCGCAGAATACCCGAAGTGAAAGGTTGGTCGTTTTATGCGGCGGAGCTTCTCAGTCAAAAGGGGCAGCCATTTTTCCGGAGGATGGCCCGGGATCTTTGCCAGATATAGTTCTTTCAGGGAGCAAGCAGAGCTCGGTTTTTCCCGGGCTGAACCCCGCCTCCCATCATGATTTCAAAGAAAAGAAAAAGAGGACATGAAGATGTCAGATGCAAGACTGTCCGGCGCTCCGAAAGCTGCCGTAATTCCGGTTCGCGCGGGTGATATTATCACCTTCGGCACATACCCGTTCTGGGGAGAAAAGGATCGGACTCCCATTGAATGGCAGGTTCTGGATGTTACAGAGGATTTTTTTGGAGAACGCCGGGTGCCTGCGGCGCTTCTGATAAGCAGGTACGGCCTGATTGCGCGGAATTATCATGCATGCGGCTTCAATGAAGCCACGATCTGGGAATACTCCCATCTTCGTAAATGGCTGAACCGTGCCTTTATCCGGAAAGCATTTACCGGCAGGGAACGTCAGTTCATTCTGCCGACGCTGCTCAAAAATGAAGGCAATCCCGAACCTGATCCGTGGATCCAGGATGGTCTTTCTCCTGAGAGGGATACCTGGGATCGCGTGTTCTGTCTCAGTCTGGCAGAGGCGGAGCGCTATTTTGCCAGTGACAGCCAGAGAGTCTGCCGGCCCACTCCCTACGCAGTCGGTCATGGTTACGGAGCTTTCACGGACTACGCGGGGAACTGTTTCTGGTGGCTCCGGAATCCGGGGGATCTTCCCTGGTTTGCCGCATGCGTGCAGACCAACGGATCCCTTTATCTCCTGGGTTATCGGCTTTGGCTTAAGGATGCCGCGGTACGGCCGGCCCTGAGAATAATGCTGACCCCCGAAAGCGGCTACTGTAAGTGGCCGGATTCTCCGCCCCCGAAAACTCCCGGGAAACGCGCCTGGAGCCGGAGAAGCGCCAGATTCCGGCGGGGGAGCCGTTTTTTCTAAATCAGTTTTTGTCCAGATAGGCCTTGGCATCCTTAAAGAAGGCGTCCAGCATGTCGGAGCGTTCCTGCTTGGTCATCAGACTGCCGTTTTCCTTCCAGTCCAGATCCTCAGGGGGCAGCTCTTTAAGGAAGCGGCTGGGCTCGGGATGCACCTTGTCCCGCTGATCCCGGCTTTTGCGTTCCTGGCAGAGCATAAAGGTGAGCTCCTTTCTGGCCCGGGTCATGCCCACATAGGCCAGCCGTCTCTCCTCGTTCACGTCTCCGGTTTCCACGGCGGTTTTATGGGGCAGAAGTCCTTCCTCCATGCCGATCATGTACACGAAGGGAAATTCCAGCCCCTTGGAGGAATGCAGCGTCATCAGCTGCACCTCATCCAGCTCAAAGTCCTGCTCCTCCCGATCCAGAAGCTCCCGGAGGGCCATGCGGGTTACGGCCTCCTCAAAGGTCTGGGGGCCCTCGTCGCTGTCCGGACTGCCGGTCATGGATCGATCCACCCAGTCAATCAGGGTCATAACGTTGTCGATGCGGAACTCCGCGCTCTTTTCACTGCCGGAGTCGACCCGGAGCCAGTCGGCATAGCCCAGAGCGTCCGGGAGATTCCGGAGGGTCTCATGGGCACGGGTTCCGGAGAGCTCCCGGCGCAGTCTCTGAATGTTTTCCGCAAAGGCGATGAACTTCCCGGCCTCTCTCCCGGGAATGCTGCCGGTGAGCCGGGGATCCATGCAGGCCTGCATCAGGGAAAGATGATTATCTTCGGCAAATTTGCCGATATGCTCCAGGGATACGGCGCCGATTTCTCTTCTGGGAGTATTGATGATTCTGAGAAATGCCCGGTTGTCATCGTCGTTGACCAGCACCCGAAGATAGCACATGAAATCCTTGATTTCCGACTGGGCAAAAAAGCTGGTGCCGCCGATAACCCGGAAGGGAATGTTGCTTTCGGCCAGAGCCTTCTGAATTTCCCGGGACTGGTAGTTGCCCCGGTAGAGGATGGCGTAGTCCTGAAATTTGGTGCGGTAGCGGTAATGATGCCCCAAAAGATCCGTTACCAGCTTTTTGCCCTCCTGATCGGCATGGGGAATTTCGATGACCCTAAGGGGTTTTCCGAACTCCAGTCCCGACCGCAGCTTTTTTATGTATTCATGGGGATTGTGGGCAATAAGGGCATTGGCGCACTTCAGAATGCGGCCGCAGGAACGGTAGTTTTCCTCCAGCATGATCACCCGGAGATTCGGAAAATCCGTCCGGAGCTTGGGAATGTTTTCCGGCTGGGCGCCCCGCCAGGAATAGATGGACTGGTCATCATCCCCCACCACGGTGAAGCGCTGATTCTCAGAAACCAATAGCCGGATAAGCTCATACTGGCTCTGGTTGGTATCCTGATACTCGTCCACCAGAAGATAGCGGATACGGTAGCGCCAGCGGGTCAGCGCCTCTTCATTGCTCCGGAACAGCTTTACGGTTTTATAGATGAGGTCATCAAAATCAATGGCGTTGCAGGACTTCATCATATGCTGGTATTCGCTGTAGATAAGTCCGGCGATCTGGCTTTCCGGATCCCGATCCTCCAGAATCTCCTCCGGGGACTTCAGATCGTTTTTAAAGCGGGAAATCGCCCCCAGCCAGTAGTGGCATTTGTCCCTGAGCTCGTCCTTGGTGAGATCCCCTTGAGCTTTTTCCATGATTTCCTTCATGACGCTCAGGGAATCATATTCGTCAAATAATGAAAAGTTCGGCGAGATCCCGAGAGCGGCGTATTCATGACGGATGATCTCCAGGCCCAGAGAATGGAACGTGGAGACCCGGAGTCCCTTGATCACATCCGGAGACAGGGCGGCCGAGATACGCTCCTTCATTTCCTTGGCCGCCTTGTTGGTAAAGGTGACCGCGCAGATATTCCGGGCGGAGTAGGAGCAGTTTGAAATGAGGTGCACGATTTTCTGGGTGATAACGCGGGTTTTTCCGGAACCGGCCCCGGCCAGCACCAGACACGGGCCTCCGATGTAGTTAACAGCCTCCAGCTGCGCGGCGTTCAGTCTCATGCTAAGACTCTGAATTTTTGCGGGCGCGCACTACCATTCTTTTGGTGCCCATCCGGAAATAGTCAATCTTGCCCAGGATGCAGCAGAAATAGACAGCGCGCATGGCCACCAGAAAAAGAATGATAAAGCAGGCGATAACCAGGATGGCCTTGGAGGCCGAGAGGGAACTCAGGCCGTCCCGCAGCATCAGAAAGTCTCCGAAATAGGTGGTGCCGTATACTGCCAGCAGCATCAGAACAAAGCTTTTGATCTTGGCGCTGACGTAACGCACGTGGAATCCCGATAGGAACTCCTCCTTAAGATTTTCCGGACGGCGGTCGTCGACCTCGGCATCGGAGT
>JAEEGF010683671.1_pt1 | contig 15234 bp, 10 predicted proteins | sample 9134171 | NCBI WGS metagenome assembly JAEEGF01 (sample SAMN16246542, study PRJNA631951) | gut metagenome | biome: gut microbiome; feature: rumen; material: AP-attached | host: Bos | place: Iran: Karaj | collected 2018-10 | reverse complement strand
GTTATAATTCAGGGCATGATATCTGGATTTTTATATTCTAGGGTCTGAAACTCGCTTCGCTCAGACATGCAGACCCTAAGAAGAATATAAAAATCCATCTCTCATGCTCCTGAATTTTATAACACCTACAAAAGATATGAAAATGCATTATAAACTATCCGCATCGGCGCTGCCTCAAAGGGTGGCGTATGTTTGGCAAGTGCGAAGTTTTAGTTAAAGAGAAAAAGGCAGTGTACAAATGCCTCCCCGGATACTGCACCTACTAAGCAGGAAGCTATAAATAAAGTCTTAGATTATTCCGATATACAAATTGAGATAGTGTCGTCGATTTAGTGTGCGGATTCTTTTGCATTTAATTAAATGTGAATGATCCGGCGCACTGGTAAAAGTAGTAGTTGCAAGGATGCGTAAATAGAGATTGCTTCACCGGATATGATCAGTGATAGAAGCGTATATCTCTTTGGAAAGGAGTCTGTTATGGCATTATCAAATGATATCGCGCGTATAAGCGCGGCACAGTCTATGTATGACACATCGTCATACAATAAATCCGTCAAAAAAGAAGAGCAGTCAGATAAAACCAAAGCAGCTGAAAACAAGAATACACCAAAGGTTACAGGCAGGACAGTAGGTGATGTTCAGTTAAGTGAAAAGGCTGCAAAGTTCTATGAGAAGTTTAAAGCCAAATTCCCCGGCATGGACTTCGTCCTGGTATCCAAGGATAAGAAGGAACAGGTTGAGGCCAATGCTGCTGCATATGGCAAGGCCAATAAGACAGTAGTTCTTATCGATGATGAGAAGATCGAGAGAATGGCTAATGATGAGAAGTATGCAAGCAAGATAGAAGCAACTATCAAAGGTGCAGAAGCTCAGATCAAAGCCCTTAGTAGCGGTCTTGCATCTACTGGAGCAGATGTTCAGGGATACGGCATGAAGATTAATGATGACGGCACAGCTACACTTTTTGCAACTTTAAAGAACTCTTCAAAGGCTCAGAAAGCCCGCATTGAGAAAAAAGCTGCCAAGAAGAAGGCGGAAGAAAAGGCAGCCAGAAAGCTGGAGGAAAAGAAAGCCCATAAGAATGATAAAGACAGGGATATCAGCAATAAACATATTAGCGATAAGGATGAAAAAGTTGCAGATAATACTAACAAAACAAGGGACAAAGATAGAATTCCTGATGAAGATGAGTATGTAACAATTACAGCAAATACTGCTGATGAACTCCTAAAAAAGATAGCAGATCAGGCTATGCTCTTTAGAAGCGACAGCGTCAGAACACAGGAAGAAATGATGGTAGGACAGCACTTTGATTTTAACGTATAGACTACCGCCAGTATTTTGATTTTTAACTAAAACTACCCAACTTGGACGGACCTGCCCCTGCAAAGACTTTGGAGATGCCGGTCCGTCCAAGTGGGTGGTTTTAGTTTTGCAAAAGCAGGGATTGCCTTTACAGATCAATCCCTGCTTTTGTTACGCTATATAGGAATAAGACATCGCCCTCAATAAGCACCAGATTGCCTCTTGGTACGAGGGGCTTATTACCACGTCTTATCATCACGATAAAAGTAGTTCTGGAGATATCAAGTTCATCAATCCTTAGGCCTATCCAGGAGTGCCCGTATTCAAGTTTCATCTCTTTGAAATTGATGAACTTGTCCTTCTGAAGCGGTTCGGATCCTAGGACAAGCTGGTCTCCTTCATGGATCAGAGTATTGCCTTTGGGGATGGAAGTCTTGTTATTTCTTTGAAGAGCAGCGATTATGATGTTGTCAGGAAGATGCAGGTCTTTAATATATTTGCCGGCCCAGTCATCGTTTTTGGTGATCTTGACCTGAATGAAGTTGAGCTCAGTATCGGTAGAATCTCCTACTGTGGATAGATGAGTATACTGCTCGACGAATCCTGCACTTATGATACCTGTTGGAATAGCTACAATTCCTACCCCCAGAAACGCAATGATGATACCAAAGAACTTACCAAGTGTAGTCACAGGATATATGTCACCATATCCTACAGTCAGAAGTGTGGACATAGACCACCATACACCGGAGAAGGCGTTGGAGAATACTTCCGGCTGTGCGTCATGTTCCAGTGAATACATGCAAAGACTTGAACCCAGCATTAGTACCAGGATTATGAATACAGAAGACATAAGCTGCTGACTTTTACTCTTTATAACATCTGTGATAACATTCAGAGAATCATAATATGCATTGATCCTGAAGAGCCTCAAGATCCTGGCAACTCTGAACATCTTGAAGGCAGCAGCACCGTTTGGAAACATAAATGGCAGATAGTAAGGAAGGAATGATAGGATATCTATTATTCCGTCCAGTGAAAAGATATATTTTTTTATAGCACCCGCTTCAGTTTCTTTGGGAAAATGGCACTTGGCAGTATATACTCTTAATACAAAATCTATTGCAAAAAAAGCCACAGTGACAACTTCAATAATATGGAATATGTCTCCATATTGAGTCTGCAGATTGTCAAAGGTAGCCATGACCGAAGCCCCAAGATTGAGTAATAGAGCAGATATGCTTAATATGTCATACATCTGATTGACCGGCTCATCAACAACACCAACCGATACCATCTTGAAGACCCTGTTTCTTATATTTCGCTTTCTTATCATATTTTCGTGTTTGGAATCTGTTTTTTTCACATCAAACCTCGTGTCTGGAAGTTTTAGTTATTTATATAGAAAAAAGTATATGAAAAATTTTCTCTTGACTGTATATACTATAGTTTAGCATCTTTTGGACAACTATGACATGCGATAATATCAGATTATTTGACCGGTACTGAGTTTTCAAATGTACATAAAAGCGATATAATTAAAGGTGATAATTAGTTTTATGACTAATTGACCGATATTATCTGTATAAATTATCAAATGAAGCTACCACCTTTTTGTGAAACTGGGGAGTTATCAGATACCCGGTTGATCCATGTATAGCCATAAGTGGCAGGAGGGCGTATGTTTATCTGCATGTCATGTCAGGACAATTCCGAAAAGACTACAACAGAGATCTGTGAATTTCGCGGGATCAGGTATGATAATCGTTATAAGACCGCTGTGATATCAACAGAGCATGAGAACCACGATTACATAGTGCCTATGACTGAGACCAGATATGAACAGCTGGTTGATGAACTTGCCAAGGCTATGAATGAGCATCAGCTTATCTATCTGAAAAATGGTGTTATATTCAGGTGCCGAAAAGGTGAGATTCATAATAGTGAACCCCAGAATATTACAATAGGTTGGTAAGATCATGTTAGGTATTCCTATAGAGGTGCAGCTGCGGCCATTTATATTGCTGCTGCTTATTTTATCTATTGTCAATATGGTCATCTTGTTCAATAAGACCAATGAGAATATAGGTAACAAGAGAGAAGTAAGAGCATTTCGCGGAATGCTCTTATCGTTTATGCTGTACGCACTTATAGACCTGCGACTTGTTATGGGAGATAGCTTCTACAGGACTTTCCCTAAGTTTTTTATTCTTTTTACAACAAGCCTTGGTATGATGGCCATGACATCGTCATGCTTTTTCTGGTTTTTGCACGTATATTATGGAAATAATGTACTGACGAAACATCGTACTAAGAGGCAGATAATAATTGATGGCCTGATACTTCATATCCCGTTTTTTATATGTCTTATATTGCTGTTCACCCCTCTTAACAGATTCCTTTTTGAATTCCGGGACTTCAAACTGATATCCAAACCTACAGTATTGTTCATACTGTCTATGGACTACATATATCTTATAGCTGCGACGATCATATCCTTAAGGCAGTGGAAGAGAGCCAGTACCAAGACTGATAAAAAGAAATATGCAATGCAGATTGTATTCATCATCTTCTTCACCATAAGCGGAGTGATAATAGGAATGATGATGGACCTGCCCGCAATCGAAGTGTGCATGCTTCCTGTTGTATTAAAACTCTTTGTAGAACTTCAGGACTCTCAGATATATACAGATGCCCTGACTAAGCTCAACAACAGAAGACGCATCACAGAATTCATCAATGAAGAGTTAATAAACTGCAGTATACAAGAGCCTCTATCAGTGATCATGGTGGATATGGATTTCTTTAAGAGTATCAATGATACACTGGGGCATGACGAGGGCGATAAGGCTCTTATAGTATTGTCCAAGGCGTTAAAAAAAGTAGTAGCTCCTCAAAATGCTCTTGCAGGAAGATGGGGCGGAGACGAATTCGTTATAGCAGGTAAAGACCCCGGGCTTATAGATGGCTTCAAAGAAGCTCTGACGGGGGAACTTAGTAACATAAGTGATCTTGGATATGATCTTTATTTTAGTATAGGTACATTCAAATGTACTTCCAATGATCTGACATACGAAGAAGTGCTGGCTAAGGCCGACGAAGCCCTATATACAAAAAAGAATAAGAGAACCATGACAGCATCCGAGTATGTCAAGAAACTCCTTGAATCTAAAGAAGGCTGAAAAAGTCCCTTATGAACGGACCGCATCCACAAAGTCTTTGCAGTGGTAATGATCTATATACTGCCTGCCCTGCAAAAATCTTGTGGATGCGGTTCATTTATATGGGACGTTTTTAGTAAAACAATAAGAATATACGAAAAACATTTATGAACTTCCGGTACAGGCTAATCCGAAGGGGTTTCGCCTAAAATTTTACGGAAGGCTTTTTTATTTTTACCTTGGATATGTTCAAGATTTTAGGAAGTGATGCCGATATAGATATTAGAGTTTTTTGCATTAGTCGAAAGAAAGACCTTAATAAGATTTAAGCGTAGATTCAGTCGTAATGCGGTATGGAGGATAACTCATGGCTTTCATCAGAAAGCGTATCAGGATCGGAGAATGTCTCTTAAATGAGAATTTCATAACTCAGGAAAAACTGGATGAAGCCCTTGCTCTTCAGAAAAGCAGTGGAAAAAGGCTTGGAGAACTCCTGGTTGAGAACGGCTTTGTTACAGGTGAACAGCTTGCAACAGCTTTAAGTAATCAGATGGGTCTTGGAATTGTCAACCTGCAGCTTATAGAGATTCCGGATGACATTCTTAACATGGTCCCGCCCCAGATCCTTAGAAAACACAAGGTTATACCGTTTGAATATAAACCGGGTGCTCCCAATACCCTGCACCTTGCCATGTCAGACCCTATGGACACAGTAGCGATCGATGATATAGGAATCGTTACCAATCTGTCTATAGAGCCTGTACTTAGCACGTCCCAAAGCATCATGCTGGCGCTTGATAAGTATTATGGCAATACAGATCTCAAGAATGCAGCAGAGCAGTATGCCAAGGAAAGGACTCATGTTCAGGAAGAGATCACTCAGGAGACTGCGGAAGTTACCAATTCGCCTATCGTACAGCTGGTTACCACCATGATAGAGTCAGCTGTGCGTCAGCGCGCATCAGATATACATATAGAGCCCGGTGCAAGGAATCTTCGTATCAGGTTCAGAATAGATGGCGCGTTGTACGAAAGAGCCAATTATAACAACAATCTTCTAGGTGCCATAGTCACCCGTATCAAGATCGTCAGCGGGATGGATATATCCGAGAAGAGAAAACCCCTTGACGGACGTATGACACAGATAGTTGATAAGCTTGAGTACGATATCCGTGTATCAACGCTTCCAACCGTATACGGAGAAAAGGTCGTAATGCGACTCGCCTCCAAACAGGCACTTAACAGAAGTAAAGATCAGCTGGGGCTTAAGCCTGATGAAATGGCAGTATTCGACAGAATTTTGTCCAATCCAAATGGAATACTTCTGGTTACAGGACCTACAGGATCCGGTAAATCAACGACCCTTTATACAGCTCTTTCAGAACTGAACAGAGAAGACGTTAACATAGTAACTGTCGAAGATCCTGTGGAAGCTAATATCAACGGCATTAATCAGGTTCAGGTCAATCCTAAGGCAGAACTCTCTTTTGCCTCAGCACTTAGATCTATCCTGCGTCAGGACCCGGATATCATCATGATAGGTGAGATAAGAGATAGAGAGACAGCTTCTATAGCGGTTCAGGCATCTATCACAGGTCACCTTGTAGTATCGACACTTCATACCAATTCGGCAGCCAGTACAGTTACAAGACTTGAAGACATGGGCCTTGAAGCTTATCTTATCGCTGACTCTGTTATAGGTATCATAGCCCAGAGACTTGTAAGACGCCTGTGCCCTGACTGCAAGCAGCCATATGAAGCTTCTGAGCAGGAAAAAAATCTACTGGGCGTAGACCCTGCTAAACCCCTTACCCTATACAAGAGAGTAGGATGCCCTAAATGCAGTGGTACCGGATTTGCAGGACGTACCGGTGTATATGAGATCATGGAAGTTACGCATGACCTCAAACTGATAATAGAGAGAAAAGGAACTGCAGATGAGATCAAGAATCAGGCGCTCAAGGAAGGCATGAAGACGCTCAGAATGAGTGCTACCAAATATGTTCTTGAAGGAATCACTACAGTTGATGAGATGAAGAAGGTTTCGTTTGATGTATAGCAAATATATAGAAAGTATGATGATTCTATAGGGAAAGGACTGCCATGCCTTCATTTGGATATGTTGCATTTGATGCTTCGGGAAAACAAGTTAAAGGCAGTATGGACGGCGACAGCCGTGAATATGTTCTTAGGGAACTCAAGTTTAAAGGCTTAACACCTGTCAAAGTTGAAAGTCAGAATCTTTTGACCAGAGATATAAACTTTGAAGTGGGAGGTGTTAAGACCAAAGAACTTGCTATGTTCTGTAGGCAGTTTGTGAGTATATCCAAGGCCGGAGTTCCTATCATTCAGAACATGCAGCTGTTGTCCGAACAGACTGAAAACAAGGTCCTTGCGAGTGCCATCAGGGAGATGGTTACGGATATTGAAAAGGGCGAGACCCTGACAACTGCTATGGAGAAGCACAAGAAGATCTTCCCAAATCTTCTGATAACTACAGTTGGCGCCGGAGAAGCGTCAGGTAACCTTGATATGGCCTTTGAGAGAATGGCTGTTCAGCTTGAGAAAACTGCCATGGTAGAAGATATGGTCAAAAAGGCCATGGTATATCCTATCATCGTCCTTATCGTAGCAATAGGCGTAGTAGGAGTAATGCTTGTAGTCGTAATCCCGTCATATACGGACATGTTCGATCAGCTGGGAACAGAACTTCCTGCTATCACTAAATTGGTAGTACGGATGAGCGACTTCGTAATATCCAAGTGGTATCTGATAATAGCTGTGGCAGCAGCAGTTATCATCTTCTTCAAGTGGTTTAGCTCTACTCCTGTAGGACAGCTGACACTTGGAAGACTTCAGATGAAGCTTCCGATAATAGGAGATCTGACTCAGAAAAAAGCCTGTTCTAACCTGTCACGAACTATGTCGACCCTTTTTGCATCCGGTGTAACTATAGTGGATTCACTGGATATCACAGCTAAGACTATGGACAATGTCTTATATAAGAATGCTCTTAATGAGACCAAAGATGCCGTAATAGCCGGTCAGCCTATGTCACTGGCCCTTGAAAATACTAACATGTTCCCACCTATGATGTATCACATGATAAGGATAGGAGAAGAGTCCGGTTCTACAGATGAGATGCTTGAAAAGCTGGCCGAGTACTATGACCAGGAAGTAGAATCTGCAACTGCAGCTCTTATGGCAGCTATGGAACCTATGATCATCATAGTCCTTGCAGGAGTAGTAGGATTCCTTATTGCAGCTATTATGTCACCTATGGTGACCATGTATCAGTCACTTGATAATCTATAAACATAAAAACTAAATAACGTGAAAAAGTTTCCAAAATTATGTATTGACAAAATAGGGAGGTGGTAATAATATAAATCATGCGCGAAGACAAAAGAAAATGTAAATCTGATTAAAACATATGATAAAACATTTTCTGAAACATGTCTTCATTCCATATTGCAGTTTGGATTTTATGAAAGACCGATACGACTGATAGTACGGGTAAGAAATGAAGAGTGCCGTGTAAAAGGAATTACGGCGGGTTTGACACCTGCGGCATGTACCAGCAGGAGAAGGAGAAAAAACAAATGATCAAATTCATGCGCAACTACAAAAACAACACAGAAAACAATGAAGAAGATAACAAGGGATTTTCACTTGTTGAGCTTATTATCGTAATTGCTATCATGGCTATCTTAGTAGCTGTACTTGCACCTCAGTTCTTACAGTATGTTGAGAGATCCAGAAATTCAACAGATGCTACTAATGCTACAAGTATTGTATCTGCAGTTCAGACATATGTTGCTGATCCTAGCTATGATATCTCTTCTTGGACTAAGAATAGCAAGGGTACAGTTACAGTTACAAGCGACGGATTTAGTACAGGTGAAACCGGAGCTGCTGTAATAACAGCTGCACTTACAGCTGCAGGATATGATAATACTTCTGATATAACATGTAAGAGCCGTACATCATGGACAGAGTATTCTATAACATTTACTCTTGAAGCAGATGGTTCAGTTGATATTCAGTATGGTACAGGCAGCGATGATTTTGCTAACTACATGGCAAAGGGCAGTGTATCTACAACTACAGGCGACTAATCCCGGATTACATCTGAATATATTGTTAATAACAAGCGAGCCTCGAAAAACGATCATTTGTTTTTCCGGGGCTCGTTTTTTATTCACTATCAAGCTGTATCCCTGAAGGTTCTACAGTAAAGCAAGTACCAAGGGCAGCCAGAATATAAATAATTGCCGTGCTTTAATTGTTTTATAAAAATTCATGAGTATGATAGATGTCGCTTTTTATTCTGCAAAGGGTCCACCTGTTTGCATTTTCCCGCTTAGTTCCAGCATCCTTGAGAAGTAGATAAGATCTGAGAAGTCAGTTTCTGAGAATCTGCAGTTACTGTTAACATTGCTTACATACATAAGATATCCGCCATCAGGGACACTGCGCATATAATAGACTACAATGATCCTGAAACTATTAAGAAGCATGAATTCAGAGAACTTCAGATAATTGGCCTTCTGAAGATCATACATATTGATGACCTTGATAGGATATGTCTCGAATAAAGGCTGATAGTCAGAAGGATCAAGACCTGACAGATCAATAGCAACATCCTTTCCATCACGCGATATTCCGAAGTTAGAACGACCTGTTCTTTTGTCTACAATATAGACAGTATCCAGCATATAAGTTTCTATTACTTTATTAAAAGCGTCTCTTAGAGATATCTTATTATTTAGAAGGAAACCCTCCATAAGATCCATGATAAGAGTATTCTTGATACGATTCTGCATCGCCCTTTGTGTGATTGTCACAACCTCTATATCACCTTTTGCATCGCCGTGAATAGAAGGCGTATATATGATATAGCGGTCGCGCCCTTTGGCCTTGGCGATATATAGCATCTTGTCGGCAAGCTTGAACATATCCTCATAATTGGAGGCGTGTGTTGGGAACAGGGCTCCGCCAAGAGAAGTGGTTATAGTATAGTTGTTGTCTTCGTCAGCATATTTTTCCCTGACATCATATCTTATATTCCTAAGGACATCGCGAAGTTCCGGTTCTGTATGAATCTTTTCCAGTATCATAAGAAACTCATCTCCGCCGATACGTCCGACAACTCCTTTGTCACCGACACATTTTTTTAGTATACCTGCAACTTCGACTATAACCTCATCGCCTTTCATGTGACCATATGTGTCATTAATAGATTTGAAATTATCAATATCCATCAGGAAAAAATAAAATGGCGGAGTATTAGTCTGTTCCATCAGCCTTTTGGCATGATCCGTTATAGCACTTTTGGACAAAAGCCCTGTCATCTCGTCGTAATAGCCTTCTGCCTTGTCCATCTCAAAGGAATGAAGATCGTAGATGTCGAGCTTTATAATAGAAGCATCATGTTTGGATCTATGTACGTTCGCAGACATCCAGTTAAGTCTACCATCTTGGCAGACTGTGCGAAAAGCTACAAGAGTATTGTCCCCTTTCTCAAGCGAAGAGACAGCATCTTTAAGATTATTGATATCGCTATCCTTGATAATACTCTCAATATTAAGAAGCTCTTTCCTGCCTATATATACAAGAAAGTCATTACTGCATTTAAGAACCTGACAGCTTTCATTTATCTCAACATAATAGCGTTTGATTCTGCTCATACTTAACCTCATGTCGCGAGCAAAGCGAGCGGCTAATGGTTCAAATTGGTGGAGCTCGCGCCACCAATTTGTGTTTAAAAATGGAACATTTTTAAAACTTAACCTCATGTCGCGAGCAAAGCGAGCGGCTAATGGTTCAAATTGGTGGAGCCCGCGCCACCAATTTGTGTTTAAAAATGGAACATTTTTAAACTTAATCCCTTTTTTACACAATACTTCCAATTATTATTATACACTAAAAAACGTTTGCAAAGATATTGCAAATACGATAAGAAAGCATCTTGTTTGTGCCAGAATTAATTAAAGCTATAGTTTTTTTATAATTAGAAGACGTATATTATAATACGTGATACAATATTAATATCTATGAAGAATCGTTAATCAAGTTACCGGACAGATAACATCTTTAGCGGAGAGAATATATGGTTTTATACCTTACAAGTAGTTTTATCCCATATCAGGAACCGGGCGAATATAAAAAAACACCACCTGAGGATTGTTATGGATTTTTTGATGATCTGAAAAAAGAATGGCCAGATTCTGCCAATGTTCTCTTCGTGCCGGCTGATCCCACACTTACCAAAGACAATGAAAACCAGATACAACAAGTGATCGACGCCTTTGAATACAAAGATCTTAAAGTGGCAGAAGTTAAGACACTAGATGATAACTGTAATGATGCCCTCAAAGGCCTTATCGCCTGGTCTGATGTCATATATATGGGAGGCGGTCATGCGCCTACGCAGCTGGCTTTCATGAAACGTATAGGACTCAAAGATGCGCTGACAGACTATCCCGGCATAATCATAGGACTTAGTGCCGGTTCTATTAATGCTGCATATGATGTATATCTTATGCCGGAACTTGAAGGCGAAGCTGCAGATCCTAACTATGTCCGCTTTACTGATGGACTCGATCTGACCAATATCGACATGATTCCTCATGCCAAGACTATGAAGGATGCAGTTATTGACGGCCTTAGATTCATAGAAGATATCGTACTTTCTGACAGTTATGGCAGGAGATTCTACCTGGTCGAAGACGGCAGCTATTTTAAATCCAAAAACGGCAAGACCAAATTCAAAGGAGTAGGACAGGTCATCGAAGACGGAACTATATCACCCCTCAAGGAAGGTCCGATCATCCCTTATATGGGCGTTATAGAACAGCCCGTTGTCAGAGCGCTTCTATCAGAAGGGTATGACATCGTTATGACTGTCAATACGACCAATGATGTCTGTGAGATATATCATCTTGATGAAAAGCTTCTTAGCGTATTTGAAGGAGCCAAGCTTACGTACAAGGATATCTCTTTCAGGATAGCTCAGAGGATAGTAGATGATGAGAGAGATGCCTTCGTCAATGAAAGCGACTTTTCTTTTATCAGAGATGAGCTTGCAGAAAGAGGCAATTTCGTACGAACGGTTCATATAGATACACCGCTTGGAAGACGTGCCAAGAATATCAGGGTCAAGGAGGTACCGGGATATCCTGACTGGCTGATGTTCCTGTTTATCGATATCACTACATCCATAGACCACGACTGGATGACGGACGAGTATACAAGAACAGGATTCATGGACAGGGCAAGGCTATTTATATCTGAATTCTCTGAGAAGGGACAGTTCTCTTTGGTATATACCAATGTCAACGGATTTAAGGCAGTCAACGAGCTGTTTGGCGACAAGAGCGGAGATCTTGTAATATTCCAGACAAGAGATGTTATTAGAAAATACCTAAAACCTGTCATCATGGGAAGACTTGAGAGCGATCACTTTGTCCTCATAACAGAAGAAAAGAATCTTAATGAAGAGAATCTCAATGCCTTGTGCAATCAGGTGTTCAGAATAGAGAACAAGGAATACAACTATGAGATACGCTGCGGTATTTTTGCAATACATAATTCGAATATGAATGTGGCGCATCTTATAGCAGGAGCCAAGCTTGCTGAGAAGAACATCAAGACCGGCAAAGGAAGCCTTCTCTATGCGTATTATGATGACTTTATGAAGGAAAATTATGTAAAGCAGCGTTTCCTTCTGGCGGATTTTGAAAGAGGTCTGAACGAGAATGAGTTTGAACCATATTACCAGCCTATAGTTGATGCTAAGACCGGAGAGATAGTCAGTGCAGAGATGCTCATAAGATGGCATCACAAGGACTTTGGTATGGTATCTCCGGCAGTTTTCATCCCGGTCATAGAATCAGAAGGCAAGATATCGGTTCTTGATAATTTTATAGTCAATCGCGGCATGGAACTTATAGCAAGGAGAGCTTATCAGAAGAAAAAAGTGGTTCCATGTGCTATAAACCTGTCAAGGGTAGACTTCTACGATACTTTTTTTATTGAAAGTATTATGGAAAGAATCAATGATCTTAACATCGATCCTTCGATGATAAGGTTTGAAGTAACTGAATCGGCATATACGGACCTTGAAGTTAAGTCTATGGAGTATCTCAACAACATGCAGTCGTATGGCATCAAGATACTATTAGATGACTATGGTAGTGGAATGAGCTCCTTGTCCATGCTTGAAGATTTCAATTTCGATATTATCAAGCTGGATCTGGGATTTATCAGAAAGATTGGTATTAATGAAAAGGCAGAATCCATAATCATAACTACGATAGGTCTTGCCCATATGATAGGTGCTACGGTTACTGCAGAGGGTGTTGAGACCAAAGAGCAGCTTGATTTCCTTAAAAGCTACGACTGCGACTACATACAAGGCTACTATTTCTATAAACCGATGCCTGAAAAAGAATTTGAAGAAGTATTGGATAAATAGATAAAACCACCCACTTGGACAGGCCGGCATCCCCAAAGTCTTTACTGGGGCAGGCAGTATATATATCATTGCCAAGCTGTTAATAGTTTTATAATTCATGGCATGATAGCTGGAGCTTTCCATTCTGGGGTCCAAACTCGCTTCGCGATAGCCTCGTGGACCCCGGGCAGAATGAAAATCTCCATCTATCACGCTCATGAATTTAATAAAACTATTAAAAGCATGGCAATGATATATATACTGCCTGCCCTGCAAAGACTTTGGAGATGCCGGCCCGTCCAAGTGCGAGGCTTCACTAAGTAACTAATGATTTTAGAATATGTTTAGCAGCTCTTTAGGTTGGATTTAGTTAACGGATATATCATGAGAATGTAAACTGAAGAACAGAACTCTTAGAAATTCTGAAAACAGGCTTACTGCGAATGGTAGCTCGCAATATAAAATACTCCAAAACTATTTAATAAACAGGAACAGATATATGGAGGAATTTTATAATGTTCAAGAGATTAGCAACTATTTTTACAACATGTGCGATAACCGCATCTGCAGTTGCTTGTGGAAACCAGGCACAGCAAGCAGATAGTGACCAGACCGTATCATCGGAAAGCACGCAGGAAGCAAGTGATTCATCTGAAGAGGTAAAAGAAGAAGCTTCAGATTCTGATGTAGAAACTGAAACAACTACAGATATCGGTTCTACGTTAGAGCTGGGACTTGTCAGTAACACGCTTGCGGAAGATGAAGAGGGTCTTGTGGAGACATATACAGATCTTTTTGACCAGCTTACTTATACTGATGAGGAGACAGGTCTTTCTATAACTTATAATCTGTATCTTCCTGAAGGATATGATGAAAATGCAGAATATCCAATGGTTGTGTTTATAGGTGATTCAACAACTGCAGGAACTGATGCGGAGTATTCACTTACACAGGGGCTTGGTGGTCTTGTATGGGCAACATCAGAATGGCAGTCAGTATATCCGACCATAGTAGCTGTACCAACATATCCTGAAACAATTCTTGATGACCATGATGGATATAGTACAACAGAATATGTTGAGCTCACCAAGAGATTTATTGATTACATGTCAGATGAGTACGCAGTAGATACTGATAGAATCTATGGAACAGGTCAGTCCATGGGATGCATGACGACACTCATACTTGCATCGGAATACCCGGATTTATATGCTGCGTGTATGTTTGTTGATGGTCAGTGGGATACGGAACTTCTTTCAAATCTGGAGGGGCAGACCTTCGTTTATTTTGCAGCTGAAGATGATACGAGTGCATGGACCGGAGCACAGGACCTTATGGGCAGATATGATGCAGATGGTGTCACTTACACATATGCACAGTGGAATGGCACATGGTCAGCAGATGAGCTTTCAGCAGCTGCCTCAGAATTATTCAGTGGAGAAGCTACAGGAGCGTACTTTATATCCTGGAAGACAGGAACGATTGATGCAGGAACAGGCAATTCACCTATGGGCGGTGGAGATGGCAGCTTTGGCGAAAGAGGAAACGGCGGGCAGATGAGTTCTTCTGAAGAAGGAGGCCTTTCAAATCCCGAGGCTGCTACAGACGCTTCTTCAGATGTAAGTGAAGATAAGCCGGCAATGGAAATTACCGGCGAGAAGCCTCAAGGAATGATGGGCGGAAATGGTGGAGGCGCCGGAGGCGGAGCTACATACCATATGGCTTCATTTGATTACGCCTATAACTGTATAGCAGTTATGGAATGGTTGTTCCAGCAGTAAGAGAGCATAAGAATTTAATACGGCACGTTACAGCAGCTATGGAGAAATCTGTAGCTGCTTTTATTAAGTAAGGTAAATTGTGATATCATTTTAGTATGAGTCTACAGGTGTTAGGAGTGCTTTGCTATGAACAAGAATGAGAGCAAGTATTTTAAGTCAGCGGAAAAAATGCATACAGCGTTACTGACACTTCTTGACAGTAAAGATTTTGAACTTATTTCTGTTAAGGAGATATGTGAAACCGCTGGCGTTAACAGATCCACCTTTTATCTTCACTATGATAATGTAAATGATCTTCTGCATGAAACGGTGGAAGCTGTATATAAAGATTTCTTTGGGCGCTTTGGTGCTGAGGGGCCTGGAGCACTTGATATTGATGAAAAAAATGAGGATGAGTTGTTCCTTGTAACACCCAAGTATCTGATGCCATATCTGGATTTTGTGGAAGAGAACCGCAAGCTCTTTTATCTGATGTATGAAAAGAACGAGATGATGGGCGCAGAAAAGACCTATGAAACCTGGTTTAAAA
>JAEEGF011160422.1_pt1 | contig 15236 bp, 13 predicted proteins | sample 9134171 | NCBI WGS metagenome assembly JAEEGF01 (sample SAMN16246542, study PRJNA631951) | gut metagenome | biome: gut microbiome; feature: rumen; material: AP-attached | host: Bos | place: Iran: Karaj | collected 2018-10 | reverse complement strand
AGCTGCTATAACGCCCAGACCATAGAGGGCGTACAGGCACTCATCGACACGATGAAGGAGTTTGAAGCAAATCACTAATAAATAAAAAAGGTGTTGGTCGACGAAAGTCTCCAACACCTTATTACATTATAATAAAAAAAAGATGAAAGTATTAGTCGCTACAGAAAAACCGTTCGCAGCTGCAGCCGTGAAAGGAATTCGTGAGGAGATAGAAGGAGCAGGCCACGAACTGGTGCTGCTTGAGAAATACACAGAGAAGGCCCAGCTGCTGGAAGCCGTGAAAGATGTTGATGCCATGATTATCCGGTCTGACAAGGTAGACGCAGAAGTGCTCGACGCTGCCAAGCAACTGAAGATTGTTGTGCGCGCAGGTGCCGGCTACGATAACATCGACCTTGCTGCTGCCACAGCTCATCAGGTTGTAGCAGAGAACACACCGGGACAGAACTCCAATGCCGTTGCCGAGCTCGTATTCGGACTTCTCGTTATGGCCGTGCGTGGATTCTACAACGGCAAGAGTGGAAGCGAGCTGCTTGGCAAGAAACTAGGTATCCTGGCATTCGGCAATGTTGGTCGCAATGTGGCCCGCATCGCAAAAGGCTTCGGCATGGACATCTATGCCTTCGATGCCTATTGCCCGAAGGAGGCCATAGAGTCTGCCGGCGTGCATGCCGTAGACAACCAGGAGGCACTCTTTGAAACCTGTGACGTGGTGTCACTTCATATTCCCGCCACACCCGAGACCAAGCAGAGCATCAATGCCGCACTCGTAGGCAAGATGAAGAAAGGTGGTGTGCTGGTGAACACTGCCCGCAAGGAGGTAATCAATGAGCCCGAACTGATTGAACTGATGAAGCAGCGCGAAGACCTGAAGTTCGTTACCGACATCAAGCCCGATGCCGACGCCGATTTCGCACAGTTCGAAGGTCGCTACTTCAGCACGCCTAAGAAGATGGGTGCACAGACTGCCGAGGCCAACATCAATGCCGGCATTGCAGCAGCCCGTCAGATCAACGCCTTCTTCAAGGACGGCGACACCCGCTTCCAGGTGAACAAATAAAAATTTCCCCAATAAAAATGAGAAGTGAGAATCCACCACCTCTTTCGGGCGCTTGGTGGCTCTCACTTCTCTCTTTTCACTTATTACTTTTCACTTATCACTTAAAAACAATCCTATGCAGAGCGATCCTAAACAGTGCCTTTATTGCACCAACAACCAGACCTTGCACGACCTGATGATAGAGATAGCCCCTCTTACCGTGTCGCGCGCTTTCCTATTCAAGGAACAGACTTACCGTGGCCGTTGCCTCGTGGCATACAACGGACACGTGAACGACCTGAACGAACTGAGCGATGATGAGCGCAATGCTTTCATGGGCGACGTAGCCAGGGTTACGCGCGCCATGCAGAAGGCGTTCAACCCAGAGAAAATCAACTATGGCGCCTACAGCGACAAGCTCTCACACCTCCATTTTCATCTTGCTCCCAAATATGTGGACGGCCCCGATTACGGCGGAACGTTCCAGATGAATCCTGGCAAGGTGTATCTCACCGACGAGGAGTACCAGCAGATGATTGAGCAGATAAAGAAGAATCTCTAACCTAAATAATCTACCATGGCAATAGTAAAACCGTTTAAAGGAATCCGTCCACCGAAAGACCTTGTGGAGCGGGTGGAGTCGCGTCCCTACGACGTGCTGAACTCAGAGGAGGCCCGTCAGGAAGCTGGTGACAATGAGATGAGCCTCTATCACATCATCAAGCCAGAGATAGACTTCCCCGAGGGAACCAGCGAGTACGACCCGCGCGTCTATGAGAAAGCTGCCGAGAACTTCCGCAAATTCCAGGAAAAAGGTTGGCTCGTTCAGGACGCCGACGACCATTATTACATCTATGCGCAGACCATGAACGGTAAGACGCAGTATGGTCTTGTCGTGGGCGCCTATGTGGACGAGTACCTGATGGGCGTTATCAAGAAACACGAGCTGACGCGTCGCGACAAGGAAGAAGACCGCATGAAGCACGTGCGAGTGAACAACGCCAACATCGAGCCGGTGTTCTTCGCCTATCCCGACAACGACGTGCTCGACCAGCTCATCACTCGCTATGCTGCTACCGAGCCCGAGTACGACTTCATTGCACCCATCGACGGTTTCCGTCACCAGTTCTGGATTATCTCCGACAAGCACGACATGAACACCATCACCGAGGAGTTCCGTAAGATGCCTTCGCTCTATATCGCCGACGGCCATCACCGCTCTGCCGCCGCAGCCCTTGTTGGTGCCGAAAAGCAGAAGCAGAACCCCAGCCATCGTGGCGACGAGGAATACAACTACTTCATGGCCGTATGCTTTCAGGCATCGCAGCTCACCATTCTCGACTACAACCGCGTGGTGAAAGACCTCAACGGCATGACCTCCGAGCAGTTCCTCGAAGCCCTCGGCAAGAACTTCGACGTGGTGCTGAAAGGCAGCGACATCTACAAGCCTGCCTGTCTTCATGAGTTCTCACTCTATCTTGACGGACAATGGTATAGTCTCAAGGCAAAAGAAGGTACCTACGACAACAGCGACCCCATCGGCGTGCTCGATGTGGATATCTCAAGCCGTCTGATTCTCGACGAGTTGCTCAACATTAAGGACCTCAGAAGCAGTCAGCGCATCGACTTCGTCGGCGGTCTTCGTGGTCTGGGCGAACTGAAGCGGCGCGTCGATAGCGGCGAGATGCGCATGGCCCTCGCTCTCTATCCCGTCTCCATGCAGCAGATCATGGACATCGCCGACAGCGGAAAGATCATGCCGCCAAAGGCAACATGGTTTGAGCCTAAGCTGAGGTCGGGGCTTGTCATTCACAAACTGAGTTAATACCCTTTTAACGATGCCCCTCAATCCGCACCTTTGTGGTTTGCGGGGCATTTCTTCTTATGGCCACAGACACCTACCACACCATTGCTGCGACCGCTGAAGGCTATTACACCGAGAAGCGGAGCCGTTTCCTTTCCTTTGCCCATCATGTGGAGCGCATTGAAGAGGTGAAGGAGATACTCGCGCGCTATCGTCGAGAGTACTACGATGCGCGCCATGTCTGTTATGCCTACATGCTTGGACCAGAGCGCAACGAGTTCCGTGCCAACGACGACGGTGAGCCCAGCAGTACAGCAGGGAAGCCTATTCTTGGACAAATCAACAGCCACGAACTGACGGACATCCTCATTGTCGTGGTTCGTTATTATGGTGGTGTCAACCTTGGTACCAGTGGTTTGATTGTAGCCTATCGCGAGGCGGCACTCGACGCCATCAACCACGCGCAAGTCGTTGAGCGACAAGTAGAAGAAGAGGTTGTCTTCGACTTTCCGTACATCATGATGAATAGCGTGATGCGCATCTTCAAGGAGATGGAACCGAGGATTGTCAGTCAGACCTACGACAACACCTGCCAGCTGCGACTGTCCATCCGACGCTCGCTCGCCGAAGAGCTGAGGGCCCGTCTTGCAAAGCTCAGTTTTGAGTCTTGACCCTGAAGATGGTCGTTTAGTCGTTTGGTCGTTTAGTCGTTTGGTCGTTTAGTCGTCTGGTCGTCTGGTCGTTTAGTCGTTTAGTCGTCTGGGCGTTTAGTCGTTTAGCTGACTTATCACTTGTCACTTATCACTTATCACTTATCACTTATCACTTATCATTTGGAACGAGATGATGGGGTGGCTTATTGTATCTGCCGTTGTCTGACAGCTTCGAAGAGGAGGATGGCAGCAGAGACGGACACGTTGAGGGAGTCAAGCAGTCCGTTCATGGGAATGCGAATGTGCGCATCGGCTGCTTCTCGCCACTGATTGGTGAGCCCTGTGGATTCTGTTCCCATGACGATGGCGGTGGGGATGTCCATTGGCGTGGCGTAGTAGGGGTGTGAGTCCTGCAGCTGTGCTGTGAGTATCTGAATGTGGCGTTCCTTGAGGAAACGGATGCATTCCTCGGTGCTGGTGGCAACGGTGGGGACGGTGAAGATGGCTCCTAATGATGCCCGGATGAGATTTGGATTATAGAGGTCGGTGAGTGGGTCGCAGACGATGACGGCATCAGCTTTGGCGGCATCGGCAGTGCGCAGCACGGCTCCGAGATTGCCGGGCTTCTCGACACTTTCTAGTACCATGATGAGTGGACAAGACGAGAGGGGCAGCTGAGAGAGGGTGACATGACGGCTTTTGACGACGGCGATGACGCCCTCAGTGGAGCCACGATAGGCGATGCGCTCATAGACAGCTGGAGAAACGGAGAACATGGAGGACTCCGACAGTCCCTGCGATGACAATAGCGCAGAGAGGGTGTCGGGCAGCTGTGTGTCGTTACAAACGTAAAGGCTGTCTATCTGATAGTCGGCTTCCATGCAATGGATGAGTTCGCGCTGTCCCTCAACGACGAACAGGTCTTGTTGACGTCGGAGCGATGACTTCTGCTGCAAGGCGAGCAGGGTCTTGATGCGCGGGTTGTGAACACTGGTGATAGGAAACATAATTGAAACTGAGTGTGAGAAGCCCCCCAAGCCCCCGAGGGGGATGTGGGAAACAGAGAACTGAAAACTGAGAACTGAGAACTGAGAACTGAGAACTGAGAACTGAGAAGTATCGTCTACACTCCCAAACTCAAATAAGTGACAAGTGACAAGTGATAAGTGATAAGTGATAAGTCTGCTAAACGACCAAACGACCAAACAACCCACCCGTCACATTGGTTGTTTAAAGAGGGCTCCCGATTCGCATCGGGAACCCTTAACAACACAAACACAAAGACACAAGCCCTCACAAGGAGGACAAGTGTATGGGGTGGGGGACTACTGAATGCCGTCTTCGCGGAGCTTCTGTTGCCATTTCCATGCAGAACGCAACACGTCCTTGATGTCGGCCTCGGCTTTCCATCCGAGAACCTTATTGGCCTTGTCAACGTTTCCCCAGACTTTCTCAATATCGCCTTCGCGACGTGGTGCGTACTCCCAGTTGAGCTTGACGCCAGTGGCTTCTTCAAAGCCTTCCACCACTTCGAGTGTGCTGAGTCCTCTTCCGGTACCGATGTTGAACACCTCAACGGGCTCCTCTCCGGGATTGTCGAGCACGCGTTGCATGGCCTTCACATGTGCTTTGGCCAGGTCAACCACATAGATGTAGTCGCGGATGCAGGTGCCGTCGGGCGTGTTGTAGTCGTTGCCAAAGATCTTGAGTTGCTTGCGCAAGCCGATGGCTGTCTGGGTGACGAAGGGGATAAGGTTCATGGGCACGCCGTTGGGCAGTTCGCCGATATATGCCGACGGATGAGCTCCGATGGGGTTGAAATAGCGAAGGATGATGGCTCTTACGGGTGCACCGCTATGAATGTAGTCGTTGATGATTTCCTCGTTAATCTGCTTGGTGTTTCCGTATGGCGAGAGCGCTTTCTGTATGGGCGCCTTCTCGGTGACGGGAAGGTTCTCGTTGGAGGGCTGACCGTATACGGTGCAGCTGCTGGAGAAGATGATGCCATCGACACCATATTTCGGCATGAGCTCGAGGAGATTCACCAGCGAATTGATGTTGTTACGATAGTAGAGCAGTGGTTTCTCCACACTCTCGCCCACGGCCTTGGATGCCGCAAAATGGATGATGCCCTTGATGCCCGGATATTTCTGAAACACGTTTTCGAGGGCTTCAGGGTCGCAGCAGTCTACACGTTCGAAGGCAGGTCTGATGCCTGTGATCTTCTCTATGCCGTCGATGACTTCTGCTTTAGAGTTAGACAGGTTGTCGATGATGACGACATCGTAGCCTGCCTGCTGCAATTCTACGGTGGTGTGACTTCCGATGAAGCCTGTGCCACCAGTTACTAAGATTTTCTGTTTCATATATTATTTTTATAGGAGTTCAGGAGTTACAGGATTTCTTTGCAAGCAGAGCGACCGAAGGTCGAGCGCAGGAGTTACAGAAGTTGTGGTACACTACTTATATTTCTCTATGAGTGCATCAGCTTGTTCGCTTCCCAGTTCTTTGGCCTTGGCAAAACTGCTGAGGGCTTCCGCCTTCTGTTCTTTTCTCACCTGCGACAGGCCGAGCAGTAGCCAGCCTTCAGGGTATTCGGGTGCTATCTCGGTGCACTTGTTCGCAAACTGATAGGCTTGGTCCACTTGTCCAACCCTTAGTTGCTGTTGTGCCATCTCCGCATAATAGACGGGTTCGTTGGGAGACAGGATGATGGCGCGTCCCATGTCTGCGAGTGCCTGCTGGTAGAGGCGTCCCTTGACCTCGGCTTGCGAGCGCGCATAGTAGAAATTAGAGTTGACGCGACCTTGCACGAGGATTTCGTAGCGTGTGTAGTCGAACACCGCCAACCGGAAACTGTCTGTCTGCATATAGGCTTCGGCCCTGGCAAGGAAGTAAGGGGCGGCCTCTGCGAAGCGAAGCGTGTCGGTGGTGTTGATGGCACTGTCGAGAAGCTGGATAATCTCGGGCGACGGTGCATTCAGCATCTTCTTGCACTGTGCCTGTTCGTAGAGCAGTTCAGGATTGGAGAACTCCTTATTCTTGTAGAGCATATCGAAGATGGTGAGTGCATCCTGGAACTGTCCTTTTGAGAACAGCACCTGAGCCTGATGGTGCTGGTAGAGCGGCATGTCTTTGATGGCGATGGCAGCCTTCACCTCTTCCAGCGCCTTGTCGAGCGTCCATTTCGGGAAGTCGGCATCGGGTCTGTACACGGTCTTGTCGTAGATGAGACGGCTGTATTGGTAGTGTGCCTCGTCTTTGGGCTCAGCTTTCTTCAGCGCATCCTCCATCGTGCGGTCGGCCTCACTGAATCTGCTTGCAGCATAATGAGAGCGCGCCAGGGCCTCGTAGCCATCGACACTCGACGGGAAAAGCGCCATGAAGTCGTGTATGGCGGTGTCATACTTGAGCGAGTCGCCGCTCTGCTGCGCCATCATCAGGGCGAGCTGTGCCTGCTGTGGCTCTGTCGGCATGGCCAGTGGAATGGATATCTGCCGAATGGATGGGTCGTTGTAGCTGAGCGCGTTCACCGTAAGGTCATGGACGTAGCGAGCATCCACGGCGTAGGTGTCGAACGATGTCGTGCTGACGCGCATGAGTCCCATCACCTCGCCGTTGGCATTGACGAATGGGCAGGAGGTGGCGTTGTCGGGAGCGTTCATGCTGAAGATGTAGTAGGCATACTGTCCTCCGAAGGTTTCGAGCGATTTCACCGTAGCGGGATAAACCTCCGGTGTCTTTGTTGAGTAGCCGACGAGCCACGACGATGTGCCCTGTGGCTGAGCCGATGCCAGCGCGGCGGGCGTGGTCTTGCCTTCCACCTTGAACCTTGCCACGTCGTAGGCGTCGCTGATGCCCATCATGTGGGTCACCTTCAGGCGTGCACCTTTCTGGTCGATGACCACAGCCGATGCCGCTCCAATGAAAGGCTTCAGGTCGCTGATGGCCTCACCGTTGTTTCCGATGAAGACACCGTGGCTGCTGCCAAGGAGTGAGCCGTCGGGGCGAAAGGTGGTGAGCGTGAAAACACTCTTCGACACATTCTTCACGCCTGAGGGCTGTGCGCTCAGTGTCATCGTGGCAAATGCGAGAAGGATGGTCGTTATGATTCTTCTTGGTTTCATTTCTTTTCTTCTTGAATGTTCTTTTGATGGGAATCGTTCATCTTGAGCAGGGCGCGCGCATTGCTGATGGCTGCTTCGCTGACATCGGCGCCGCTCAGCATCTTGGCAATCTCCTCGACGCGCTCCTCGGCATTGAGCAGCACCATATTGGAAACGGTTCCATGGGTTGTCTCTTCTTTCACCACCTTGTAGTGCGTGCTGCCCTGCGCTGCTATCTGCGGCAGGTGCGTGATGCTGATGACCTGCCGTTCGTTCTGTCCCATTTCCTTCATGATGAGCGCCATGCGTTCGGCGATGTTTCCGCTGACGCCGGTGTCTATCTCGTCGAAGATAATCGTTGGCAACTTCACGGCTCCGCTGATCATGGCCTTCAGTGCGAGCATCACCCTTGCTATCTCGCCTCCCGATGCCACGTCGCTGACGGGCTGCATGGGCGAGCTGACGTTGGCGCTGAACAGGAAGTTCACCCTGTCTTCGCCATTGGCCGACAGCTCTTTCGTCTTCATGTCCACGGCAAACCTCACATTCGGCATTCCCAGTGGCACGAGTCGTTCCTTCATCTCTTTCTCTATCCTTGCGGCAGCCTTCTGTCTCACCTTGGTGATGGCGGCAGCCTTCTGCCTGCAGGCGTCGAGGGCTTTCTCTTCCTTTTCCAAGGCCTCGTTCATGGCCTCGTCGCTGTTGTCTATCTGGTCGAGCTGTGTCTTGATGTCTTCGCGTATCGCCATCAGCTGTTCTACCGTGTCAACGTGGTGCTTTTTCTCGAGAGAGTAGATGCGGTCGAGATGTTCCTGAACGTTCTGCAGGCGCTGCGGGTCGTAGTCTACCTTATTGGCCATGCTGCCGATGTCAGATGCGATGTCCTGCAGCTCTATGTAGCAGCTCTCGAGTCTTTCTGCCGTCTCGCTGAGGTCGGGTAGGAGAGCGGTGATGCTGCTCAGGCTTCGCGAGGTGTTCTTAAGTCGGTCCATCACGCCGTTGTCGTCTTCTTCGAGCATCCGGGTGGCGTTGAAGAGTCCTTCCTTGATTTCCTCGGCATGGCTCATCATGGTTGACTCCTGCTCGAGTTCCTCTTGCAGACCTTCGGCCAGTGGTATGTCGCAGAGCTCGCCGTACTGGAATCTCAGGTAGTCCTCGTTCTCTTGCGTCCTGGCGAAGGCCTCCTTCAGTTGTTCCACCTCTCGCCTTGCCTGCTGGTATTGTCCGTAGGCCTCCCGATAGTCGCTCAGCATGTCACGGTTGTCTGCGATGATGTCAACGACGTTGAGCTGGAAGTCTTCCTCCTGAATGAGCAGGTTCTTGTGCTGAGAATGGATGTCGAGCAGCTGCTGCCCGAGTGTCCGCATCTGTGCGAGCGTCACGGGTGTGTCGTTGATGAACGACCGGCTTTTCCCCGATGCCGACAGCTCACGTCTGAGGATGCAGTCGTCGCCGTCGTATTCAATGTCGTTGTCGTCGAAGAATTGCCTCAAGTCATAGCGCCCGATGTCGAAATGAGCCTCGATGGTGCATTTGCCGGTGCCGTTCTTGACGACGCGCGTGTCGGCTCGCTGTCCCATCAGCAACGAGATGGCGCCCAGGATGATGCTCTTGCCCGCACCTGTCTCGCCAGTGATGACCGAGAAACCGGGGAAGAACTCCATCTCGAGTCTGTCTATCAGGGTGAAGTTGTTGATATATAGCTGCTTCAGCATGGTCGTGGCTTTCTTTGGTCTTTGCCCGTTGTTCTGTCTATTCCTTTATCTTGTCCCATGAACTGTTCTGCGAGGCATTGATAGAGAAGAGGATGTCGTAGATGGTTTCCTTCTCTTTCTGCGTCCCCTTCCCCTTGTAGATGTTGGCCAGCTCGTCTTTCTTGAAGTCTGTCCATATTTGTGGCAGCATGCTGAGCGGACGGTCTTCGTGGGCTTTCTTCAGGTCGTTTTCCAGTGCTGCCGACACCTCTGTCCGCCCGCGTTCCACGTTGTTGGCCATCTCGTCGAGCCCCTTGCGATAGTAGTCATACTGCAACTGTCTGAAGGGCTTCATGGCCCCTTCCAGATAGTCGTTGATGATGGCGAAGCGGTTGCGGTCGTTGTCGAAGGCTTTCCATCCGGGGAAGTCGAGGTTCTGCGCGTTGTTGGCCAGATAGAGGCAGCGCTGCAGCACCTCCTCACCGCCCATCGGCGAGAACGAGTCGAGGTTCCAGCCGATGATGAGATAGGCATAGTAGGCAATGAGTGCCGTCAACTGGTTGTCCACCTGCTCCTCGTTGAAGTTCAGCTGGTCGAACTGTGCGAACCTGAACACGAACTCATTGTCCCTATTATTATATAAGGTGGTGTTGTAGGACGAGTTGTAGACGGGACGGTTGGCCTGGATGAGCGCATTGCAGGTGAAGACGTTGTCCGACTGGTCATACTTCGTGACAGTGATGTTGAAGGTGCACTGGATGCGCTCGTTCTTCTGGAACTGCAGCGATGTCCACTGCGTGTCGTTGATGAACTGCTCGAGCGTTTGCTGCAGGTTCTCAAACACGCTGGCGTCGGTACCTTGTATCTGGTTGTGATTGATGGTCACCCTGGCCTGCAGCTCCTGGGCATGGCACACATGTGTGCCCATCGCGGTGCCCATCAGGCACGCCATGGCCATTCGTCCCAGCATCTTGTGCATGCCGTTTCGTCTTTTCCTGTCGTTGTCTTTCCTTGCCATCGTCCTCATTGTCAGCCTTTATTTCTTCTGCGTCATCTCGCGCAGTCGAATCCGTGTGAGCACCTGTTTGGTGTTGTAGGTGAAGTCGCTGGTGAGCATCCAGCTGAAATAGCCCGGGTCGCGGTTCAGCACGTCACTCACCACGTATCCTTTGTATTTGCCGAAGTTGAACACCTCTTGCCTGCGAGGATTTCCGTTGCTGTCGAGCATCACCTCACCTTTTGCGTTCTTGACGGGTTGCCATGTGATTCGTCCGGCGAAATCCACGTTGTCGTTCACCTTCGAGAAGGCTGCCAGCTCGTCCATGTTGTTGTTGAGCTGTCTTTCTTCCTCCTCCTGCACTCCCGGTGCATACATGTCGAGCTCTCCTTGCAGCACGCGCCATGTGGCCTCCGTGTCCTGGTCGGCGCGGTGAGCCTCAAAGTCCTCTTCCATCTTGCGTCCGCAGTAGAACTTATAGGCGGCCGCCAGGTTGCGCCGCTCCATCTTGTGGAAGATGGTCTGCACGTCGATGAGCCGGCACTTGCCGAAATCATAGTCGATGCCTGCACGCAGGAACTCCTCGGCAAGCAGTGGCACGTCGAAGTGGTTGGAGTTGAAGCCGGCGAAGTCACATCCCTCAAACTCGTTGGCCAGTGTCTGGGCCAGTTCCTTGAACCGCGGCGCGTCTTTCACCATGTCGTTTGTGATGCCCGTCAGCGCAGTCACTTCCGCCGGAATCTGTTTCTCGGGGTTGAAGAAGATGTTCTTTCTCACCTCGTCACCGTTGGGAAACACTTTGATGTATGACAGTTGTACTATCCTGTCCTTTACAAGGTCAAGCCCCGTAGTCTCCAGGTCGAAGACCACGAGGGGCTTTGTAAGGTTGGGTTTCATCTTGAAATGCTTTATGTGTGTGTCTGTTCTTGCCAGAGGCCGCTACTGTTAGTCGTTGAGCAGCATGGGCATGATCAGCATCAGAATGACTTGGTCCTCAGGCTGTTCGTTGGGTACAATCAGGCAGGGACGGCTGGGGTCTGCCAGCATCAGTGTCACCTCTTCGCCCTGCAGGTTGTTGAGAATCTCTGCCAGCGACGGGCCCTTGAAGCCGATGTTCATGGTGTTGCCCTGATAGTCGCAGGCAATCTCTTCCTTGGCGCTGGTGGAGAAGTCGATGTCCTCCGACGAAATCACCAGTCGTCCTGTTTCCATGTGCAGGCGCACCAGCTGGCTGCTCTCGCTGGCGAAGGGCATCACACGGCGCAGGGCACCGATGAGCGACTTGCGGTCGATGGTCAGCTCGTTGGGGTTGTCGGTAGGTATCACGCTGTTGTAGTTGGGATAGCGACCCTCAATCAGTCGGCAGAGCAGCAGGGTGTCGCCGAACTTGATCTCTGCGTTGCGCTCGTCGAAGCGCACCGTCACGTCGCTCTCGTCCTTGCCCAGCACGTTCTTCAGCAGGGTGGCAGGCTTCTTCGGCAGGATGAATGCCGAGGGTGTCTCGCTCTTGATGCTGTAGATGCGGTTGCGCACCAGCTTATGTCCGTCGCTGGCAACGATGGCCAGGGCGTCGGCGGTGAGGTCGAAGTAGATGCCGTTCATCACGGGGCGCAGCTCCTCGGTGGCCGTGGCAAAGATGCTGCGGTTGATGCAGTCGTTGAGCATTGCCGACGGAAGGGTCAGCACCGTCACGCCCTCGGGCATTCCCTGCAGGGTGGGATACTCGTTGGCATCCTGAGCCGTGAAATTATAGATACCGTTCTGATAGATCACCTTGATGGTCAGCGTGTTCGTGTCCATGTCGATGGTCAGAGGCTGTTCGGGCAGCTCCTTCACCGCGTCGAGAATGGTGCTGTTCTTCACTGCGAAGCGCCCTTCACCGTCCTGATCGTCGAGCACGATGGTCGTGCGCATCACGTTCTCGCTGTCCGATGCCGTAATCGTCAGTGTCTGGTTGTAAACCTCAAAAAGGAAGCAGTCGAGGATGGGCAGGGAATTCTTGCTGTTGATCACCCTTGACAAAACGCTGAGTCGGCTGCTCAGAGCCGAGCTTGACAATGTAAATCTCATTTTCTATATCGCTTTTAGTATGAATCTATATATATTAAAGAGGTAATTATACCCTAACCCCGCTCTCCCTGTTCAGGGAGGGAGTGCAAGGAGGGGAAGGTGAGAGCTCTCTGCGCCCCCTCCCTGAACAGGGAGGGCAGGGGAGGGTCCCTTCTCACTTGTAATTTGTGCCCCCAAAATTACAAAAAAAACATAAGGAGAACAAAATTTTCGGTCAAAAAGTTTCTCATTTTAGAACATTTTTGTAATTTCGCAGACCGAAATCAAACATTATTAATAAATAACATGGAAATTGAAGGAAAAATCATCGCTGCGATGCCCGAACAAGGGGGCGTGTCCCAGCGCACAGGGAATGCCTGGAAGAGCCAGGATTTTGTAATAGAAACCATTGAGCAGTTCCCCAAGAAATGCGTCTTCAGGGTGTTCGGAGCAGAGCGCCTTGCGCAGTTCAACATACAGGTGGGTGAGAATCTTCGCGTCAGCTTCGACATCGACGCCCATGAGTATCAGGGCCGTTGGTTCAACGATATTCGTGCCTGGCGAGTAGACCGCTACGACCCCGCCGCCGCACAGGCTGCCGCCACTGGTGCCCAGCCGATGCCCACCCCCGGCGCCTTCCCGCCGCCGCCAGCACCCGGCGTAGCACCTGCCGCCGCACCTGCTGCAGCTCCCTTCCCACCGGCACAGCCGGCCGCAGAGGGTGGTGACGCTGCCGACGACCTGCCATTCTAAGCATCTTCGTGGAATACCCATCATGAGGGGTTGAGTCTTCGGGCTCAACCCTTTTTCTTGCGACATAGATGCCATGCAAAGGTATAAAAAGAGATTTAATGCAACTAAAAAAAGCAATAATAAAAAGATGCTGTCAATCCTGCTAATTGAACAAAACACTTGACTGTCAGATAGTTGCATAAACAATTCAAGACATCCCATTTTTCCCTTTTTTCCCTTTTCCCTAAAATCGTTTTTTTACGTTCTCGATTTTCAAAAATAAACTCCGCAAAAATAGTTATAAAATGTATTTTATATTATAATATATAATATTAATATTATATATTATAATATAATCTCACTTCAAACTTTTTTTCAGTTTTGGCATTTTAGGGAAAAGTGAAAAAAGGGAAAAAGGGAAATTAGGGAAAAGGGAAAAAAGGGAAAAAAGGGAAATTTTGTCTTCATGAATCTAGCTTGAATGATGCGCGACATCTTAATGATCGATTTACGACGATTGACGTTAAAACACATAGAACGTAAATCTTCATGAATCTGGCTTCTGCCTCGCCTGAGTACAGTTGACTACTTTCACTGAAGAGGTTGACTCTTTTCCTAAGAACGTAGACTTCGGACGGATATTGTTTACTCTTCATCTTTTTTTGTTTACCACGTACTGAAAAGGCTGACTCGCCCAGGCGAAGCCCATTTTGAAATTTTGGAAAAAGTGATTTAGTGTTTTTGGGGTAAGTGTCTTGTGTCATTATCCGCTAGGTAGGATTTGTAATTATGAGCGGTCGAAAGATTGCAAATCCGACTGAGCGGCGATTATCTCTGGCCAAGGAAAGTCCGAGTTAGTCCGTACTTTTCTGCCGCAAAGGAAAGTCCGTGTCAGTCCGTGTTAGTCCGTGGCAATCAGCAGGAGCGGTCGTGGCAAAAAAATCCGTCACAAGAACAGCGTTCCTGCAGCGGATAAACCGCATTTACTTGACAAGCTTTTCTTCATGGCTCGCCCAGGTAGTACGTAATGGCTCGCACCTGCTCCGGAGTGAAAATGCGTATTTGGGACTCATAGCCCAAATCACGGAGTTTGCGGCACAGGTCTTGGTTGAGGTTAATCCATCGGTGGAGGCATCGCCAAGCGGAGTTGGGGCTGAGGTGAGGGAAGTAGAGCTGTGCCAGTTCTCTGCGACCGTATGCCCGAATCATGAACATCGTTTTTTTCTTCAAAGGTACGAAAAAAACACGAAAAAAAAGACTCCTTCGGGTGTTATTTTAGGTTGAAATGATGGTGTTCCCGCATGTACTAAAAATGCGTTGAAAAAGGCATAACACATACGTTTACGCTCGGTCGGATTTGCAATCCGACCGCTATAAGTATGAGCATTTGTAATGCGGAAAACGAAAGCGGATTAAAAAACCTTATACCGAATGCTGCCGGATTACAAATCCGGCAGAGCGGGCGTTCTGCATGTATCTGCTTGTTCGGATTGAAATCCGACAGAGCGGCGGAAAAGACCGTGTGTGTCCGCACCCTTAAGCTCAGACAGTCAGGTCCCAGCCCTGACCATCAAACGGTCACTAAGAGGCTCCTCCGCCGTCGAAGAGGTATATGAGATATACGCCGAGAGAAATCAAGACGACCATAATGAGCGCCGAAATAAGAACGGTAAGAAAGACGTACCAAAGCACCTTGAGTAAGGAGAACCCTGACAGCTGGCTGAACGCTACGATAGCCATCACTACCGAAATGATTTTTAGCAGTGATGAGTGCAGTAAATCGCCCGTAATCGAATAGATGCTGGCCATGTTTGATATGTAAACCAGTACCACGGTAAATTCGGAATACCTGAGGTCGGGAATGACAGGCGACTTTCGCATGAAATAATAAAGCGGCAAATAGAACAACACCAGCATGAGGAGCGAGAACACGGTCTGGTTCTTGCGCTCTATCATACTCAATGTAGAAATAAACTTTGTGAATGCCATTTTCGCTTCGTCCTTGGCTTCCTGTTCCTCCTTCGAGAGCGACTTTTGATCGTCGTCGTCCTCGAAGATAGCCGAGGTCACCTCGGCACTTTCCTGTTGCCTGTCGTCCTTCAGGCTGAAGCCATGCTGCACCAGGAGCGAGCGGGCCGCCAGCAGGAAGAACAACTTAAAGG
>JAEEGF011231586.1_pt1 | contig 15237 bp, 9 predicted proteins | sample 9134171 | NCBI WGS metagenome assembly JAEEGF01 (sample SAMN16246542, study PRJNA631951) | gut metagenome | biome: gut microbiome; feature: rumen; material: AP-attached | host: Bos | place: Iran: Karaj | collected 2018-10 | reverse complement strand
CAAGGTCAGACCTGCTCACGTAGAAGGGACCAGGGGGTACCAAATCAAGATATTTGTCCAAAAACTCCTCCCATGGCAACTTGAAATATGCGGGAGGAATGAAAAACGTCCTCGACGCACCTGCCGATCGGTTACCTGCCTGGACGAAAGCCGAATAACCTCCTAATTGATGCTTTTGAAACCGATAGATTTCCAGATACCAATCTCTACTGTATTTACATGAGGATGACACGTCGAAGGTTTCTGTCACGGGATTCTCGTCCTCTATCCAGTCATGATGTTGATCTATAAAGGTATCAATGAACTCCTCGCCATCGCAGTTTAACACATTGCGCTCTATCTCGCCATCATTCCACTTGAAATAAGTGACAAATTGATACTCCCCATCTACTTGTTCGATGGCGTATGACCAATTTTTCCGGAGCATCTCTTTTTTAGCCCAGGGGTAGAGTTCTTTCATTTGCTCGAAAGCCTTGTCGATATAGGCATTCACGTCATAACCAAATGGAAACTTTTTGTTCATAGCATTTTGCTTAATAGTCACACTTCAATGTGCAAATATAGATAAAAAATCCGATATGATCAGTCTGTTGTGATAAAGAATTATTTTTGAAGACCTAACTTATGATAAAACTTGAGAATGATAGCGAAAAAGAATAAGAAAAACATCCTCCTTTTTGCGCTTCTTTTCACTGAAAAATGCTATATTTGCAAAATAGTTGAACAAAAATCTGAAAACATCATGAGAGTATTATTGACTGTATTCATTTGGCTCAGCGCAATGTGCTCTGCACAGGCACAGACCAAGGCACAGATTCTGCAGTCCATCAAGGATGCTTACGCACAGGCACAGGAAAGTGCCGCCAATGATGGTAAAGGAGGAAACCAACGCAAATGCCTCGACATCACTCTACACGATGAAGGTGGCTACGCCGGACGCAATCTTACCGACGTGATTCACATCTACTACTATGAGGACCATACCTCGGCAGAGGATGGTGCGCTGCAGGTCAACAACAAACCTTACTTCATCCTGCGTGAGTTTTCATACGAAGGATACAGCCTGCGCCAGGAATTCCTTTTTGAGAGAAACACCTCCGATGAGTTGCGCGAGGATCCGCTGATCTATGCCTTCAACCGAGAAGTGCGAGAAGGTAAGGTTGATGAAAAACGATACTACTGGGAAAACGAGAAACTCGTCCAATGCGACCTCAGCACCCCCGGCGAATTGGTGGAGGATGAATACATGAAAGAAACCGCTACTCAATACTACAACGTGTTCGATAATACTTTCATGGATATCTCCAGCAAATTCTATTAACACAAGTTGCGCATGCGCAAGTTTTTTAAAAAAAACAACAACAGCCAATAAGTTTAGGTGGATATAATGAATAAGATGAATAGGATGAAAGCAACAAGACTGATGATCATTTCTCTGCTTGCCATGATCATGATGGTGGGCTGTAAGGGCAAGACTGACAAGGTGGAACAAACCGCAGAAAATAGTGTGACCGACTCATTGCAAAAAAATCTCAGCCCAGGAGAGCTGCCCGACTCATTGCAAAAATATCTTATGCCGGAAGAACTGTCCGACACGGCCATCGCGCATATACGTCAATCAATCACGACTGCCGACACTTTAATGGGGCAGACTTCTTTCTACAAAGAAGAGATGGACGCTCAATTCAGCAAAACCGCTTATCAGTTGATGGAAAGGATGATGGTGAAGAGCTCCAATTATGATGGCATTTATGTGTATGCTCACGAATGGGCTTGCCAGGACACGGTGGCTCACTATTTTATGAACTATCTCAACCATAGAGGAGCGGCATTGCAGAAGATGGATTCCCTACAGTATCGGAAAATAATGGATGTCTTCGGCCCTATCTTGGATGATTTTCGGGGAGGTAGTCAGATGGACCTTAACTCTGCTGCTCATGTGGAGATGAATATGGAGACGCTGAAAACCATCGGTACCTATAAAGACATGGTGGCGCTTTGCAACGACAAAGTGCTCAGCAGGGCTTATTTCATGGACTATGCCGATTGGATTGATCTCTTCAACGGTGTGGTCATCCGGCAGGAAGGGGGATACTCCATGTTCCCCTTGGAGGCGAATGACTTTGGCTCAAGGATGATGCAACTGAGGTATCGTCTGTTGCAGGAGGAAATGGCATTGAAGAGGGGTGGGGAGTCTTGTCTGTGGGACGTGAAGACCAACAAGATCAACTGGTCTGAGGAGAATGCTGACTTGGTGCGCATCTGGTATGATCATCGGATGGGCTTTGTCGATGCGATTTCCGACAAGCGTGTCGCAGATAACTTTAAGGCGATGACTGAAAAGATTGCTTACCTTTTCCTTAATAAAGTGAAATTCAATACAGATTGGGAAGGCGAAGACGATGATGACGAATTATAATTCTCTATCATAACAGTTTTTAGTGACCTACTGAGTTTTTTTATTTTTTGACAAAAATAGAGACATACCATGACACCACACAGACAATTCCTAAAATCCGTGTTGATAGGTGCCACCATTCTGGTGCTCACAGCATGCGGTGACCAAAAATGGTCAGAACGCCAAGTGGATTCTTTTATGCTCGTCGAGCAGCGTGGAGGACCTTCATTGGGGTATTCACCTCAATCGGGGGTGAAATTACTCACCATTGACGGTTTTGCCTTCAAGGACCTCAACCGCAACGACTCGCTGGATGTTTACGAGGACTGGCGACAGTCTCCACAAAAGCGGGCTGCCGACTTGGCTGCTCAACTGTCTATAGAAGAAATTGCCGGACTGATGCTCTATAGCAGCCATCAGTCGGTGCCGATGAAGGAGGGTATGGGCTTCGGTGCTTCTATGTATGACGGGAAACCATTTGGTGAAAGTGGCGCGAAACCGTCTGATCTCTCCGATGATCAGAAGAAATTTCTCAAAGAGGATCATCTGAGGGCGGTCTTGATGACCAATGTGGAGAGTCCGGAAGTGGCGGCTATTTGGAACAATAATATGCAGGCGTTTGTAGAGGGTATCGATCATGGTGTTCCTGCCAACACGAGTTCCGATCCGCGCCATGAGGCGAAGGCCACCGCTGAGTTCAATGCCGGGGCGGGAGGACAAATATCCCTATGGCCTACTTCGCTCGGACTGGCTGCTTCTTTTGATCCTCAACTGGTTTACCGGTTTGGTGAGATCGCATCGGAAGAATATCGTGCGCTCGGCATTGCCACCGCATTGTCGCCGCAGGTGGATATTGCCACCGAACCGCGCTGGTTCAGATTCAGTGGCACTTTCGGTGAGGATCCTCAACTCTCCACCGATATGGCCCGTGCCTACTGTGATGCTTTCCAGACCACCCCTGATGCCAAAGGGTGGGGAACGAAGAGTGTCAATGCCATGGTGAAACACTGGTATGGATATGGCGCACAGGAGGGTGGGAGAGACTCTCACTTCGCTTCTGGCAAATATGCCGTCTATCCAGGAAACAACCGTGAACAACATAAACAGTCTTTTGTTGAGGGGGCTTTCCGTCTTGACGGGGGCACAAAAATGGCTTCGGCTGTGATGCCCATATACAGTATCCTGTGGAATCAGGATCCATCGGGAGAAAATGTGGGTGGCAGTTTCAGCAAATGGATGATAGAACAGCAACTCAGACAAGAGGCGAAGTTTGATGGGGTCGTCTGTACAGACTGGAGCATTACCAAAGACATGAAAGTGCTCGACAGTCCGATAGGGGGGAAACCCTGGGGCGTGGAACAACTGTCGGAGGCTGAGCGCCACTTCAAAATCCTGGAGGCTGGCGTCGACCAGTTTGGTGGCAACAATGAGATCGGGCCGGTCATGGAGGCTTATCAGATGTGGGTCAATCAACATGGGGAGAAGAATGCAAGAGAGCGTTTTGAACAGTCTGCCAGAAGACTGCTGCTCAACATGTTTCGCGTGGGATTGTTCGAGAACCCATACCTTGACCCTGCTGAGACCCAGAAGATCGTGGGAAATCCTGAATTTATGAAGGAGGGCTATGAAGCACAACTGAAATCGGTCGTGATGCTGAAAAACCATGACAAGGGCTTGCCTCAGAAGGATAAGAAGAAAGTCTATGTGCCTAAACGGCATTTCCCCGCTATCCCTGGTATGTGGGGTGGCATCTCGGAAGAAAAGGTCGAGGCGCCCATCGACTTGACCTTGGTAAGGAAATACTTCGAGGTGGTGGAACAGCCCGAAGAGGCTGACTTCGCCATCTGCTTGATTCAGGAACCAAGCACGGGGGTAGGATATAGCCTTGACGATGTGAAAAAAGGGGGCAACGGATACATGCCGCTCAGCTTGCAGTATGGCGACTATACGGCCAACGATGCCCGTGCGGTGAGCATCGCCGGCGGCGACCCGATGGAAAAGACCACCAATCGCAGTTTCAGAGGGAAAACCATCAAAACATATAACTGCGATGACAAGGTTTTGGTGGAAGAAACCAAAAAGGCTATAGGCGACAAACCGGTGGTCGTCGCCGTGGAGACTGGACGACCTGTCGTTCTATCTGAGATAGAGCCTTACGCTGACGTTATTCTCATTTCTTTCAATGTGCAGCATCAGGTCCTGCTCGACATCATCAGCGGAAAGGTTGAACCGTCGGCGCTGTTGCCCATGCAGATGCCTGCTGACATGAAGACGGTGGAGGAACAGAGGGAGGACGTGCCTCGCGATATGCGCTGCTATCAGGATGCTGACGGACATACCTACGATTTTGCCTTCGGCATGAACTGGAGTGGTGTGATCAATGACCAAAGGGTAAAGAAATACAAATAAACGGAGTCTTAAATATGAAAATCATGAAAACCAAACTGTTGTCAACGATAAGCATGGCTGTCTTCGCCCTGACGGTATGCGCACAAGGACCTAACAACTCTGGAACCTACTACCAGGCAGCCAATGGCAAGAAGGGAGCGGCACTGAAAACCGCCCTCAGTGAGATCATATACAACCGCACGGAGCGCTCTTATGCCAACCTTTGGACCGACTTCCAGTTGACGGATGTACGGGCTGACGGAAAAGTGTGGGATATGTACTCGGGTATCTCTAACTTCACTTTCATCACGGATCAAGACAAGGGAAGTGGGGGAAATAAGGAAGGGGAATACTATAACCGTGAACACTCGTTCCCCAACAGTTGGTTCGGAGGGAAGATCCAACCGATGTATACGGACCTGCACCATATGTATCCCACCGACAAACTGGTGAACAACAAGCGGGGCAACAATCCCTTTGGGGAGACTGACGGTGAGTCTTTCAAGTCGGCCAATGGATTCAGCAAACTGGGCATATGCACTTACCCGGGTTATAACGGAATGGTGTTTGAACCCAACGACGAATACAAAGGCGACTTTGCCCGAACCTATTTCTATATGGTGACCTGCTATGAGGAAAAACTGCCCGACTGGTATGCCAACTACCCGGAAGTAAAACCCACACTCGACGGCAAAAAATATCCGGGCCTGTCTGGCTGGCAACTCGATATGCTGATGAAATGGGCGGCTGATGATCCCGTCAGCGAGAAAGAAACGGCGCGCAACAACGCTGTCTACGACATCCAGTCCAATCGCAACCCCTTCATCGACTACCCGGAACTGGAGCAGATGATCTGGGGAAATATGACCGACGTGCCCTTCAATTACGAGGAGGATCCTGCTGGCATCAGGCAAATGAATGCACGACCGCAGAGCGCCGACGGATGGTATTCGATCGACGGACGAAGGCTGCAAAGCCCTCCCACCCGCAAGGGAGTGTATCTCAACCGCGGCCGGAAGATTGTGGTGAGATGATACTTTGACTGTTAAAAAATGATAAATTCTTCCGCCCCAATCGTGCACATACAATTATTTTCCTAACTTTGCAGCTGCAAAACGGGCAAGTCTTGCACGACCAGCTCCCTGCGAATCCTCCAGGACGGGAACGTAGCAAAGGTAGTAGGTTGAGCGGTGCGATGTAAGTAGCTTGCCCACCCGCCTCTTTAGCTCAGTTGGCCAGAGCACGTGATTTGTAATCTCGGGGTCGTTGGTTCGAATCCGACAAGAGGCTCTCAAAAAGCCGTGATCTGTCTTAGATCACGGCTTTTTCAGTACCCCATCCAGTCCTCATTCTATGGACTTTTGAATATTTTAACACGGGGATGCCGATGAATTGTGAAAAAACGCTTAATTTTGCACTTTCTAATTCTGATCTTATATAATTAATTTATGAGAATGATTAAGGTTTTCCAAGCTGCATCGCTCGGTGCCGCTTTGATTTTCACGATGGGATTGACGGGATGCGTAGACAAAGACTACGACTTGAGCAACATCGACATGACCATCGGAACGGGCAACAATCTGCGACTTCCTAATGATAATTCCACAGGGGATATCTGTCTTGACGATGTGCTGGATTTAGGGAATAATAACTTCCTCAAAATCAAGGAAGATGGCAAATACAGCATTCATGTCATGGATGATGATGAGTTCGTGGCACACATGTGGGTGGATGCGTTCACCGTACCGGCAAAAACCTACACCGGCACCTATACGCTCAATCTCGGTGACTTCAATCCTGTGGGAAAAAGAAGAGTCAAAAAGGCTGATGATGACATCATCGATTTCGAAGCTCCTATGGTTGATATGGATTTCACTTATGCCTATAAGTCTGACCAGATCAGCAGCTTGTCATATGTCGGTATTGAGGGAGGACGCTTCGCTGTCAGACTCGATTTCTCCCAAGATTTGCAAAATGCACTGAAAAATGTGGCGGAAATGAAGTTCTACATGCCGCAGTGTATCGTTTTGGGGAAGGCTGCTTTTCATGGCGACTCTATCAGTCTGGATGAGAACAATATCCTTACACTGAGAGATGTGAAGTTAAATGAAGACTTGTATGTGGAGATGAAACTTCTGGGTTTCGACCTCTCCGGGGAAAAAGCGGATGGGAGTTACCTGAGCTTCACCAAAGGGACTGGCTTGAGATTCCATGGCGCCCTCAAAATGGGGGTCACCGTCAGAGAGTCTGATATCGACTTCGACAAGGTGGTGGAGGCGAAAGACCTCACTGTATCGGGTAAGGCTGGAACCAACAAACTTAAGGTAATCTCTGCTAAAGGGGCTTTCGCTCCTACCAGACAATTTGGTAGGTTGGGAGGCGTGTTACTGAGGAACGTGCCGTCGTTTCTCTCTGATAATGATGTCAATCTTGACCTCTATGATCCGCAACTTAATATCGATATTTACAGTCAGGTGCCTTTCGCTACCAAAATGACTGGTGCTATCGTGTCTAAGGACAGCAAGGGAAATGTCCTACAGCGTATCGATATTCCGCAGTTCAGTTACAAGGCCAACGGAAAGAGCGTGATCAGCGTCAGAAGAAGAGAGGCGGCCACAAAAGGGGACACGACCGTTATCGTTGTGCCGAACATCACTGATGTGATACGCAACCTGCCCGACAGCATCGCGCTGATAGATCTTGTAGGAATAGGAGATGACAGCCAGGAGACGGAGATTGGACTCGACCATAATTATCGGGGTACAATGAGGCTTTCTGTGGCTTCCGGCATCGCCTTCGGAGAGGATGCTCAGATCGTCTATAAAGATGATTTCACAGGATGGAACGATGAGATGAAAAAGATCAGCTTTGTGGAAGCTGAGGATAATACCGTCAAAGGATATCTCAAGGTAAACGCCAATATCCAAAACAAGATTCCTGCTTATCTTACATTAAAAGCTTATGGCATCGACGTGAAAGGTAATGTCATCGGGCAGGATCTGCTGGAGGTGACTGTCGAGAAGGTCATCGATGCGTCGAAGGATGGTGTCAATCCGGCTAAAACCGAGGAGGTCATCTATATCCGTCCAAAAAACAACGAGGTGTTCAAAATCCTCGACGGACTGACTTTCCGCATCTATATGGCTGCGAAAAACGGGTCAGACAAAGTCACCGGAGTGATGCTCAATGCTTATAACCAGACCATCAAGGTTAGTGATATCGCCATCAGAAAATATGGTAAGATGGCTATCGACATGAATTAATATAAAAACAAAAGATGATGAAAAAGTCTTTCAAATATATGGCTGTGGCTGCCATCACTTGTCTGGCCGGACATGTGAGTGCTCAAGATCTGAGAACAGGATTCCTCAGCGACCAATTCTATTACCGTCACAATATCAATCCTGCTATCGAGAACGACAGCAACTATATGTCGTTTCCTTTCCTGGGAAATATCAATGTCGATATGATGGGTAATTTCGGCTATGAGGAACTGGTCAGGGACAACCCGCTCTATCCTGACAGAAGCAACAAAAAGAAAACTTCCTTCCTCAACCCTTATCTCACCAACCCGCTGAACGGATTCAGTTCTGGTGACAACAAAATCAACGGACAACTGAAACTCACGCTCTTTTCTTGGGGCTTCAAAAAATGGGGCGGATACAACACGCTCGAGGTGAGCGAACGCACGTCCGTCAACTTTTCTGCACCTTACAAACTCTTCCAGTTCGCCGCTGACTTGGCTAATACCACGTATGATATCGGCGATGTGCATGTCAATGCACAATCGTTTGCTGAAATCGCACTTGGGCACTCAAGGCAATACGACGACAGACTGAGGGTGGGCGTCAAGGCTAAGGTGCTGCTGGGTGTCGCCAACGCTGATCTTGACATGAAGGATGTCAATGCTAACTTGACCGATGAGAAGAGATGGACAATCACTGCCAACAACATGGCTCATGTCAGTATGGCTGGATTCAAATATCGTAGCAAGACGAAGGAGTACAACAACAAACCTGGCACCTACGATTATGTCAATGATGCTGACCTCGGATTGGGCATCAGCGGTTTCGGACTTGCTGTCGACGCTGGTGCGGTCTACGCGGTGAATGAGGAACTCAAGGTGAGTGCGGCGCTACAGGACCTGGGTGCCATCATCTGGACCAATGACCATCAGGCTGCCAATGATGCTGAGGCTTTTGTCTTTGATGGATTCCATGACGTGTCGATCGATTCCAGCTCTCCCGACGTGCTCGACAACAAGGCTGATAACTATGGTGACCAGTTCCTCGACTTTGCCAACTTGCGTGACAAAGGGGATAAGGGTGCCCGACTGACGGGTATCGGAGCAACGGTCAATGCTGGTGCAGAGTATATTGTTCCCACTTATCGGGCACTCAAGTTGGGCTTGTTGGGTACTTTCCGTATCAACGGACCTTACTCATGGGCGGAAGGACGTTTCATCGGCAACATCAAACCTGTCGACTGGTTTGACGGGTCGCTCAGCTTTGCTGTCAACAGTTATACGGCCAGCTTCGGATTCCTTGCCAACTTCCATTTCAAGAAATATAACCTCTTCCTGGGGGCTGACAGACTGGTCGGCAAAATGAGCAAGGAGTTTATCCCGCTGTCATCAAACGGCGGTATTTCCTTGGGATTCAACTTTATATTATAAGATCATAGAATATCTGCATCGTCTCACGAGTGACGATGCAGAATTATTCCAAATCGACTACCGTGATGCCTGCACCGCCAAACTGGACGTGCTCATCACGGTAGTTGCTTACTCCGGCTACCGTAGACAGATATTGACGGATCAGTTGGCGGAGGATGCCCGATCCGGTGCCGTGAAGTATGCGCACGCGACTCATACCCACCAGGATGGCGTCGTCGATGAAGTAGGTCACTGCATTGAGGGCTTCCTCTCCTCGCATGCCGCGAACATCGATGTCTTGCTTGAAGTTGAGCTTCCTGTTGTCGATCGTCTCACGGGTCTGAGGACCCACAGACGTATAGGATGTGGTGACTTCCTTCTTCGGCATCACGGCATGCTCGAGACGCTCGAGACGCATCTTCGTCCGCATGTCGCCAAACACCACGCATACCATCTTTCCCTCAATACTCTCTATCTGGCCTACAGTGGTCAGTCCTTTGATGCGTACGGTATCGCCCACGGAGAAGGTGGCGGGGTCTGTCTCTTTCTTCTTCGATGGGGTAAGAGGTTGGGTGCCGGCTTGTTCGCGCTTGTCGCGCTTGCGCTTCTCCTTGCGCTCACGGCGCTCTTGTATCTGGCGCATCTTTTTCGATACCAGTTCGTCGCTGGCATCAGTGTCGATGTCTCGTACCTCGCGCTTGAAATCTTCCAATTGCTCACGGATGCGCTTGCTCTCCTCACGCTCTGCCTGCGACTCGCGTATCTCGCGGATGGTGTTCTCTATGCGGCGGTTGCTCTCAGCCAACAGCTCCTCGGCTTGTTGCTTGGCTTGCGACAGGATGGTCTTGCGGCTCTCCTGTAGCTGGCGGATCTCATCTTCATAGCGGGTAATCGATTGCTCCAATGCTTTCTCGCGCTGATGGATGGTCTGGCGCTTGCCTTCCCAATAACGCTTGTCACGTACGATGTCTTGCAGGTATTTGTCGCTTTGGATATAATCGCTGCCCACAATGTCTGAAGCATCTTTGATGACTTCCTCTGGAAGACCTGTCTTGCGGGCGATCTCTATGGCAAACGAACTGCCTGGCTGCCCGATCTGCAGTTGGAAGAGCGGACGCATCTCGTGACGGTCATAAAGCATCGCACCATTTTGCACACCCTCGTGAGAATCGGCAAAATGCTTCAGGTTCTGATAGTGGGTGGTGATCACTCCCCAGGCGTGGCGCTTCCAAAACTGTTTCAGCACCGACTCTGCGATCGCTCCACCAATCAGCGGTTCGGTGCCGGCACCAAACTCATCGATGAGCAGCAATGAGTGACCGTCTGCACGACGCATCATCATCTTCATGTTGAGCAGATGACTGGAATAGGTGCTCAGGTCGTTCTCGATGCTCTGCTCGTCGCCGATGTCGATCATGATATGCTCGAAGACACCGGTCAGAGAACGGTCACCGATAGGAATGGGCAAACCACACTGCAACATATATTGCAAGAGTCCCACGGTCTTCAGGCACACCGATTTGCCGCCGGCATTGGGACCGGAGATAATCAGGATGCGCTTGTCGGAGGTGAGCATGATGTCGAGCGGCACGATGGGCTTGCCTTGCTTGGTCAGCGACAGACGCAACAAAGGGTGGGTGGCTCGTATCCAGTCGATATGTGGGGTGGATGACACCTTGGGTTCGAAACCTCCCGTCAGGTCGGCCAACAGCGACTTCGCACGGATAAAGTCTATGGATGCCATCAGCGAATAGGAATGCAGCATGTCGGAAACATGCGGACGCAGTTCCTTCGCCAACTCCGTGAGAATACGGATAATCTCGCGACGTTCCTCTGATTCCAGCTCACGGATATGGTTGTTGGCTTCTACCACTTCTGCCGGTTCAATGAAAACGGTCTTTCCTGTCGCACTCTCATCGTGGACGATGCCACGCAACTTACGTTTCATGGCGGGAGCCACGGGCAGCACCAGACGGCCATCACGGATAGTCGGACTGGCATCTTTGTCCACCAGACCTTCATTCTGGGCGGCACGTAGGATACTGTTAAGCGTCCGCGAGATACTGCCTTGCGTGCGCGACAACTCACGTCGGGTCTCCAATAGTTTGGGAGAGGCGTTGTCGCGCATCTTCCCATATTTGTCGAGCAACTGGTCTATCCGTTGGATGATGGTGGGGTAGGTGTTCACCCCATTGGTCAGCTCATGTAGGGCAGGGTAGGTATAGACGGGCATGTCTGTCGATGAGACATTCTCACCTCCTTCTTTGCGGTTGAGGAATGACACGATCATACTGATGGTCTCCAGCGAACGGCGCAGATCAAACAGCTCTCCTTCGTCGAGGTGTGTCCCTTCCAGGCGGAGACGAGCCACGCTGGGGCGGACATCAAAGAAATAGAGTAGGGGGAAGTCGTCTGCAGAAGCTTGGATTTGTCGGAATTCTCTCACCTCGTTCAGTCGCTGGTTGATCTCGTCAGCATCGGTCATCATGGTCATCTTATCCACCAGTTCTTTGCCGAGAGTGGATAGGCAACGCTCAAGGAGCAGTTGCCGGATTTCGTTGAAGCCTATTTTCTGTTCAAAGTTGTTCGGATACGTCATAGTCTGCAAAAATAACAAAAATCCCATCATCATAGAAAAAAAACGGATGAAAATTTGGTCAAAACAAATTATTCCATTAATTTTGCACTCGCTTTCGACAAAGCACCTCATTTATTTGGAGAGATGGCAGAGTGGTCGATTGCAACGGTCTTGAAAACCGTCGTACGGAGACGTACCGGGGGTTCGAATCCCTCTCTCTCCGCAAAATGTACTTATTTTCAATAAGTTACAAAGTCTACCCCCAAATTCACCCCCAAAAACAGGGGGATGGAAAAAAACAATAGGGAAATGAAGATTTACCTCTTCTTTCCCTATTGTTTTTAGATTGTATAGTGGGCAAGCTTGAAAGCGTAATGGTTTTTCTATCATGTATCGGGAACATGGAGTTTAGGTGGTGTTCGATAGGAGTTGTTCCTAAACACTACAACAGACATAATTTCATTGAATCTGTCAGCTATTCTATCACCATATTTTTCACGAATTTGGTGGGGGGTTAAGTTACTTGTGAGTATCGTCGTATTAAAAAGTTCGTAACGATCATAAAGCAAATCAACTATAGGCGTGCACACGTTCCCATATTCCAAAGTCTCTATACTTTCAATTCCTAAATCATCAATGGCCAAAATATCTACATATTTTAATTCCAAATATCTTTGTATATTTGTCTGGTGAAGTCGTATTAATGATTTCGCATCCATCTTTTCTATTGAGAAATTATATTTCCCAAGCTTCATATTACCATTTAAACACTGTAAAATATTAATTAGAGCATTTAACATTGTAGTTTTTCCATTTCCGTACCCCCCGCACAGCATGATGCATGGACGGTTCTCGTGTCCAATCAACCAATTACTAACATTTGTTATTTGGCTGTCTACATCTGGAGATTCAAGAAAAATTCTATTTCGAAGCTCTACTTCTGTCGAAATGGCAGCATAAAGTACATTTTTAGTGTCTTCAAAAGAGTATGGGAATCTAAAAAGCTTCTTCGTAGTCTTCCGTTTTCGCAAAAGCATTATCAGCTGTTCCGAACCCACCTCTCCTACATTGAATTCCCCTGGTTTTATTTCCTTTTCCATATTCTTTTATGTTTTTTTGTTTTTTAACGATGTAACTAAAAGCATTCTTCTTGCATTCGGTCACATCCATTTCAATAGTTCCTTTGATAAGAAGCATTTGTAAATAATGCACCAATTCAGTCCTCAAGGCATCGAGATCGGTTGGGATATTTTCGACAGCTAGCCAATCGAGTAGATGCTTTTGCCAGTCCAAATCTGACAAAAAAAGTTCACTCAACTCAGAAATAGGCTTCATTTCTTTTCTGGAATTTTTTCTTTCCCTATTGCTATTTCTTTTTTTTGTATTTTTTTCTTCAGAGTCTATGTTATTGTTGTTTTTTCCTATCTTATATTTAGTCAAATTGTCAGTCAAATTGTCAGTCAATCCAATGGTCGTTCCATTGGTAAAATGGCCTATAAAGTATTTGGGTGGCGTAGAACCCCATATTCCATCTACAATTTGTAAAAGACCACGTTCCACTAAAGACTTTCTCGCGTTACAAAGTCCCTGTCGGCTGATTTTCAGCCTCGCACAAACGTATTCCGTTGGACAGGTGAAGGGCATTCGCCAATAATTACGGTTCGCTTCATTTAGAAGGAAAAAAAACAGTGCTATTTCGCTGGTTGAGAAGTATTCGCAAAAATGTTTTTTCCAAAATATGTTTGCTAGTTCAATATATGAGGGTCTTCTCGTTTGTTCGGCAAAACTATTTCTATTAGTGTCTTTATCATTTTGCTCCATTTCTACCTCCTTTCCTTCCAATAAGTTCCAGCGCTAATTGTGCATCAACAACGATTTTCCTTCCTATCTGCTTGACTGCCTGATCTATCCGACCAGACTTTTTGATTTTCCAAGCAGTAGCACGTGAACAGTTGAACAGTTTGGCGATGCCATCTATCCCATACACCCATCGTTCCTCTACGACTGGAGTCGCTTTGGGCTCGTCAAAAAAGTCATGTGAGCATAGCTCGTTTCTTAGAATTCTGATGAAATCTCCTAAATTGATCTGCCACAAAGGCACGTCATCTCTTTCGATTTCCATAGATTAAAAATTAAAAATTGAAAACCGCTTACGAAATTAAAGGGATTGATTTTCAATAGAAAATCCGAAAGATTTAAATACTATTTACTTATTTCAAATAGTACTGCAAATATACGAGAGAAATTCACTAATTGTATATTTTTGCAACACAAATTAATATTTTTAACTTAAGTTCGCAGATGTACAGTGTATAGTTATTTGTACTCAGTCATGATAAGGAATCAATCAATTCCTAATATAGTTAGTTTCATCAGAAACAACCTACGGCAAAAGGGGTACAGAGAAACGCCATACAAAACGAAGTCAAAACCATATCCATCACCCACTTAACTATCCCTCTAGACGGTATCACTATTCGCATCTCTTTATTGAAAATTACATACGAAGAGCACCCATATCGCCATCAAAGAACTGCTGTATAGGTTATTATATAATAGTTTTTGCTTCACTTCAAGCATGGAGCAAATCATTGGGTCCAAACTTAGTCACATCACTTATTTCTCATCCTTCTTTGGTTTCATGCAATTGTTTATTGATCAGCTGTTTGTCATTGAGTATCGACTTACCCAACCAGGAATCATGATGTCCATTTTCATATTGTCATCATCATTGGGGGGTATGGGACCAGTCGTAAGCGATGGAGACATTTCAATAAAACGCATCAACAAATCCCGTGTCCTACCCTGAATATTCCTTGCTCGGCGAATCTTTGGAAGAAATGTGGGGTATAAATGAATATAGATATGACTAAAATAGTAGGGTATTATTGTTAGTTTTTAGTAACTACTCAGCACCCCCTGTTTAAATGTACGTTTTGTGAGTACTACGAAAAAATATCCGTTAACAAATCATAAATCGGATTTTGCGTCTTTCCAGTACCTCTGATTGTTGGGTACCCTTTGGATGCATTTACACAATGGCGGTGTATATTGGTCCCAATTTGGATTTGTGAAGTTTGTCATGGTTCCGACAAGTTCACGTCGTCAATTATCACCCTCAAAGAGATTATCGTCGGCGAGAGGGTGTTTTGCGTTTTCCGAAAATTCGAATTCACCGTTAAAGGATGTGAATCCACATTTTGCCATTTCATGGAAGAT